>Ga0209555_10000495_pt1 | contig 33444 bp, 30 predicted proteins | sample SaaInl85LU_5_DNA_FD_184643 | JGI IMG/M metagenome (GOLD analysis project Ga0209555, IMG submission 184643) | Marine microbial communities from expanding oxygen minimum zones in the Saanich Inlet - ESP_85LU_5_DNA (SPAdes) (version 2) | ecosystem: Environmental > Aquatic > Marine > Intertidal... | reverse complement strand
AACAGTAGATGCAGTACCACCAACACCGCCAAGAGATACAATGTAACATTCATCTCCGGATGCTGGAGCAGAAGCAAATACAATAGAGGAACCGCCAACACCCAAAGTGTATGAGTTAAGAGGTTCCTGGATGATGCCGTTCAAAGACACGATAAGCTGACTTGAGTCACCTACCGGAGACGATACGGAATTGTATGTCAGATTAAACTGTGTTGCGCTACCATTGAACAAAGAGGCTATTGAATCAAGCCTCTTAAATTCACCAGCAGATGGCTGATTACCGATATAATTTGTCATCGAGTTCCCTATCCCTCAAGTTCTTTTAGTTATTTATAATGGTTTTTCAGGCCACACAATATTCATTGGCCATCCTTCTTGACTAGTAATATCGCGCAATGCTTGACGGTATGGAAACCATTTGTCCTTTATATTTTGAGAAACATCTTCGCCCGATACCCAATCAGTTTCTTTTAAAAGCTGATCTCTCTTAGCTCGAGCATTTTTTTCTACTTCTAATTTACCACCAGAAATAATAATTTTAGTGGCTTCTAAAACTTTTTCTTCAAGTTCCTCTTTAGATACACTTTTTTCATCAACAAATTTGATAGTGTTATATCCATCTTTAAGTGGGTAGTATTTGTATTCTATATCTGGATACCAGTGATCCATACATCTTTTATATTCAATATTCAAACAATCTCCAATTTGAATATCTTCTATAGAAGTATATGCATAGAGCTTTTGAATTTTTGACTCGTCAGACATTTAAGCGCTCCATAATGTTTTTTCTCCTTTATTTCCGCCATGCAAATGGATAGCCCATATTTGGCCGCCAGGATATGCTCCACCTGTAGTTATATTTCCATATTGGTCCATATCCATAGTGTGACATGTTCCATAACAATGGCCATTACTTTTCATAAGGGTTGTTACAGTTATAAAAATATGATCGGCCGCACTAAACCCAGCCGCAACTTGGTTTCTACCTCTATCATTAAATTGCTCTGCTACATAAATGCCACCGTCGTAAATATCTGTGGCGGTACCAATTGTAACCATATATATGCCCAAAGCAGTATTTGCTCCTTTTAACATAACCATATATGTTCCAGTATCACTTCCATTATTTGCTGTGTTCCCGACCAATGAAGCTATGCTAGCACTTTGACCGCTCGCAATGTAGCCAAGATACTTACCAAGGGTTGGGAATAAATCTACTGCTCCATTTGAAAATTGTTTTAGAGATCCACCACCGCTTTTATCCCGGTAGGCCATTACATACTGGTTTCTTACAGAGAAATGGGTGCTACCACTGGAGCCTATATTCACTCCGTTATCTGTATCATAAGAAGTTATAAAGATAGGTCTATTAGCGTCACCTTCTATCCTATAGTTGGACCCGTCCCACAAACCGATATTGACTTGATCTGTTCCGTCACTAAGCTTTATTCTAGCAGATGCGTTATTGACTTCTAAACTAACAGTTGGATTCGACGTACCAATACCGACATTACCATTACCATCAACAGTAAATCTAGCTGCACCGGCAGTATTATCATATATTCTAAAGTTATGAGTAGAATCAATAATTCCATTGCCTATTGACCAACCAGTTGAACCGCTAGCATTAGTAAAGCCAAGAGTTCTACTATCTGTTGATCCGCCCTCTATTAATACACTACTAGTGACATGAAGTTTTGCTTGAGGATTAGTAGTACCAATACCAACGTTGCCATCATTTCTAATAACCATACGTGCTGAAGATGCGCCACTATAAAATCGCGTGATTGGTGCGCCTTCATTAGCCGCTAAATCCAACCAATTATTACCTGCTTCGTCTCTAAAAGATAAAGTACCCGTGTTATTTGGAGCGCCATTCGTTGATCTGATGGACCATATTTGTCCACGGTAATCACTTGTATCTAAAAGTATTTGTGGAGTATTTCCATATATATGAAGTTTTTGAGCAGGACTATCTGTACCAATACCAACCTTGCCTTCATACAAAGACATAACTGTTTCATCGACATTAGCACTGTTAACTTTAAAGTCTAACCTTCCATACACATTAGCAGTTGGAACTTGAGCGCTGATAGTTGCCATAGGCACAGAACCACTATAGGCTTGGTTATAAAATCTTAATTTTGAAAATTCGCCTTGACTTTTATTTGTATAAAGATCAACTACAGGTGTTCCATTAGATGAAGCACGATCAATAGTTAAGGATTGACTTAACGCAGGAAGTGTAACCGTTTTGGTGCTAAGATCCATATCGGTGTGTAATTTATCATGTGTAACCGCTAAGTCGGGAATACCGCTTGTCTGGATCTTAGTAATTGGCATTTAATTATTCCTCTGGAGTTTGAGCTGCTACCTGTGCAGCATAAGCATCCTTGATTGCTTGAGTATGTACTGCATTGCAAATTGCTTGCACTTCGGTTGATTCGTTAGTAATATCATTACCTGGTGCTACGACATGACGTGAGAAAGATCTGCTGATCTCTACGCCATCACGCTTGATGACCGTGGCTGTGCGCACCTGAACATGTTTAAAGTCACCTACGATCTCTATTTTGTCTTGTACTGTTTCTTCTGTTAGTGCCATCGTGTTTATCTCCTTTGATGGTTGGACTGACTACCCTGTGATCCAACAGGGTTAAGATGAGGTATAGCTTACACTACCCGAAACCCGGCCGATTTGGTTCACAGCCCATGGATTATGTCCCATGGCAGTATCCCCTGTCCATGTATACATTCTCATCCAACTAGAGTTCTGGCTGATCCATTGAGTTGGGGTTCGAGAACCTGTATAGTTGTTATGTATATCCCACGGGGTAAACGCCCCCATTTCACTCGTACCTGATGAAGCATATGGTAAGCTTATCAGTGGGGAACCTGTCGCCCCACTCCAACTAGATACAGTAAAATCAAACCAGAAAAATACTCTTCGCCCTATTTTTGTATATGTGCCTTGCTGGGAACTGTAAGAGATTGATCCACTATTACCTGTTGTAGAAAAATACGGCTGGAAATCTCCCTCCTCATAGTCATCCAGATGATTAGCCGACCCAGCGCCGCCAAGGTATACACCGCCAGACAGGTAGAGGTCTTTGAAGCGGGTCGTAGCAAACCCAAGATCAACAGCGGCATCAACAAGTGAACCTGCATTGCTGTCGTATGCGCTTATAGACCTGTTTGCATCAACGCAACGAATACCAGTGTTTCCTGTTGCAACATAAAGATCACCAAAGAGTGTCCCAATAGTCCCCACAGTGGAGCCGTCTTTACCAAAGCGAACAATCTCACCATCCGTTGTGTATCTTTGGAAATTAGCTACGTTTTGTGAAGAAGCCGCAGCATAAATTACCTTGTTGGAGCCAAGCGTTATTCCTGAAGAGCCAAAGCCGCTCGTAGTCCCCACCAGCAAGTTACCGCTCGCATCAAGCCTCATCTTCTCATTAGTTCCAGCAGTTCCATTTCTAGTTCTAAATATAAACCCTGCTGAGTTAGAGCCTCCAGATGCGTGTGTTGCAGTAAGCTGAGCATGCCCTGATGTTATGCCTATTTCTAACAATTCAGAGGTTTCGTCTGCTCCGTTAATTTGCAGTCTGTTACCAGCATCTGAGGTTGCTTTAAGAATTAAGTTACCGCTGCTGTCGATACGCATACGTTCTGTGTTGGAGCCACCTGTTGAGAAAACAAGGTTGTTGTTGCCTTGGATAGCAAAATTGCCGCTGACTACTCGTAGTAAACCTCTGGTAGTAGTTCCGTCGGCAATGCCTAAGACGTTACCATCACTGGTAAGGCGAGTAAGAAGTAGAGGTGCCGCCGAATTTGCTGCGAATGAAGCGACCCCTGCCGCGGGTGTCCCTGCTGTGTTATCACCGAACACAAACCCTGCTACACCATCTCCAGCGGGGGTGTTGCTTGTGGTTCCGATTTTCACCCGGCCGCTGCTGTCGATGCGCATGCGTTCTGCGCCAGCTGTTAGAAAATACATATCATCTGTAGCAACGCCAATCATATTACCGTTATTAGTGCTGTTGCTATCTTCAATAATAATGTTTGCTTCTGCGTCTGAACTCTCAAACTTAGCTGTGTAGTTGTAACCACCGCCAGAAACTAAAAGCCCTACGTTATTGCCACTTTGAATAATCTCAAGGTTTGCACTAGGGGAAGGAGTACCAATACCAACACGATCATTTGTAGAATCTACATATAAAGTATCTGTATCAACAACAAGATCAGTAGCAGATACTGTACCACTAATTTGCAAGTCACCAGCTACAATATCACCACTGTAGTTCACATAACGTGAATCTGCTTCAGCTTTGGTGTAAGATGCGATGTTACTGACTTCTGTCTGGGTCTTGATAACCAAGATGTCACCAGCCGCAGCAGCAACAGTTAATGTCAAGGTATCACCAGATACCGTAAAGTCATCATCAGAAACCAAACGAGAACCGTTAAGGTAAACTTCGTTCTGGTTAGCAAGTAACAGATCTAAACTTAGTCCATTATTGTCTACACCACTGAATGCCGTTTGACCAGCCGTTGCGGTGTATTCATATTCTGCAGTACGAGCCTGCAAAACATTTTCAGGTGAATTACCGATATAAGCCATATTATGATTGCTCCATGATACTCAGAACAACGTCAAGGGAGTTGGCGGTATCAGATTCGGCTGTAATAGCATCGCCCGTCTCTAGAACAATCTTATTACCTGACATAACCTCAACGGCAGAACCTGTTGGGATAGGAATGTTCCTCAAGAACTTAACATTATCCCCATCAGCATTATTAATACCAACAGATGCATATACAGTGTTGTTACTGATGTTTGATAAGGTTAAGCCGAGCACGATTGTTGTAGTACTTGCCGGGGCGTTATAAACAGTTGATTCGGTATTAGCCGCAATAGCAGAACCATCAAGTGTTTTTAATTTAAAACTGTTAGCCATAATTGATTATCCTAAAGCGATCGCTAATGCGGTTGCGTCTGAAATGATGTCGTCGTAATGCTTACCATCAACGGTATCAGCATCTATGTTTAAAGTATTTATATGTGCTTGATCAACAGCTGCCAAGACTCGAGCATCTGTATAATAAAGATTTGTTGAGCCTTCTGAAAGATCATCGGTTGTATCGTTGTTGCGATCGATCTTATCTGCCAGGCTATTGGTTACTGTTGTCGCAAAGTTTGGATCATCACCCAATGCTGCAGCAAGTTCGTTAAGTGTGTCAAGTGTGCCTGGAGCCGAGTCAACAAGGTTCGCGATGGCTGTAGCGATTGCCGAATCAGCATCAGCCACAGTATAATAGTCTGAGCTTGATTCCCAGTTAGTGCCATTCCAAACAATAATAGATCCGTTTGTTTTTGAACTTGTATCAAATCCTGGAAGCTCGTCGAATGAGTGCGTAACTGTGACACGAACAAAGATTGTACCATTTGTAGTCGAGTTAGTTGCAGCTGCAACAAGAACGTGATCAACGTTGCCAGTCGGTGGTGATGTAAGTAATCCACCCGGCGTTGCCGGATCTAACCAAAGTAGATCACCGGCCGTATAGCCTCTTGTATCAATCCCGCGGACTTTACCGAAGGATGTTACATAGCCAAAATCGTTAAGATCAAAGTCTTCAGTAGCAACACCAATCACCCACTCAGACACAAATCCAGTTGCAGTAGCATCTGCCTTTGCGATAAGGATGTGATCACCCTGGACACCGGCAAACATAACAACATCACCATTCGAAATGGCTTCAGTCGCTTTACCGTAATAATGTTGTTCTTGGCCAATCTGTAGAGTTGCATCACCGTATGCAATATCAACTGTACCATCAACTGAATTCCAGCTCATGGTGGCATCAGCGCCAAAGGCTAGAGAAGTTGTTGTAACAGAATTGAATGTGACGTCATCAGTCGTCGCAACAGCTTGACCAATTGAAATGATACCTGTTACAGAATCGTATACGATACCAGTGCCAGCAGATAAAGATCCACGAGCTCGTGTGTCAGTATAATAAAGGTTAGTTAAACCTTCTTGGAGCTGATCTGTATTGTCACCAGTTGTAAGGATACTACCGTCGCCGTCAATCGCAGCGACGTCCGTGCCCTCGTTGTACGTGAGCTTACGCGATAACTGGGCGAGTTCCGTTGCTTTGGTTGATGCCATAAAAAAAGTCCTACAGATGTTTGGTTTCTATAGGACTATTTATATGTTTTAGGAAGCTAGATTTAAAAAACTCTAGGACTGTAAGTCCTTACACATAATATTCTTCTTCATCATTACTCCACTTGTATTTTGTTTACTCAGGCTTCGTGGGCCATGTAATGTCGTGTGGAAAGCCAGCCTGATCTGTGATGTCACGAAGGGCTTGGCGATATGCTGTCTGCTCTGCTGTCATAGTAATATAATCAGGTCGATCAAGAGTAGCCCACTGATCTGTTTCAAGGAGCAGTCCATTTCTAAAGTCTCTGACTTCAGTCTGGCTTGTTAAGTTGTCTCGTACTGCAATAGTTAAGTGCATAGTAATCTCCTTAAACCGGGCCAACATCTGAGCTTGGGAAGGCATTGGTACTGTTAATCCTCCAAACAATTCGGATTGCCCCAGTTCTTTCCATGTTGGAGGGACTGTTTTGAAAATAGCCGCCAGCGTTGCCACCGCCATAATTAGTATAAGGCGGTAGATCTGACCCATGTCCACCAGCACCGGCAGAGCTGTAGTTTCCACTACCAAAACCACCACTACCATTATTGCCTTGGCCGTAAAGACCTACGCCACCGCCGCCACCCGAATACACATAACCCTGACCAGAACGGTTATCGAAGCCACCGCCTCCGCCACCACCGGCACCGCCATCTCCATTAGCACCGGGCGATGAGCTATACCCAGTGCCATTACCGCCAACGCCGCCATTACCTGCGTAACCTCCTGCGCCTCCGCCACCACCGCCACCGTAGGGGTTGCTGGCAAAACCAGTTCCACCATTGCCGCCGTTACCACCGCCGTCTCCGCCAGAATAAGTGCCCCCGGCGCCAGGACTGCTGACGCTAGTAGCTACGGTTCCTGCATTTGCTACCATATTTACGCCATTGCCTGAAAAAGTAGTAGCAGTAGTAGACCCACTAACGGACGCTGGGGCGTCATAGTAGAAAGTCTGATTAGGTGTTACGTCTATGTTTTTCCAACATAAACCGCCGCCACCATGTCCTGCTATATAATTACCGCTCTGTGTTCCCCCTTGGCCTACGCAAACGACAGAAATTTTGTAAACACCAGCAGGTACGTTCCATGTACCTGACCCAGAACCTGCAAATACTTGGTCGCCACTGACTGTGTTCACCTGTATACTGGTAAAGTCTAGATCACCCCACTCAGAACCATCCCAAATGTAAAGATGAGAGTCACTAGAGTTGTAGTAACAATCTCCAACAGAAGGGCTTGAGGGCGCAGTAGTTAGCACTCTAAAAGAGTCTGCCGCACCCCCTACTCCCGCAGCCGTAATGGCATTCGCAGTAGCTGTATCAATGGATGTAATGTTTGTTAATTGGCGGCCGCTACCAATTACTTGTGTACCGCTTACTCGTATAGCCATCTTCGTTCTCCTTTCGAACTATTAACTATTATCCTAGAGCTTTGCCGCCCCACTCAGAACCATCATATATGTAGAGGGTTCCCTTTGCGCCTTCTGTACTGTCATAGTAACACGAGCCAACTGCTATATTTGCCGTAGGTTCAGAGGTTGAATGAGATATAGAGGTAGCAGAACCACCTACGCCACCTGCTGTTATGGACGTAGTTGTAGTAGCATCAACAGATGCAATGTTGTTTAGGGCACGAGAGTTGCTGATAACCTCTGTGCCGTTTACCTTAATCGCCATCTTCGTGTACTCCCACTATTAGCTGTTAAGTTGCGCTTTAAGCTCGTCAATCTGAACTTGCTGCTCTTTGATTGCTTCAATTAAAAGCGCAACCATGTTTTGGTAATTGACTGATTTGGTTCCCATTTCATCAGAAGCTGTCCTGACCATGAATGGCATTACTTCTTCGACTTCTTGAGCAATTAGACCAATGTTTGGCTTATCATCTTTTATATATGATGTACCACGAAGAGACTTAACAGTATCCACTGCATTTGTAATAGTGTTGATGTTTGACTTTAATCGAACGTCAGAGTTTGTTGTAACATCCCCGGCAAATACGCCGTTGCCACTTATATATAAGTCTGCAGCCGTAGTTGAGGTAGATACCAACTCCATCGGGTAAATAGAGCTATCACCAGCATGATACAACCTACCAAATTGCATACGTGATCCTGGGCTATCATACTTAACTCTAAACTGCCCAACTATATTATCGGCATTAGAACCGTGAGTAAATGAAATACACTTATTTTCACCAGGAGCCCAGCCACCGTCAATGTCTATAGCTCTGGTTTCACCACTACCACTGTAACCTATGTTTAGTGCAGCATGGGTCATTGGTGATGCCCAGCCGCTAGGTACAAGGCTATCATTAGCATCACTTCTTAGGTAGTTGCTATGACTGTGACTATCATCCGCTACAGTAACACTAATAGAAGCATTACCAGAGCCATCCCAAGATGTAGAACCTGATGCGTCACCAGAGAGTGACAGCGTTCTAGCGGTAGTCCATTTGTCAGCGTTAGGGTGGTAGCCATCTGTGAAAAACTGGTTCCAGCCTTTCCAAGTACCATTTTCTTGTGTGCGTAGGTATGCTTTGTTAGTACGCCAGTCCATAGCAATCTGAGTCTGCCAAGCGCCACTAAAAGAAAAGGTTGCAACTGCGTGATCTACGCCAGACGGTTTGTTTGTAGCGGCGCTTGCCCCGTAAAACACGCTAAATCCAGAAGAATCACCTGCTGTGTCGTAGTTTGATGTCCCTTGGCCGCTCAACATGCGATAATTGAGGGTGCCTGTAAGGGTATCACCAGAGGCATTAACAAAACGGCTATCAGCTTCACTCTCTGTGTAATAACGATCATCTAGGTTAACTGAATTAATACCTGTAAGGTGACCATACGTGTCCAGCGTAATGTCCTGAATGACTGTGCCATTAGAGTTGTTCACAGATGCTTGGCTAGATGTGTCAGCGTGTGATACAGTTACACTAGAAGCACCACTCTGGTTAGCTGTACCTAGTTGACCACCACCTGACAAACCAGAACCTGCCGTAACAGTCATAGCACCATCACCTACAGTAACAGTACCTGTACCAACAGAAGTTACGTGACCATAAGTGTCAAAGCCAATGTCTTGAATGAAGGTGTTACCAGAACCATTAACACTTGAGACAGAGCTTGTGTCAGCGTGTGAGATAGTACGGTTAGCAGTTAAGTCTCCACCACCAGTAAGACCTGAGCCAGCAGACACTGTAATAGTCTTGTTAGCTTTAGTACCAATATTAGTTGCTGTAGTAGTTGCAAAGCTTGGATCATCACCAAGAGCTGCAGCCAATTCGTTCAAGGTATCTAATGTAGAAGGCGAAGAATCAACAAGGGCAGCCACTTCAGCGTCAGTATAAGAGTTGGCACTAGCCAGAGCTGCATTTGCTTTTGACGTTGCATCAGCTGCAGCCGTACTAATTGCATCAGCTTCAGCTTGATCAACATATGATTCTGATGCCAATGAAGAAACATCAGCAGTAAATAAGCCACCGTCGACAGTTGCAATTGTAAGTACTTCGGTTGGAGCATCATATGAGAATGAAGATACACCCGGTGCACCCGCGACTTCAGTATCAACATAATCTTTTGTTGCTGGATGTGAATCTGCTGTTGGTGCTGCAACTTGAACTGTCTTACTGGTCAAGTTCATATCAGTGTGCAGTTTGTCGTGGGTAACTGCTAAATCAGCAAGGTTACTTGATTTAATTTTTGTGTCAGCCATTATACAGTCACCGTTATTCTTTGAGTTTTTACTGTTGTGTTAGTAAGAGCTGGAGTAACCAGCAATCGAACGTTGCCGTTAATGATATCGGCATCAATTGTCATTAGGCTCTGGACAGTAGTTTGAACTGTACCATATTCGCTTAAATAAACTGTTGTCCCATCGTGAATCAACATCACTTCTGTTACATGGTATGCTGAACCAGATGTTGCTTGTACTATATACTTTGCTGACCGATATGAATATATCGAGAAAGTATCTGCAATTTGATTTGCCGTTGTGGTAACAAATTCTGAAGAGTTATTCTTTAGAGCATCTGAATCAAGGAATGATGCCTTACCATTCGAGATAACTTCGACAATATCTCCATTTTCAAGAGATGTGGTAAAGAGAACAGATGTTCCGTTCGTCGCTGTAAAGTCACTGCCTTCAATGAGCTTAACACCGTTTTGGAATACGTCAACGTGACCGGTATCGTATGCTAGTGTGATTCCGTTATCATCAGCACCACTTACAGTATTAGCCGTACTTGTAATTGTATAATAGTATTTCTTGTTGTCTCTTAAAACAACTTCAGTACCATATACATCCAGGATTCTTACTTCAATATTGTCACCTACGATAGGAGCCGCGGCAAACGTAATACTATTATTGAATACACTATAAACATCAATCTGCTGTTGTACGCCGTTAATAGTAACAAACGCAAATTGATCTGCCTGGATATTTCGTGAAGTTGTAAAAGTAACAGTTGAGCCGTCACCAGTGAAACTATCTACTGATATAGCTACTTCCGTTGGAAGAGTATGTCCGCGAAGCCTTACAATACTTTCAGTGCCACCGACATCCTTTTTGATATAAAGATGACCATCGGTAGTGTTAATAGCGATTTCACCAAGCGCAATGGAGTTCACCGCCGGCGAATCACCAGATGTACCTGATCTTTTGTGTTGTAATACCGTTGCCATCGACTAGGAATTCCTACTTATATGCTTTATCTTCTGTCGTATCCTCTGCTTTTGACTCTTCATATTTCTTTAATTTTGCCATAGCAATTTCGAGTTGAGAGTCTAACATTAGATTCTTATTAATTAATTCACCTATTAACCGATTCTGCTTTTGAACATAAGCATTCATCAATTCTGTGTCCATAATAACCTCACATAATAATCTGGATCTACCATTATTTATAGTAGATCCAGATCAGCATAAATTAGTAAGTGCCGCAGTCGATATGCCCAAACACCGGAATTCCAGAAGCATTCATCTGAATAACTTGGCCTTCAGTTCCGTATGGAGATGTAGCATCTTCGTCTAGGAAACCAACGTCACCATTAGCATCAACCCATGGGACTGTGTTAGCGGTAAAGTTAGATGCGCTAAATGTCATTGAGTCAATCAGTGCATTACCGAATTCTACATCAGATGCTGCACCAGAGAAGACTTCAGATACGTTGGTCGCATCAGCAATGAACTTGAATCGTTCAGCTGAATCATCATAACCAAAGAAACCAGTCTTAGACGCTGATCCGTCATGCCATCTGAACTCAATACCACGGTCTTTGTTATCGTCCGAAGTAGCTGGAGTATCTCCACCCAAAGTAAATACTGGATCATCTACTGTGATAGTAGTTGAGTCAATAGTTGTTGTGGTACCCATTACGTTTAGGTTACCGTAAACAACTACGTTACCAGTAGGTGAACCTGCACCAGTTTGACCTGGATCCAAGTACAAATCACCGGTTGTAGTAGATACTGTATTATCAGCAACGTTGACGTTGTTAACTGTCAAGCCGTTTGCTGTATCCATTTCAGCAGTCAGCGTTCCACCAGTTACAAAGTAAAGGGTATCAGCTGTAGTTCCTGGAACAACCAGTGAAGGTGTTGGCTGAGCAATAACGTACGTATCTTGGTTAACATCAATTACACCGCCAAGGCCTTGCCAAGCACTTGAAGAATAACCTTCGTACTGCGAGGTCGTAGTGTTATAACGAATTTGACCAGTTGCAGGAGTCGATGGACGCTCGGTAGAGTTACCAACCGGAACACGAATTGCAGAAGTCGTACCAAAGACCGTTTCTGCCTGAGCAGCTGGAGCAATCGTGAGAGCACCAGTTGAGGTGGAAATAGTATTTCCATCTAGTACGATCTGATCAATCTGAGCAGAACCGGTGATAGACAACTTATCAGTAGATGCATCAAACGTGAAGTTACCATCGTCAACCAATTCGCCATTGGCACCGGCAAATACGATTCGCGTAGCGGTAAGATCTTCAACGTTAATTGAAGCTGCAGTCACCTGACCGTCAACATCCATTGTTCCGGCATAAGTAGCGTTGCCAGTTACATCTAATGTACCTTCGATTGATGTGTTACCAGTTGCCTGAGCAACCACAAACTTATCAGTGGATGTTGTACCGACCTTGAAGTTTGTTCCGTCAAAGACGAAATTGGCATCATCTTCTAGTTCACCATTAATACCAGAGATAACAATACGGTTATTAGTTAAGTCTTCAACGTTAACTGACGCAAAAGTAGATTGACCATCAACATCTAACGTACCGGCAATTGTTGTATTACCAGTTGCAACGGCAGTAGTAAGGTTACCTTGACCAATATTAAACGTAGTACCATCAAAAGTAAAGTTAGCATCATCTTCGACAATGCCACCTGTACCAGCAATCACGATGCGGTTATTTGTCAGGTCTTCAATGACGGCCGAAGCAAGAGTTGCTTCAACATCTACATCGATAGATCCAAGTAACTGAAGTGTTGCACCTGCACCTGAACCGGTGTATGTAAAGCCGGCATCATCTACAAGCTCACCTGTGGCACCAGCGTAAACGACTCGAGTAGTTGTCAGATCTTCGACATTAAGCGAAGCAACAGTTGCCTGAGAGTCAACATCCAGAGTTCCAGTGACCGAAGCATTACCGGTAACGCCAAGGTTGCCAGTAAAGTTTTGATTACCCGATACTGTAAGAACACCATTGATCGTAGTTTCTAAGGCAGAGATAACAACTTCGCCGGTTGTACCACCAGGAATAATGTTAATATTGCCATTAGCGTCTGACGTCTGGTCAACACTAATTGTATTGCCATTGAGCACCAAGTTATCAACACGCCATTCGTCGACTTTTTTATTCGCATCGACAATGACAGTAGAAGAAGCAGTAAGAGTACCATGAACATGGCTAAGCATGTCCGTAAAGTATTTACCACCGATAATTTCAACGTTAGCAGAAAGACCGTTAGTCTCTGTACCGACACCGATGTAGACTCTATCGCCGTTGTTGTTTTGGGCACCACTAAAGTATGAATAAGCTAATTCGCCTGTGGCGAGTAAGCTATCACCGTTACCATCGACAGGTGCCTTGTCGAGGTTGGTGTTTTTAATTTTAATGACTGTAGCCATTAGTAGATGCCTCCAATAATTCTAAGGTCTGGATTTTCGATTTGATTTGTTAACAGAAATTTCTGCTGAGACAAATCGTAAATGAGCATTGATCCGTTGTCAAGATTAGACGAGTCAATATCGGACAAGTCAGTAAGTTTTACGCCCGCACCGACCTCAACCGTACGAGCTTTTACCCTTGCTTGTTTATTTATAGTAGCTTTAATCGCCATTATCGCGTTACTCCAGGAGTTACTTCGACTTGGCCTTCAACCACTCGCGTTCTTTCACCAGTATTCGCCTGAACAATTTCTATATCATATAAGTAACGACCTGGCTTCATTTGAGTAGTTGCGGTGTTACCAAGTGAAATTTCTATTTCTCCGTCAAATGGATTATTGACAAGAGCTGTAAATGGATAAGCCGTAGTAGATGTGTAGCTACGTCTAATTTGACCACGTGCAGTATAACCAGTAAGGTTAAACGGCAAACCATTGGCACCTTCTACACTCACACTAGAGAAGAAGTCGCTTCCTTGATCTATTGTTAAATTCGCGTAAACTGCCATGTGATGGTCCTATAATCTCATTTTCTTGTTATTATTTATAATAGTTGCACATTCAAAAAAGATTAAAATAACGCAAAATAACTGTGTACAAAACCTAGAATCTATGTTATAATAATAGAGTACACCGTGAGGGAGGGAGTATACTAACGTAATTTACTTTCTAATGAGTCGAACATTTCAATTCGTGCAGTAATCGCTTCAATTGCAGCTTCTTCAGCTTCCATTAATTTGGTTGGATCACCATCAATAAAGAAGTCAACTAGCTGAAGTGACATAGGTCCATGGTCATCACCATCTACTTCGATATGGCGTTTTAAGTAATAGTTAAGCTTCGGTGCCTTTACCGAGTTCAAGTCAAGTTGATCTAGTAGTCTCTGGAATACATCAGGCAAGATCGTCTCTCGACCAAAGGCGAAAGCAGCGGCCGCACAATGTGGTCCACGGTCAATCAAATCAAATGTTGTTCTCATAAACTTCGTAGCAATTTTATCTGAACAGATATGATACGGTTTTGAGTCACCTCTGCTAACGTAATCAATAAATATTTCAAGTACCTTAGTATCTATACCGATCTCTTTCATGGCCAGAATGTACATATCAAAGTGACTCATATGTCCACCACCTGGAACAATATCACTTTCTTCACACATAACAATTTCATTAATCATCCTGGCCAGCTCTGACCGGTTCCCCCGGTTAGGCAGCCACATATGACCTGATGGTGCAATATGATGCTGCACAGTCTTGAGTAAAGACATAAAGTCCCATACAGCATATGAATGGGTGCTCATAAAGATTTTTAAGTCTTCTAGATCTTGAATTGTATTTGTTACCAAGATAGGGTGATTCTCTAGCTCGGCTTTTTTAGCATTAATTCTTTCAAGATTAAGCTTCATTGATTTCCTCGATTCCTAATTCAACTAGTTCTGGCTCTTGGCCAAAGATCAGACCAAATGCCTTTGTCTGAATCGCACCGTACCATACTTTTTCATTTTTACAATTTTGCATAAACACTGAGTCTGGAAATTTAATTGGACAACTTGATTTGCATAGTCGTCTTACATTACAATCTCCGCAGTGAGACTTCTTGCGGTCCAGGTCAAGGTGTTTTACCTGGGCCATAGGGATAGCGTCAATCTTACCTACATTATATTTTTCATCGGTATGTGGACATAGTCTAATATTACCTTTGATATCCAATGAAAGAATATCAGCAGCATCTGCACCACAACTAGACGTCATTGTAACCGGTACTTGACGTCTCATGATCTTGGCAAAGCCATAAGCACCTTCGTTACCCACTACCAGGTTAGACTGAATAAGTGCTTGTTGCTTATCTAATCCGTGCTCTTTGAGCTGAGCAACCTCGGCATCGATATAGTCATGCAAGATCTTCTTAAACTTAGGCCTATCTTCATCACCAATAAGAAAGTGAGCTGAGTTCTGTGAGTCGGTTTCATCATAGTTTCTACCAAGGATAAAACTAATCCGTGGTCTTGTAATACCAATACGGTCTGCTGCTCGTTTAAAATAAGCATTAATTTTAAATAGATCATAATTCAGTTTACTTACAACACAGTTAAACGAAAACTGAATCTTTGGATACAAGTCATCAAACTGTTTTAGTACCGATGCGACCGCATCCTTTACAAGGATATCTTCGCCTCGTAGAAGATTCTGGCCTGGTCCATCATGTGAGATAGACAACTGAACAGAAGCTTTTAGTGTTTTAAAGAAGTCGACATGCTTTTGACGTAATGGAGATCCATTAGTTGAGATGAAGAAGTGACGTCCCTCTTTGTCAAGCAATTCCATAACAGGCTTGATATCATTCCAATAAAGAAATGGTTCGCCACCCCAGAGCTCAACACGCTCGAGGTTTTCTAGATCCAGGTTATCCCTGATCTGTTCCATAAACCTTTGGAGGAACATATTCTTGACACGCTCATTGGGGTTACCAATGTCTTTTTGCATACAGTATGAGCAGTCATAGTTACATGCATGGCCGAATAGAATACGTAGTGCTACAGGCTTATTAATCTTTTTTGTTGTACCATGTAAATGCTGAACAGATTCATAAAACTCTGGATCTTGTTCTGGTGGCATTGACAGTTGTTCACCACTTCCATTATAAAGTGTGTTGCTATCAATCTCATAATAGATGTGTGAATCACCCAATTTAAACTTCGCATAGCTCATGATTTAATTCTTTCCAATAGTGGTTTTAATTGATCGCCGTCGTTGTTATAAAGTCCATATTTTGTCTGTTGCCATCCGAGCTTTTCCATTTCATAAAAGAATTTAGCAGTAGGTGGAAACATATATCTAGGTATAAAGTTAAAATTAGGATTTATGATAAACTCTTGTGTTGCATTGTAATAATCAATAAAGATCTTTTCAAGGGGTAGTTTTGCAAGTCTGCCGTATACCTCTTTTTTCGTATTCACTAGTCCATAAATGAATTCATTAATATTTATCTTACCAGAAAAAGAGTAAAATACTGATTTGTCAAGATCGGATGCCTCATCAGATGAGAAATAGAACCGATCATAATATAGATGGATTGATTCACGGTACACTTGGACAACTTTACCATCGTCGTGTGTAATCCATGTTGATTGACCGCTTACCCAGTCGTATGCAAATACCTCACGATGATTTGTTCTAAAGTCGTGGTGTAGGCAGTCGGCAAGTTGATTCTCTTTTACCCATTCGATGACATCCTTAAATATCTCGGGATTACCACAATCGATGTATTTGATCTTTTTCACACCGTATCTTTTGTATAGTTCTTTACAGGCATCAAGTACCTTTTCTACACCTATGGTTTCAAGGAACAAAGTTGATAGTGTGATATCGCCTACCGATTTCAGTTTCATCTCGGGTATTTTAAGCAATCTGAATATGGCATTGTCTGTAATGCACAGTTCAAAGTGTTCACCATATTTCAGATACCATTCATATTGTTTTGGGTACTTGTGCTTAAAATAATATAGGTCATCATTTGTTCTTATTGTACCAAAATATTCAAAGAATGTAAACCATTCATTGTGATACACAGTTCAAAGTGTTCACCATATTTCAGATACCATTCATATTGTTTTGGGTACTTGTGCTTAAAATAATATAGGTCATCATTTGTTCTTATTGTACCAAAATATTCAAAGAATGCAAACCATTCATTGTGATATTTTTCGAGGTCATCATCATAAATGTCCAGGTTTTTGGTCTGTTTCAGATTGTCGGCAATATAACAAACCTTGCAACCGGCATCACAGTAATAACGCTTGCCGAGGCTAAAATAGAGATCATAGTCAAGTGACCGAAGTGCATCCTTTTTTAGCCAAAATTCTGCCGGGTTTGTATATGTGTCGAAATCGTTCATGATTTTACCTCGAAGTCTTCTTTAATACCAATCCATTCTAACATAGACTTCTTGTCTTTCATCTTCATTAAGTGAAAGGTAGCGAAGTTCATATACTTATAAAATTTCTTACAGTTGCCCTTTGGCTTCTCATCAAACATCTTGTACAAGTATTTTAAACCACATACCGGGTTCATAGGACACTCATGGCATTCAGGTAGAATTCTATCACCATCTCCGGTAGGAATCCACACTTCTCGTTTCTTCCAATTGCCGATTCTAAACTGTGGTAATTGGTATTCTAGGAAGTCAAACTCTGGATACAGATAACCATCAGGAGATAAGATTACTTTTTGGTGTTCACCTAAATAAGCTTTGTCAATCATGGTATAGTTACCATCAATAAACACGGTCAGCTTTTTAATATACAGGATTTGTATGAAGTCAATAAATGCACCGAGGAATTGTTCTAGATCGATATTATCAATAAGAACAGTAAACTTATCTTTGCCACGGTGATGACGAAGTGGAATTACATTAATTACTCTACAACCAGTTTTATAACAGGTGTTGACAAGGTCTTTAATATAATCCATTGAGAATGCACGAGGATCATCGATTGGAATGACGGTCTGCCATTTCCACTCTGGACTGTGTTGGTTTAACACTTCGGCCATTTCCATCACATCTAGTTTGTCACGATTTTCTTCTTGAAACATGAAGTCGTAACTAACAGTTGTTTTGATATGACCTGTCCATTTTTCGTACAGCCATTCGTTCTCTTTTACAAGAGATCCATTTGTTGTAATACCGATATCCCAGCCATTGCGGTCGGCCATCGGTGTAAGCCAACCTAATATTTCATCGATACGTTTTGCAAAAAGGAGTGGTTCTCCACCATGTAGAGACACATACCTGACGTTGTTCTTTGTGAATCTAATCCACTTAAAGAATTCCCACATCTCATCTGCAGTGCCACGAGCCACGGCTTGGTTACCTATGGATTCAATATAACCTCGGTCACAGTAATTGCAATCGAAGTTACACTTGTTTCCTAGATATATTGTTACTATTTCAACTTGACTAAGGCGTTTCTCGAGCGGTGTCATTATCATCTACCAATTTATATTTGAATGTATCTTCAAGTGCTTTCGTTTCAGGAATAAGAATAATCATATGTAGCAAAGCTAGGTAGAAAATCTTCTGTTGGTCTGTCTCGGCCTTTACGTTAACTGCCGGTGTTTTACCCATTTTGTTAAGAGCTTTATAATAGAACTCATCAATTGTACACTGCTTTGAATCATTAATTTTAGATGCAATGTAATCCATAAACTCAGACTTTTGAATGTCACGGAGGTTATGCTCAGAGTTCATAAGATCAAGCCAGAAACCGAGAAGATGCTCAGGCGTCTTAAACCGTTCTTCAACTCTCTCATGGACAATATCTTTGTCTGGGTGATAGTTATAGACATAGAAGAATATGAGGTATGCCAAAGCTTTTAGCTGTGTGATATTACATCCTTCATTATCCAACGCTTGAACCAGAATGTCGTATTTTGTTCTGAACTGTTTCTTTGCAATATCTTCTTGTAGGTCAACAAACAACTTAACAATCTTCTGACACATATCATCTGGCCTAAAGAGTGTTTTAGATCCAGTATCCATGTTCCCGGCCGGACACTGATAACACGCATTCTTATAGTCACACGTCTTACACTGTTCTTCCTCTTCGAACATCTTAGCATATTCTTTTTGGAAACCTTTGTACCTATCCAGATAGATTTTATCATCAAAGACATTACCAAGGATAGTTTTACCGGCAGGACCTGCCTTCTGGTTAGTAAAGAAGTAGCATCCGCTAAAGTCACCTGAACCATCGATCGCAATCATATCAGATCCGATCATGCAGTTCTCTTCACCTTTTTTACCTACACCTTCCGAGAAGTGAATCTGGAGGTCGTGATAGTATTTAAGGGAGTTAATGATATCGTCATGCAGTGTTGCCCATTCATGTTCTTCCCATTGAATAAATCCACGAGCAGAATCAAGAACCAATGGATGAACTACAAGTCGACGTATCCCAACTGCATATAGGTTATCAACAAAGTCTCTAAAGTACGGTGCATTCTCACGTGCAAGCGTAACACGAATCGTTACCCGTTTTTCCTGCTTTGGTGCATCGGGAATAGTACGTAACTGATTCATCAGCTTGTTAATTTTCTCTTGTCCGATTTCTCGATGATCTACTTCGGCTCTGTCTGTATCTAGTGAGATAAGCATCCAGGTAAAGTCATAACTAAAGTACTCATCAACCAGGTCCTGAGTCAGCAAAAGACCATTAGTAACACAACCAACGACTGTGTTAAAATCACCCTTTGAGTTCTCTCGAAGTTCTTCCTGGTTATCACGAATAAAGTTCATGATCAGATCTTTGTGAATAAGAGGTTCACCCCCAAAGAATTGAAATACCTTTCTTTGATGGTCGTTCGAATTATTCAGAAATCTGTAAGCAGTCAAGAGGCTCTCTGGAGTAAATCTACCAAAGTCCTTTCCGTGCTGCTCATAGCAGTATGTGCACGCAAGGTTACATGCATTTGTTAAAATAAGATTCATCTGTTTCAATTGAGAAAACAGATAAGGAACATCTCCTAATGGAACAATAGTCTCATCAGGTGCTGGCATGACAGTGATTAGCTTATTTTTCTTTGCCAAGCCTTTCGGTGTGATGATATCAATCGACTTAAATTGCAGTCCACTATCCGTGGCAATCACACTAGCACGGTGTTCTTCTATTCTTTTACGTCGAGCGTCATCCATAATGTATCCTTCTCAAGTATCTAGATTGTTCCGCGGCTACACGCACACTGGCACTGGCATTCACACACTGTAGCATAGTCATCATAAAAGATGTGGCTATGCGTAGCAAGATCGTCAAGGACGTCTAGCATCTGGTTGAATGTGTCAGCACTAATAGTATCACCTGTGTTTTTAGTGCTAACTGAGCCAGAGGGAAAGTCAGCTTCACTGGCCGCGCTGGTATTTTCATTAGCCATTGATTATTCCTCTTTAAATTTTTTGTCTATTCTAATATTATATATTAGTCTGTTTTTACTTCCAATAAGTGAGTAGTCAAACATAGTACCAGTATTTAGTCTGAGACTTATATACCCGTGTGTTTGTCCTTTATTGAACGTAACGTTATATTTATTATTTTTTACATGCTCAGTTTTAAGGTCGCTCATGACTTTTACGCCTTGTGGATAAATTCCATAAGCATTAGTAACAGAACTTAATTTACCGACATCCATTGTAAAAGAGTCACCGGTTACCGCATACCAATTCATATCCAGTGGGAAAGCATTCTTACTCATCTTTGGAGTTAAAAGCTGGTTTGCAAAGGCTCCGGCGTGTTGGTCAATAATTCTATAATGTGCACGCTCACCACTAAATTCCACATTACCTGAAAGTGAAATCATATCGGGGTTAAAAATAATAAAATAGATAGGCTGATCTTTAAGACGATACGCATAGAAATACGTAATCATCTCGGTATCAGGTTCTTCATCTGTTGTGATTGCTACACCATTCTTTGCATTTAATACATGTCCGCCTGGAAACGGATCTCTTATGTAATAAAGTGCAGACTGGAGAACATCTGGTTTATCTTCACCTTGTAGTACTTTAAGTGGTACACCAAAACCAATTGATCCGTTCTTGTTTTGGTTTAACCATGTCATAATAAACTTCATATCGATTTCTCGATTTAAGTCTTTAAATGATGGGTTGTTCTCACCAATAAACTCTTTGATAATTACAAATTGTTTCTTCAGATCTTTTGATTTTGCAAATACAAGCTTGCTACGTTCGCGCCGATAGTGATAGACATTCGCGTCGGCATCCTTCATAGAATACCACCATCCATGATTATCAAAGGATTTATTCCACGCATTTGTGATATCATCCCATGGTGTTGGCGTAGTGTCACCACAGCTAAAAAGTACTACTGGCTTCATATCAAGGTCCTATAAATATAAACATAACTTCGGTCATTACTATTTATACGGTGAGAAAATGAATCTTTCATGGAATTTTAAAATCAAGTTCTTTCAACTGTTGGCATACATTGGAGGTCCATTAGTTCTAATCTTCAACTGGAACACTCACTATTTTCTTTACAGTGTATTTGCCTTCTGGATTATTGTTCATCTAGGTATTTCTATTGGCATGCACAGATGGTCTGCACACAGGTCATTTCAGCCACGCAATAAAATCATAGAATCAATACTACACTTTCTCATCGTAATTAATACTGTAGGATCTACAATAACCTGGTCAGGCACACATCGCTTGCACCATAAGACCGCAGACACTGACAAAGATCCACATAGAATTGCTGGCCAACCTTTTCTCACAAAGGTGAAATACTGGTTTAACTTCTGGCCATCTCATCACGTCTCACCAAAATCAATTAAAGATCTTGCCAGTGATCCTCTTCATAAATGGTTTCACCGTAACTACTTTAAAGTTCTATCAGCATATATTATAACACTTTTATTGATAGATGTAAACCTTTTTTTATACGGATATGTAGTAGTCACTATGTTTAGTATCCATTGGATCTCTTGGATTACAGTTGGTGCACACGTATTTGGTCATACCGATCATGATGTAGACGACAGTTCTAAGAATACCTTTCTTATGGGACTACTCATGTGGGGAGAAGGATGGCACAACAACCACCACTATAAACCAGGAACATTTGAATTCGGATGGAATTGGAAACAACCTGACATTGGTAAACACGTCATCAAACTAATTGCAAAACCGGAATCATTGAGGTATCGGCGATGAAGTATACACCGTTTATTACTACATGGCTATTTTATCTTTTTCTAATAACCGTTCCAGTTTGGTTAATGTATGCTAGCCTAATTCATATTATATTAGCATACATTTCTTTTTGGTTTATTTCAGACTTTGTAAATAGTGCATTCTTACATAAGTGGGCTTCGCACAGAGTATGGAATCCGCCACGGTGGGTTCAATGTGTTTTATCTTTTGCGGGAGTAGTATTTCTATTAGGTACTCCAATTACATGGTCTGCATGGCATAGAACTCATCATAAACACTCTGATACTGATAAAGATCCTCATTCACCAGATCATAAAGGTTGGCTATATTGTACCTTCAGACATAGATATCATGAAGCTAATTTTAAATTGGCAACTGATAAAATGAGAGACAAGTACTTTGCATGGCTTACAAAAAACGAGTTATACATAGTCATACTAAGCCATACTGTTTTATTTAGTGTTTTTGGTGCTATGTGGTATTTAACTTTAATCGTAGTACCTACAGCATTAGCAATTTTATTCACAAACCTATTTGTGAATGTTATATCTCATTTAAATGGCAAAGTTTCTAACATACCTTGGGCATGGCCGTTTGTTTTTGCAGATGCTTGGCATAAAGACCATCATTATAAACCTAATCAATTTAACGGAAATCTAGACATCTCAGGTAACATCATAAAGGCTTTAAAATGGACGTAAATGAAAAACGTGAATTTATTAACAATATTATCGCAAACCAAGATGCGATTATTGAAGAATACACTAACTTTAACCGCAGAAGAATTCCGCTACCGGGTTGGGACAAAGATAAAACGCAAGTTCCGGGGTGGAGTGGAGTAGCTTTATGGTGGGATCACAAGGCATGGCCGAGTTCACAGAGACGCTGCCCAATTACAACTGAGCTGGTGCGTGAAGGACCTGAGCATAGAGCTACTGGTTGGTTAGTATTGAGGCCTGGAGCAAAGACTCCTGAACATAACCATATTGACTGGGGAAAACGTAAAATTATTCTTCACCTTCCAACAGTTTTGCCAGAAGGTGAATCAGGTTTTGTAGTTGAGGGTAAAACCTATAATTGGAAGATGGGTGAACTGTTCGCTTTTGACGCTACAAAGAATCATTATGGATATAATGACACCAATGAAGAACGTTCTATCTTTGTGTTAGACTTTGATTACGACGAATGGTACGAAATTCTCAAAGAATATATGCGCATTTAAGAAGTACGGTCATCAATAACGTGGCTGTGTCCGCGAAGTGAATTACTGCGATCTTTCATTTCGTTGTGTTTAGCCGCAGTTATTGCACTACCAGAAGAAACTTGACCAACTGTAGATAAAGCAGTATTGGCAGTTGTTTTGTCTTCGTAGTAATCGGTTCGATCGCCAGTATTACCAAAGGTCGCAAGCTGGTATGCATCGTCATAGACGTGCGTATGACCAATCCAACCGTTAATTAAGTTAATTAGCCCGTTAATATCAGCCGCATCAATTGAAGCACCAGCAGTAATCTCGCCTCTTAGGCCTGCAATAGGACTATTGCTTGGATAATTATTTTGCTTTGGACTACGCTGTGTTTGATCTGCCATCTTATGCCTCGATTACTTTATCTGCCCAAGAAAGGTCATTCCAGTCACCTAAGTTGTGTACCGGAAAATAAACCTTCTCTGAATTGATATTACTATTTATCAAAGGTACTATGATATAATCAACTATTGCTTGTGCCAATAAAGTTTTTTCTTTATCTGATTTTTTTGCTTGCTCAACTAGACTATAGATGTGGTTAACTGCCCAACGGTCATAATTTATATTCATAAAGCTACTGACAATTTCATCATAATCAGGATCAATCACGATTCCATCATCAGCTTCATACACTCCGCCACGAACCGCAATGATTTCTTGACCCTCAATAGGAGAATCAAGAAATTCAATGTCGGCAAATAAGTCGTGATTCTTTACGAATTTAAAAAATACATCTTTTGGATTCATATCCGTCATAGGATAACAGCCTCAACTACCCCTGGATTTTCAGGAGTACCAGATCCATCTTCAAGCGCGATAGCAAATGACCATGCATCTTTTTCGTTTTTCACTGTGGCCAGACCAGACTCCATAGATGGAGCGAGACGATCGCCCTTCTTGACATTACCGACAACCCTGACTGGAACACGACCTTTTAGTGCAACAGTTGTGCCACCTTCAAGTTCGCTGTTCATCAAGTAAGCAGGTTTATCAGATACAACGCCAAGGACTGAGTGTTGGTTAGTAATATCGGCTGCAGTAACTTCAGCAACACCACCAACAGCGATTACAGTACCAACTTCGTATTCTCCATCTGCTAAGTATTTTTCCGCCAAGTCAGCATATCGTGCATTGGTCGCAGTACCCGAGAAGATACCAGCAGTAAGAGTATGAGATGATGGGTTATATACCAAATGACCATTATCTGTATCAATATAAGGTCTTTGATAACCAGTGCCATTTTGATTGGTAAACATAACCTGGTATGATGCATTGGTATTTGTTTCATCAACATTAATATATTCTGCGTTAGTCGATGATACTGCATTTGTCGCATTAGTTACAGTATATCCAGCGACATTACCAGAGTGAACAATAGTTCTCAGTGTACCGCCGTTATCTTCTACGACCATGGCATTAGCTGAGTCGTCCCATTCAATGCCACGCCAAGTGTCTGAATTATCGTCGTAAAAATAAAGACTAGAATCACCCGCACCATTTTCGCCGATATAAATGTCCCTTTGAACATTCAGGTTTGCATCTTGAATTGTAACGTTACCAGTGAATGTATCACCAGCAACATTTGCAAACCTTGAATCCGACTCGGTTTCCGTATAATACCGACCATCGTGGTTATGCGAATCATTAGCAACAGTTGTAGTAATATCAATTGAGCCGAGGTTAGTCATGGTAGCAGTACCAGTAACATCTCCACTCAGAGTAATTGTTGGATCGTTAACATCAAAGTTAATCTTACCGGTTTCATCATCATATGTTACACTCAGACCAGCCTCAATATTAGTTGGGTTGATCATTGTGCCTACAATATCTTGAACTTCTTCGGTAAAGTTATCAATGTTTGAAATTGTATGATTGTGAGAATCATCGGCAATGACCGTGGTAATCGTATAGTCACCAGTTGCAACGTTTGTAAGTGTAACAGAACCGCTTACATCACCACTCAAAATAACTTTAGGTGACGCAGTAAGCGCAAAGTTGATTTTGTTACCGGTGTCGTCATATGTGACGTTAATACCTGTTTCGGTATTTCCTGTCAACATTTCTCCAACAGCGTCTTGAATTGCTTCGTGATCTAGCGTAACTGAGATACTGGTATTGCCCAGGTTCGTCATAGTAGCAGAACCAGAAGCTTCACCTGAGATTGTAATCACAGGATCGTTAACGTCAAAGTTTAGCTTGCCAGAAGTATCGTTATACGTTACTGCAATACCATTTTCTGTGTTACCAGAAATCATAGCTCCTACAGTATCTTGAACTTCTTCAGTAAAATCAGTAATGTTGGCAACTATGTGGTTGTGCGAGTTGTTAGCAATTGCAAAGTTGAGTTTACCAGTTGAGTCATTGTAAACTGCCGAGATACCACGCTCTTCGGTGTTTGCTGTAACCATCGCACCAACTTGGTCTTGAACCCACTCAAGGAATCCAAAGTCATCGTTTGTTACGACTGCACCACCAATAGTAACTGTTTTGCCTGGATCCGGATTTAAGTCGAGAGACGACACAATTTCAGTATCGATGTGAAGGATCTGAGGTGCACCGTTATCACTTCTTAGATAGCGAGTGTCAATAGAGTCACCATCCCAGTACAGTCCGGTTGTTGCATTAATAGATCCGGTTACTTTTAGTTTATTTGTACCGGGTGTTCCGCCAATACCAACGTTCTGGTTACTTGCGTTAATAGTAACTGCAGTTACATCAGTAGCTCCAGTTTTAAGCAACATGTTATTGGCATTAGATGTAATACCAGTGCTGTGAAGTTGGAACAAGCCTTCCATATCGAGTGTGCCACTACGACGAACATATACATCATCGAGCGTACCAAGATCAGATCGGTTAAACAGCGAGTTAAGCGCACTTACTACATTGGTATCTGGACCGTCATAGTCATCTGCAACGACACCGCCAAGGATATCAGCATTTATATCCGCTTTGTCTTTCAGCGCATTAATAGCAGATACAATAGTAGTACCAAGGTCGACATAGTCTACCAAAGCATTTGCACTAGATCCTTGCGCATCAAAGTCTTCGATCCGGCCGATCTCGGTTTGAAATTCGTTAATAGCTGATACTACATCACTTGAATCTGTATTTAAAACATAGTCAGCATTTGCGCCACGTAGAGAAGCTTCAATTTCGTTAATCGCAGCAACAAGGTTATGTGCATCAGTTGTCAATGCATAATTAGCGTCGCCAGTAGCCTCTGTACGGATAATGTTTTCAAGCTCATTTACTGCTTCGTAAAATGTGCTTGTATCTGTATTTAGAGTAAAGTTAATAAGTGATCCAAGCTCGGCGCGTAAACCATTTACTTCAGAGATAAGGTCACCAACCGCAACACCAGTAATAGTAGCATCGGTGGCAGCAAACCCTGGATCTACGGCTGTAATGGTGATTGTTGCGTCGTTTGTACCCGAGGATCCACCTAGATCTGTACCATTTACAATAACAGTGTCTGATACATCGTAGCCAGATCCTCCACTCGTAATAGCTACTGAGTATGAACCATTAAATCTCGTTACCGTAAATGTAGCATGTGTACCAGTAAAGTCATTGGCATTTTGGCCAATGACTCCAGTGTAAATCACAGTAGAGTCTTTTACGAGTGTGTCTAGATCACCGACTTTGCCATAAACTTCATTAGCTTTGACTCTCCACTCTTCGAGTGTATCGGTTAAATTTATAAAATTAGCTGCCATGTTATTTTATCTCTCTAACAATTGCTTGAGTAACGATTTGATTTCGGCGACATCATTTTTAAGTTCTTTGATTTCTTCTTTTTCTCGAAGAACCTTTTCACGGGCCTTTCTAGCCTTTGTTGCCTTACTCTTATCAATATTTATAATCGCTCCAGTAGAGGCATCACGAACAAAATTCGCGTGCCCCTCAACTGGAATATAATTAGGATCTTGTATCATGGTTGTAGTGCAATCACTCTCAAGTCTTTAACTGTTGGTACACGAGACGAGTTAGAGCTTTTCATTACAATCTTAACAGCAAACACCGTAAAGACACCAGGAGGATCAATAATGAACTCTGACTCATTGTATCCATATGCATCATCAAACGGGATTGGTTCTTCTGGAACTGCATGGATCCAGTTCAACCCGTCAATTGATTCTTCGTTATCTGAAACTCGGTAGTAAACATCAACCGAAGAAGATGAAGGTCTATTCACATCCATAAAGATACGAACACCGTCTGCTGCATCGGCCAGTTTTACGTTTTTAGTCAGATACTTTGCTTTCGATGAACCAAGTACCGGATCAGTTTCGTCATAGAAGTCATCAACCACGTTGTAACCAGGAGTCGCAGTAGCAACAGGGTTATCAATGCGGTTTGCAATCGTAAAGATCGATGCTCGTTCCAGGTCAATAACCGGAGACAAGTTAGTCTGCGTTGACGACAGAGTACCACGCAAGAAGAATGTCTTACCTGATTGCTCGTTGTCAAGAGAAGCAACAACACCTGGGCTCAACATGTCTACGTTCTGATTTACAATAATCGGAGCGAAGCTTGTTTGAGTAACGTATGGAGTAGGTGATGTTGCACCCAAGCTCATACCTGTTGATGTACGTACACCCCATGTTGTATTGGTTCCAGGCAAGTTAACCTGGGCCAAATTAGTATAGAATGTGTTATACAGTTGGTTTTCAGTAGCTGTTACTGCAGTTCCACCATCAATACCTGTCCCGGTTGCGACTGTAGTAACCACAATCTCATACGAATCCATTTCAACGTTCTGAACTTCATGAGTTGTATTAAGTTCCGCAGCTGGAATACCATTTACGTCCGTCGCATTTGCAATAGTGACATACGAAGGAATTGAGTTAGTATTTTCAAACAAGTGGTGTGATCTGTGAGCTACTCGAATTACATTCGAACCTGATGTGGTAGCGAATGGATTCTTAATCAGCTGACGTTGTTGAACCTCACCATTCTCAAGAACAATCTGTGAATTAACTGATGTGTCAAACTCTGCACGCTTGATAGTAAACTTAAGATCTTTGTTTTGATCTGGAGTCCATGTAGAAGCGTTCTGAGATTTAAACAATACACCAGCATAAGGCTGTTTCGAGATTCGGTTACCTGTTGTATAGTCATCTTCGCCGATACCAGCATACCATACATTGTACTCATTTGAGTTAGCAAGTACCACAAAGCAGTATTCCATACCGTCCTGAAGATACACAGGAGCATCGAATGTGAATGTTGTTGCCAGTGTAGGATCAGGCAAGTTCGTATTAAGATCTACAACGTTAACATCCGCCGCTGGTTTTGTAAGCTCAGAGAAAGGTACGATACGTTGAGTAGGAATACCATTTTCCATTTCACGAATCTGGAGCGTAACCGGAATATTGCTGTCTTTTGTATGGAAGAACAAATCGATTGCAGTGATAAACGCACCGCCATCAAGTGGAACCACAAAGGACTGAGCAAGAGGATCATACCATCTTACAGTTGTACGAGTAGAGGTATTACTAATTATTCTGTTGTCGCTTACCTCGCGCTTTTCAAGTTGAGGAACACGAGTAGAGATCGTAACGTTTTCTTTTGTCTCGATCAAACCCTTTGCAGAATAATTTGCCGTCGCCTGAGTAGTCGCAAATGCATCATCGTTTGATACACTATCAGTCAGCTTAAATTCACGAGTACCAGTCTTAAAGAAAGTTGCAGAGTTATTCGGAATAAAGAATGAACCAATTACTTCACCATTCGCATTTGTTGTAAGTGTTGTTGCACCTACTGGGTGAGCACTCAGTGTATTCTTACCATTCAAGACTGGGTTATCATTCTCGGAGTGACGAAGGAAAGAGGCCTCGGCGCGTACAAATGTGCTGACATTAATTCCGTCAAAGAATGCATAGACTTGAGTATTCGGCTTAAGGCGCGAACCTTTAAAGTTAATGATACGCGAGCGAATGAATGGTGCAAAGTTAATTTCAACTACGCGATCGCCGATCTCGGTGTTAATTGTTTCAGGAGAAACAAATGTCTCAATACCAGTTCTAGACTGCCCTTGAGTTACAGTAGTTGTTGTAGTGGTTGCAACACCTGGTTGTGTCCAGCGGTTGAACCAACCGCCACGACGACGTCCAGTTCTTTGGCTGGTTGAAGATCTATCAACACCAGTCCAGTTAGTTTCCCATTCGTTCCACTGCGTACCAACAGCGTCAAGCTCGTCGATGACAGACATCATAGCGTCAAACACACCGTCTTGGTTCACTGTTACGTCTGGTCGGCGTGTAGTATCTTTCCACTCATCAGTAGATGGTGAGAGTTCAATCGAGCCTTCCCACGAGAATACTTCGTATGGGTTAACATTGATTGTTGCAGATGCAACGCCCTGAGTAGCCAAAGCCTGCTCAGTATATGGAAGAGTTACGATATCACCGTGCCGGGCATAATCAGAAGATAGTACATTGTTCATAAGTAGGCGAACATTATCTTCGTTAAATGCTGGGCGAAGTACTCTATTCGAACGGTCAATCGCAGCACGATATTCGTTACTGAGCACATTACCTACGCTATGCGAAGCAAAGGAGTCAACAAGGAAACCTGACTTAGTACGTCGAGTTTGTGTTGCTTCGTCAATGATATCTGCATTTGCTGCCTGTTGCTCAAGCAATGACAACGATGTATAGTACTCAAGAGAGTTGATACGTTTGTCAAGACGACCGATATCACGCATTGTGTAACGTTTGTTATCAAGCATCTGAATACCAACTTCTGCTGTATTCAATGTGTATGCCGGAATCATTACGTTATAAATGACCATTGCATCCTTAGGATCTTCGGGAAGCTTTGGATCAAGTGAAGGAATACCCTTCGTTACGCCAAAGTTACCGTCTTTGTCCAAATAAAGTTTATCAACACGATTCAGATAATATTGAATGTCAGTTGTAAATGTGGTAAGTGGTTCTGGGCAAGTAGTAGTAGATGCACCAGTACCCGAGAAGTTACCACCCGAGTTATCAATACGTGGGCGGAAGTCAATAGCAGAACGAAGTTCGATTAACTCGCCAGTGTTACGTGATTTAAAGTCTGGAATATCTTCGTAGCGAACAATGTTGCCGTCAGTATCTTCAAGACCGCCATATGAATCAACGGAGAAGAAATCACCCGCACCAGAGTGTGAGAAGTATTCAAACTTAACAAGCAGTCGACCCTTTGGTCTAAACGCTGTCTGTGGTCTTAGTCTAACTGCACATAGGTCGTAAAAGTTATCACGCTGACCATTGTCAAACTCGTAATATTCTGTTACGTCTTCATCATTGATTGTTGCATCAGTACTTGTATCAGCTGACTGGTATACAGCAATAAGACGATATCCATCACCACGGTCTAGACTCATCCAGCCAGTATTTGATGGAGAAGAAATCGGGTACAATCTAACGTTATCAGAACCCGCACCTTCACCACCAGTTAGTGATTTTGATTTGTGTGTCAGTGTTCTCTTTACGCCAGCGATAAGACGTACTGTCTCACCCTCGTAAGTACCGAGGCCAGAAACAACTACGTTCTCAGAACCAGATTGAATGTTTACATCGCCTGATGAAAGTGCTACAATAGTACCAGAAGATCCGCCAGTTGCAACCGTAATAACCCAGTTCTCATCATCGAATGGTTCAAACAATTCGTTAGTACCAACAGTACTGAATGTTGCTTGTCCAGATGCTACAAGAGAAGAACCTACATCACGGTTTGTAAAGTAGACATAGTTGAAATCATCTGGAGCATCGTCAGCTTGGCTATCACAGGTTTTAACACGATCGAATGGTAGTCTAAATACCATCGAGTTACGATTCGGTTCTTGAATAATTGCATTACCCGAGGTAAGAACAATATCAGAAAGGAACTCAGGAGTGCTTGCTAGTTTAAATGAGCGAGCATCTTGGAAAGATTCAGCTGCATTCATTTGGATATCGAACAAGTATAGACGGTATTTGCCAGCTCCGGCATATACAAAAGACCGTGCTCTTGCAAAACCAATAACAGATCCAGCTCCACCGGCAGTATCGTAAATAGACATCTTCCCATATGTGTTAATGTCTGGGATGCCATCTACGTTTTGTACTTCTACATAGTTACCAACAAGCATTGGGACAGATGCAGCTTCGAAGAGTGCATAGTCACGCGCCTTGTCAACATTTACATACCGTGTACCAAGTGTCTCAATTTCGTAACCACGAACGTATGCTTTACCACTCTCAAGGCCGATAGCCAACTTAGCTTCATCACCTGGTGTGTTAATTGCTTGGTGTTCGTTGATAGTCGCCATGAATGGGCGAACTGTATAGTTACCTGACTCATCAAATGTACGACGAGCAAGTGTATCTTCAATGATTGAGTAATCAGTTGAACGTACTTTATACTGAACTTCACCATCAGTAATGCGAAGAAGCAGCAAGAACTTTTCAAGAGTATTTGCTTCGTTTGCTTGTTTAACTAGCTTTGTAGTGATCTTATAACGGTGAGCACCGGGAGCAGCGTAGTTTGGAGTACCGATAGCAATATCATTAAGAGATACATCTTCGGCTGATGTGGCAATAGACTCTGTAACCTCTAGGCCAATATCGTATGAAGGGTCTGTATCATATTTGTCAAGGATCAGCTGATCGCTTTTTACAACAACGAAGTTGTTCTCGATAAAGTAAATACCCTCATCGATAAATGCTACCGAACCAAAGCCAGTACCATTTGATGCAACAGTACCACTATAAGACCCAACAGTAATAATTTCGCTGTCATCAAATACTTTCTCATCGGAAGTACCTGTATTTTGATACTTGACGTAGATGGTATCTGGATCAACACCAGCGGCAGGAGCTACTGCAACAACCTTTGCCTGAAGACCTGTATCAGCACCAACAAAGATTTTGCCAAGGAGGTTATTCAGGTCTGTTTCGTTAATTGCGCTTAGTTTAACATAATCTAGCGCAGGTTCTACTGACGCATGGCCAGGGATAACCATTGCACCTTCTTCAAAAAGGTGATTACCAACCGAGGAAATCTGATGTTGCAGAATCGATTGGATTTGAGTAAGCTCACGAGCCTGTACCGCATGACCTGGACGAAATAAGACCCTGTTGTATTTTTCTTTTGGACTTAGTCCGTCAGAACCAGCGACGTTAAAGTCGTCATAATATGGTTCGATGTTAAACTTAATTGCCATTGTTTGTTAACCCTTAAAATTCAAGTACGAGTTTGATTGTTTCAATCTGGTCAGACGCACGATTAACTGGCGTTCTGTTTTCCAGGAAGATAACCTCACCCGAATATGGTTGCACTTCAGGATTATTTATCGCGGTACAATCTTGGCCTGCGCCGGCATCACCGACTACACGAATAAAGTCACCAGTGTCGAAGTCAACATATCCTGTTGCTTCTGTTTGGTGGAATCGGATGATCCCGTTGACTGAGTCGTAACTATCAACAATAGCCTTTGCACCAGAAACCGTACCTTCGATTTCACTGTCGTTAGCAAACGATCCGCCGAGAGCAACTACAAGAGCTTTAGTTGCAGAAAGCGTTTCAGCCGTAGCTACCGTAGTAGTGCCAAAGTTATATGGATTGCGGATAATACCAATTTGACGGAAGTCGTTGCCGACAATAAAGTCACCTTGACCATCTGCATATACAAGACTTACGTTAAGAGTTACATAATGAGCTCTTAGATCTTCACGTGGATCTGCGCCAAACCCAGATTTAGGACCGATAACTCCGTATGCTGTTGCACCAGAACCACCACCTCCAGATAGTGTTACCGCTACTTGGTTATAACCAGTACCTGCAGCGGTTACGTTAACCCCAGTTACCACGCCTCCACTAATTACTGCAGTTGCAGTGAGTCCAGTACCGTCACCAGTAACAGTAACAGTTGGAGCAGAAGTATATCCAGATCCACCATTTGAAACTTTAATGTTATATACGGCGCCATCGACAGCGTTTTGTTGCACATCCCATTGGTTAGAAAGTGCAGTATCAGCACCAACCGCAGGTTGTGCAGTAATGTATCTTACCGGAATAAAGGCAGAAGTCAAGAACTTAATTGAGTCATCGGTTGATACTGTAAACAAGTACTTCCATACA
>Ga0209555_10000488_pt1 | contig 33596 bp, 37 predicted proteins | sample SaaInl85LU_5_DNA_FD_184643 | JGI IMG/M metagenome (GOLD analysis project Ga0209555, IMG submission 184643) | Marine microbial communities from expanding oxygen minimum zones in the Saanich Inlet - ESP_85LU_5_DNA (SPAdes) (version 2) | ecosystem: Environmental > Aquatic > Marine > Intertidal... | reverse complement strand
TGTTGCCATGATTAAAACCGTATTTTTACGGCCACAAAGATACCATCAATTTTCAGAAAGTGCCTTTATTTAAAAGCCTGAGTAGTAAGAGTATTCAAGATTATAAGGTCGCCGTTTGGCGGGTTTCGGAGTCTGAAGAGGAACTACGCCAAAATATCAATCTTTCTGAGGCTTCTAAAGAGCGCTTGTCTAAGATGAAGTCAGAAGCGCACCGCAAATGTTTTCTAGCGGTAAGGCAGCTACTAAAGACTTATCAGATTGAGGATGAAGGGCTGAAGTATAAGCCGTCAGGAAAGCCTTTTCTTGATAGTGGGATTTCGATATCTATTTCGCACACTATGGGCTATGTTGCGATCGCATTGGGATTTAATGTTGAGGTTGGGGTAGATATAGAACAGCATCGCGAGAAAATTTTGAAAATTGCACCTCGATTTACGGGAGAAGGGGCTGTAGCAAGTCTTGAAAACACTTCAGATCGTATTGAAAAACTAACCGCTATTTGGGGGGCTAAAGAATCGATTTATAAAATCTTGGACCGAGCAGGATTATCCTTTAGAGAGGCCATTAATATTGATGATTTTACTCTAGAGTCTCACCACAGTAGTGCATGGGTTGACGAAAATCGATTCCACTTTACTTTCGAAACTTTCGACAATCACACCTTAGTCTATACCTATCAGACTAAAACGTTATCATGAATATTGTCGATTTCTTCTTAGGCCCTTATTTAGAACGAAGTACTGAGCTTATTGTACTTGAGCTCTTGGCCTTTATATTCGGCGTGTGGAGTGTTTGGTTGGCGAAGCGGGCGAATATTTGGGTATATCCGACGGGGATTATAGGAACAACGATAACCATGTACCTTTTTTTTACAGACCGTCTGCTCGGAGACATGCTGATGAACGCCTACTATTCAGTGATGAGTATTTATGGTTGGTGGGAGTGGTCGAGACAAAAAGACGGAAAAAAAGTTCGTCAAATCACTACTATGACGAATAAAGAAAAAGGGTTTGGCCTTACCCTAGTACTTATTACGATGCTTTTTACTTATATGGTTTATCATCTAACTAGCACCGAGATGGATCTTTCAAATGTCATCGATATTTTTACCAGTGGGGTATTCTTCACGGCGATGTGGTTGATGGCGCGAAAGAAATTAGAGAGTTGGGTTCTTTGGATTTCAGCCGATTTAATCACCATTCCCCTTTATGCCTATCGAGGTTGGGGGATGCTCTCATTACAGTATTTTATTTTTACGATACTTGCCTTTCAAGGATATTACGCATGGAGAAAATCCCTTCACAAAAACGAACTGTAGTAAAGCGTATTGTTCTTTTTGGCCCTGAGTCAACGGGTAAAACTACGCTTGCCAAACAACTTTCTGAAAAGTACGATGTGCCTTGGGTAGCCGAATATGCGAGGGAGTATCTGCAGGATAAATGGGATCGTTCGCGTGCTATTTGTCAGCCTGAAGATCTAGTACCGATAGCTATCGGACAGATGAAACTTGAAAACGAGGCAATTATTCAGGCCGAAAACGACAAGAAGCAATTCATCGTTTGCGATACAGATTTACTCGAGACTTTGGTATACTCTGAGGTTTATTATAACGGTTGGGCAGATCAAAGGCTTCTTGAGGCGGTGTCTAGTCAAAACTATGATTTGTATCTACTTACGGGTATCGATGTGCCGTGGGTAGCTGACGATCTCAGAGATAAACCGCATGAGAGAGAGAAAATGTACGAGGCATTTCGCTCTGCTTTGGAAGCTAATGGTTGTAATTATATATCTTTGAATGGAAACCAAACAGCCCGACTAGAGTCTGCTTCAACTGCCATTGAGGCGCTCTTTTAAAATCTATGAATTTAGCCCCTAGAGACCAAGCCCAACTCGAGAATCTAGGTATTTCTCTATCTCAATACGAGAGACAATTAAAGCAGATAAAAGAAGGTTTACCCTTTGTGAACTTAGCGCGTCCGGCCACGTTGAATGATGGTATTATCCACATTAAAAATTTAGATAAATATCTTGAAATATTTACTCAAAAAGTATCGCAGTATAAGCTTCAGAAATTCGTTCCGGCCTCTGGTGCTGCTACTCGGATGTTTAAAAGTTTATACAGTTTCTTAGACGACTTTAGAACGGCTGATTCCTTTAAAGAGTACGCTGAAAAGCATCCGACTGTGAAGCAATTCTTTGAAGATTTTGATCGTTTTCCATTTGCTTCTGATTTGAAGAATACCATTGGGCTAAAAGACACAACAAGCAATCAAGACCGCACTACACTGGTAAGTGCAATGCTCAATGAACCACCGTTTGAATTTGGTAATAAGCCAAAGGCCATCTTGCCCTTTCACAAAGAAGAACAGCCTTACACTCCGCTTTTTATTCATCTGATAGAGGCTTTAGATTATTCGAATGGGAGTGTTCATTTTACGGTTTCTGAAGATCATCTCGATGCTATTTCTGAAGAAATTGAGCGTTTAAAAAAATCGTTTGATTTTAAAGTTGAGGCTACCTATTCTTTTCAGAAAAAGCACACTGACACCCCTGCTCTGAACATTGATTTTACATCCGCGAGAACGGTAGATGGTGATTTGCTTTTTAGACCGGGAGGTCATGGCGCACTGATTGAGAACCTTTCTAAACTCTCCGCAGACTTTGTCTTTATTAAGAACATCGATAACATCTGTGTAAGAAGAGATTGGTCTGAACATCACAAGTTTAAACGTGTTTTAGCAGGTCTTTCTTTTGAGATTCAGGAGCAAATTCACCGCTTTCAAAAAGAAGTGTGCGAATCTCCGGAGGCTGCGGATTTTGCAGAAATCGAATCGTTTCTAAGTACGACCTTTGGGTACGAACCTAGCTCTGCTTCTAAAGATCCTTTGTTTGATTTAAAAAATGCCCTTTTCAGACCGTTGCGTGTTTGTGCCATGGTACGAAATGAAGGTGAACCAGGGGGAGGCCCATTTTGGGTAAATACCTCTGATGGTGAACGGCTTCAGATTGTCGAGTCTGCTCAAATTGACAAGGAAAATCCTGAGCAAAAAGATATTCTTCAAAATGCAACTCATTTTAACCCGGTGGATATTGTTTGTGGTCTTACCGATTATGGGGGAGAGCGTTATCAGCTCGAAGATTTTGTGGATTACAAACAAGGATTTATTGCTCATAAAACTTATGAAGGAAACAAGATTCTTGCCCTTGAGTTACCCGGCTTATGGAATGGAGCTATGGCTTTCTGGAATACACTATTCGTTGAGGTGCCTTCAATGACTTTTAACCCAGTGAAGACGGTAAACGACTTACTTCGCGAGTCTCATCAAAACTAGAACGCTTAATTAAAAATATAGAGCGTATTTCCCTCGGTTCTTACCTGATATTCAGTAAGGTCGAACAGGGTTTCTGAACCTTGACGATTAAGCAGTTGGCCAGTAAATACGCTGTAATTCAATTGATCCTCGCATTGGCAGTTGACTTGACTTCCTTGCAATTCAGTGGATGAACACGAACTGGGGGTGTGATTTGGACACGATACTTCGAAGGCCCTAAATGTCGAGAACCCTACGTTGGTAATGTGAATTCCCTTTATCCCACCTAAATTATTCGGGAGCGTTACCGAATTCCCTGTATTTTGAAGCGGACTGTAGAGTGGAAGATTTAGATCAATTTGAACATCAAAGGAGGCCTTTGGCAAAAATGGATTTTGAATAGGAGTGGTTGATTCACAGCTACATACAATGAGGAAAAGAAAAATGGCAATGAATTTAATAGGTAATCGCAACTTTCGAGACTCTTTAGAATTTTGTATCTTTGATTTAATCCTCTCGACTCATACATCGTCTTGAGGATTTTTTAATTGTTATGACCATGGCAAAAGTAGCTTATTACACGAAAGAAGGTTTGCAAAAACTTAAAGACGAGTTAAATCAGTTGAAAGATGTCGAGCGTCCGAAGGCTTCGCAGGCTATCGCAGATGCAAGAGATAAAGGAGATTTGTCAGAAAATGCCGAGTATGACGCGGCGAAAGAAGCTCAAGGACTTTTAGAAATGAGAATTTCTAAGCTTGAAGAAACTTTGGCCAATGCTCGTATCATCGATGAATCACAATTAGACAACTCTAAGGTCTTAGTGCTGTCAACGGTTACGATTAAGAATAAGGTTAATGGTCAAGAAATGACCTATACATTAGTAGCTGAAAGTGAAGCAGACCTTAAGACAGGTAAAATCTCAGTAAATTCTCCAATCGGTAAAGGACTTCTAGGCAAGGCTGTTGGTGATACTGCAGAGATTCAAGTGCCTAGCGGTAAAATCGAATTTGAAGTAGTAAAAATTACAAGATCCTAATGGCTACGATCTTTTCAAAGATTATTTCCGGTGAAATACCAGCCTATAAAGTTGCTGAAAATCAAGATTTTTTGGCGTTTTTAGATATCAATCCGAACGCCAAAGGTCATACCCTATGTATCCCTAAAAAAGAAACGAATCGACTTTTTGATTTATCCATAGATGAGTATACTGACCTTATGCAGTTCTCTTATTCAGTTGCTAAGGCTATTGAAAAGGTCGTCGAGTGCAAACGTGTAGGTCTTTCAGTTATTGGGCTAGAGGTACCTCATGTCCACGTCCATCTTATTCCGCTCAATGAGATGAAGAACGCACAATTCACACATAAAGAAAATCTAACCCCAGAAGCCTTTCAGAGCTTAGCGGCTGATATCGCAGAGGCCTATAAATCTCAAAACTAGATCATGGAATTACAAGGAAGTATCAAATTAATAGGTGAAACCAAGACTTACGGTGCAAATGGCTTCAGAAAGCGCGAAATAGTAGTTACCACTGAAGAGCAATATCCACAAGACTTATTGGTAGAGTTCATTCAAGATAAATGTGATTTATTATCTCAATTTTCTCCAGGTCAAAAGGTTACCGTAGGTATTAACCTTAAAGGTCGTGAGTGGACTTCTCCTCAAGGAGAGGTAAAGTATTTTAATTCGATTCAAGGCTGGAGGATTGAAGCTCAACAATCTGCTCCTGCGGCAACATCAGATAGCGGAATGCCTCCACTACCTCCTCTAGATAGTTTCCCAGCAGCTGATCAGACTAGCGAGGAAGACTTTGACGATCTCCCTTTCTAAACCGATTGATGTAAGAAACATTCTAGACTATGGTCGTTGGTTAAACCGTTGGCCTGCATAAAGGCATAGCACACCACGGGACCCATAAACTTGAAGTTCGCTTTTTTAAATTTCTTTGAAAGCGCATTTGCTTCTTCTGTTGTAGAAGGAAGTTCTCTTGAGTCTGCAAACCTTGGTTGAAGAACCTTTTCGTCGGTTACCTCCCAAACAAACTGACTTAAGGTTATGCCTTCTTGATTTAAAGAAAGCAGGCTCTTGGCATTTTGAATGGTCGCTTCAATCTTTAGGCGATTCCTGATGATGTTCTTATCAGACATTAATCGCTCTATATCTTTTTCGTTGTAGGCCGCAATTTTGTCCGCATTGAAGTTGTCGAATGCTTTTCGAAAATGTTCTCTTTTTCTTAAGATGGTGATCCAGCTTAACCCCGACTGAAAGCTTTCTAAAATTAAGCTCTCAAAAAGTTTTTGGTCGTCTCTATTGGGCCTGCCCCATTCGTTGTCGTGGTAAGCGATATACAGAGGGTCTTCACCGCACCAGTGGCATCTGCTTTGCATAAGTGGTTGTTTGATAGGTGTAAAGCTAAGCCACCGAACTGCATTATCTTTACAGTCAACGAAAATTCAAGATGAATTACAGCGACTATAAAGAGTTTCACAAGCGTTTAGTGGACGAGAATAGAACCACTGGCGGCCATACAGAACCGGCTTATCTAGAATATACACAGCTTAATTGGCAGCGCATAAAGCGCTGGGAAAAACAAGCAAAGCTCACTGATCAGGAGATAGACTGGCTCAAAGAACAAAAATCACCTGTAAGATGGGTTGTACTCACTGAGCCTTGGTGTGGTGATGCAGCGCCTTCACTGCCTTTAATGGCGAAAATTGCCGAAATACACCCCAGTCTTGAATTAGAAATTCTACTTAGAGACGAGAACCTTGATCTGATGAATCAATTTTTGACAGGAGGTGCTCAATCGATTCCTAAACTGATTCAATATTCGGGAGACACTATAGGTAGTTGGGGCCCACGACCTGCAGGCGCTACGAAATTGATCAATGATTATAAAATTGAGCACGGAAAGCTAGACGCGACTGCAAGGGAGCAGCTACAGCAGTGGTATAATGAGAATAAGGGACGACAGATTAATTCAGAATTGTTAGTCCTCCTTGGCCGGAAATAAATAGGTGATCGTTCCTTCTTGATAGGGCTTACCAGACTCTTGAAAACGTGAGAGTTTAGCGTATTCTATGGCGTTGTCTACTAGACATCCGTTACTTGTTGATGAGAATTCAGGACTAAACCAGGCATCTACAACACTACCTCGATTATCTACTGCAACATTGATGACGATTTCACCCCCTTCTAAGCATTTATATACCGGCACTGGAAGTTCTCGGTGTACGCGACCTTTTAAATTGTAACTAATGGTCGTTCGTTTGGCTAATTTTATGGGCTGTCCTTTTGGTGGCGCATTCTCCTTCATTCGATTGATACGATCCTCGATTTCCTGACTTAAGGCTCCAATCCCAGTACCAGCGGCCATTTCGGCAGCCATTTTTGAATAGTCTTTTCCTGCCTCGAGGCTCTCTAAAGAAGCCAATGGTTCAGGGTCTTCATATTCAGATTCTTTTCCAGCCTCGTTAGAGGCTTTATTCGTTTCTACTTTAAAAGCTCCGAATCGTTTTTCCTCCAATTTTTTGAAAAAGTCAGGTTCAGGATCTTCGATGACGTTTATCCTCTCATCGCGATTGAGATTTAACTCAATACTGTATCCAAATAAAAGAATACTTATGAGAATCATAAAAACCCCAGTGATTACTCGGGCGATCCGCTGTGCTCTTCTGACTAATTCACGCATAAGCTTTCTTTAATCTCTCCAGGCGTTAAGGCATCAGCTACCTCGTATTCTCCGATTTTAGTTCTGCGAAGGGCGCTAAGATGGGCTCCAGAATCGAGCGCCTTACCGTAGTCATGTGCTAGGGATCTAATATAGGTTCCCTTTGAGCAGACTACCTCAAAGTCGACTTCCTTGGTTGAATCGAATCTAGAAGGATCAATCTCGAAGGATTGAATTTCAATTTTTCTAGGTTGAATCTCAGTTTCTTGACCTTGTCGAGCGTATTCGTACAGGCGTTTCCCGTCTTTTTTAAGTGCAGAAAATAGCGGGGGAATCTGCTCTATTTGGCCAGTAAACTGACCAGTTTTTTCTTTAAGATCTGAGATACTAATATGGGTGGTTTCAAAGGTTTCGTCAAATTCGGTTTCTAAATCGTACGAAGGAGTGGTGTTCCCAATTGAAATCGTTCCCGTGTAGGTTTTTATTTGACCTTGAAAAGTGGGTATCCGTTTGGTGAACTTCCCTACGCAGATAATTAGCAGTCCACTAGCTAATGGATCTAGTGTACCTGCATGTCCAATTTTGATCTTCTTTAATCTTAGTTTTTTTAAGAGGGCCCATTTTATGGCGTTTACAGCTTGAAACGAACTCCATCCGAGAGGTTTATCAACTAGAAGCAGCTGACCTTCGAGCCATTGTTCGGTAGTTAATTCGCCTAGGTTCTCCATTAATTATAAGAATATTAGAGCTGATACACCTGCTATCACACAATAGACTGCGAAATAGGTAAGCTTACTTTTCTTCACCAGTGCAATCATCCATTTACAAGCGATAATTCCTGAGAAGAAAGCGCTTAGAAAGCCTATAACCAGAGGTATTGTTTCGATTTCAGTGCTGAAAATAGATCCGCTCAACAAATCTTTAGCAATCTTACCGAAGATAAGAGGAACCACCATTAGAAACGAAAAACGCGCCGCCTCTGACTTGTCGAGCCCTAAAATAACTGAAGTTGAAATGGTCGCCCCGCTTCTTGATATGCCTGGTAGAATTGCAATCGCTTGAGCGATACCGATTAGAAAGGCATCTCTGTAATTAAGAGATTTTTGACTTGCCTTGCTCCGATCTGCAATCACTAGTAAAAGGGCCGTTAAGATAAGCATCATCCCCACTAGGGTGAGGTTACCCGTGAAAAAAGAGTCGATGAGGTCTTCAAAGAAAAAACCTATCGCTGCTGCAGGTACCATTGATAGAACGATAGAAAAGGTGAATGTCGTTGAAGATGGGTCTCTAGAAAGTGTTTTTTGAATGATCTCCCATACATCTTTTCGAAATAAGAAAAGCGTGCTTAGAGCGGTAGCAAAATGAAGAATTACCGTAACAAGCAGGCTTTCTTTTGGTAGTGCTTCGCTGCCCAATAAAGCTTTAGCCAATTCCAAATGACCACTTGAAGAGACGGGTAAAAATTCGGTTAGCCCCTGGATTAGGCCAAGTATTAACGATTCAATGACACTCATTTCTTCGGCCTGTATAGTATAGCATAGGCTTGAAGAGCTAGGCCTATAATGATTAATGTGGGTGCAAGTCTAATTCTTCTAAAATTGTAAATCTCTGGATTGAATACTTCGGGATCATCACTTCTTCCGCCACTCATCAGTATAAATCCAACGGCGATTAAAATAATTCCTGCGATGATTATTTGATAATTCCTTTTTTCTAGTAGCGGTCGTTTCATAGGTTATGTAAAATCGTTAGTTGCCTTGAGTGACAAGAATCTTGAGGTGGCTAAGTAGGTGCTAAAGACCGTGATGGTCGTTCCTAATAGATATAAAAGTGAGATAATGGCTCCAAGGGCATAATAGTCTGCTGTGAGTTTAAGATTTGGATACCACTTATCTAGTTCAAAATAGAGGATGGTAAGCAGGATTGATGATATCGTTGCTCCAAGAAGCCCAAGTCTTAAATTAATCCAAATAAAGGGCCAGCGAATAAAGGTCTTTTTTGCCCCAACGAGCCGAAGCGTTTTGATTACCAAACGTTTAGAGTAAATAGAAAGTTTAATCGAACTATTAATGAGTAGAATGGAGAACAGCAGCAAGATAACTGCTCCAACAGCTAGGGCTTTTTGAATTGAAGAAAAGTTACTTTCTAGTAACCCCAACAATTCAGTGTCATAAATCACCTCCTCAACAAATGGCCTTTGCTCCAGATCGGTCGCAAGTTGGTCGATTGAACTTACTGATACAAAAGGTGCTTTTAACGCTATTTCAACACCGTCCCTTAGTGGATTAAACCCTAGGAATTCTACAAAGTCTTGTCCAATTTCTTCACTGTAATCTTTGGCGGCTTCTTCTTTAGAAATGAAGGTGATCGCTAAGGTGTTTTCGTCTAACTCAAAACCTTTGAGTAACTGAGCTTTCTCCACCTCTTTGGTATTGGGACTTAAATAGGCGGTAACGATGAGTTGCTCCTTAAAATAATCACCTAACCGGCTGGCGTTAAAAACAAATGTGCAAAGGAGTCCTACGAGAATAAGAACCACAGTTATACTCAAGGCTACAGAGATATAAGAAGATCTCAGTCTTCTTTTTTCATAACGGGCGATGTAGGAGCTCATGAATTGCTTTGGAGCACTAAAATTAGCAAAGTAAATCTAGATTTTCAGCCTCGGTTTATTCGCAGTACTTTTAAGGCCCAAAATATCGGTCAGAAATGAATTATAATTTTAACGAGATTGAGGCCAAATGGCAGCGTTATTGGGCAGAAAATGAGACTTTTAAAGCAGAAGATCAATCGGTTAAGCCGAAGTATTATGTGCTAGATATGTTTCCTTATCCTTCGGGAGCTGGTTTACACGTGGGTCATCCGCTCGGATACATTGCAAGTGATATCTATGCACGCTTTAAACGCCACCAGGGTTATAACGTACTGCATCCGATGGGATATGATTCGTTTGGGCTACCTGCCGAGCAATATGCAATTCAAACAGGGCAGCATCCGGCAAAAACAACCGAGGTTAATACGGCCCGTTATCGCGAACAATTAGATCGAATAGGTTTTTCATTTGATTGGTCTCGTCAATTCAAGACTTCTGAACCTAGTTATTACAAGCATACCCAGATAATTTTTATTCATCTGTTCAATTCTTGGTACGATAAGGATGCGGATAAAGCAAGATCGATTACCGATTTAGTCGCATGTTTTGAGAAAGAGGGAAATGGCAGTGTAAATGCGCATTCTGATGAGGATACTCCGATATTTACCTCAGAAGAGTGGAAAGAAATGAGTATTGAAGCTCAAGAAGATCTTCTTCAAAAGTATCGCCTGACTTATCTCGCAGACATTGAAGTGAACTGGTGTCCTGAATTAGGAACCGTTCTAGCCAATGATGAAATTATCAATGGGGTTTCTGAGCGTGGCGGACACCCAGTGGTTCGCAAAAAAATGAAACAATGGAGCATGCGAATTACTGCCTATGCGGACCGTTTGCTTCAAGGACTATCAACCATTGATTGGCCTCAGCCTCTTAAAGATTCCCAAACCAATTGGATCGGACGATCTGAAGGTGCAGAAGTTAGCTTTCAAGTGGAGGGTCATCAAGAGCTTATCAAGGTATTTACCACTCGACCTGATACCTTGTTTGGGGTGAGCTTTATGACTCTTGCTCCCGAGCATGATCTAGTGACCAAAATCACCACAGATGCCCAGCGCGCTGAGGTGGAGGCTTATATTGAAGAAACTGCAAAGCGTTCAGAACTTGATCGTATGTCTGACGTGAAACGAATCACAGGTGCTTTTACAGGCGCATATGTGCTTCACCCATTTTCAGGGGATCGAATCCCGGTTTGGATTGGTGATTACGTACTAGCGAGCTACGGAACAGGAGCTGTAATGGCGGTTCCCTGTGGAGACCAACGAGATTATGACTTTGCAAAGTATTTCAACCTTTCGATTCCTAATGTTTTTGAAGGAGTTTCTATAGAAGATGAGGCATTTACCGATAAAGGAACTACGATCATCGCGAATTCGGATTTCTTGAATGGTTTAGATTACGCCACTGCGAAGCGTATCATGATCGATCGTCTTGAAGCAGAAGGAAAAGGAACTGGTAAGGTTAATTACCGTCTAAGAGATGCGGTATTCAGTCGTCAACGTTATTGGGGAGAGCCTTTCCCAGTTTATTATGTAAACGGCAGACCTCAAATGCTACCTGAATCAGCGCTTCCTCTTGAATTACCAGAAGTTACACAATATCTACCTACCGAAAAAGGCGATCCGCCACTCGGTAATGCTAAAATTTGGGCTTGGGATGCTGTAAACCAGAAGGTAGTAGACGTAGCTCTTATTGACCACCAAACGATCTTTCCACTAGAGTTGAATACCATGCCGGGGTGGGCGGGATCTTCGCAATACTTCAATCGATTTATGGACCCTCAAAATGAGGCTCAACTCGTCGACAAAGACAAAGTAGCTTATTGGAAAGGAGTAGATCTCTATATCGGAGGTAGTGAACACGCTGTGACTCACCTTTTATATGCTCGCTTTTGGCAGTATTTTATGTACGATTTAGGCCTTGTTTCTCAACCTGAATTTGCTAAGAAATTGATTAATCAAGGAATGATTACGGGTCTTTCGGCAATTGCTTATAGAAAGTCGAAAACTAATACCTACTATTCTCATGGGTTAATTGATTTTAAAGACTCGTCTGATGAGAATTATATTGACCACTTTGAAAAATTGAGAGTAGATGTAGGACTGATTAATTCAAGTGATGAATTAGACATCGAAGGATTGAAAAAATGGCAGCCTCAATATGCCGATGCCAGTTTTGTTCTTGAGAAAGACCGGTATATTGTTGGTCGTGAGGTTGAAAAGATGTCTAAGCGTTGGTATAATGTGGTGAATCCAGATCAGATTTGTGAAGAATACGGAGCCGATGCATTACGCCTTTACGAAATGTTCTTAGGCCCACTAGAACAGTCTAAACCATGGAACACTGCAGGTATTACAGGAGTATCAGGATTCCTTAAGAAACTGTGGAAGTTATATGATTCAGTAAATGATGAAAATCCAAGTGCAGAATCGTTTAAGGTTCTTCATAAGACAATCAAAAAGGTGCAAGACGATCTAGAGTCGTTCTCATTCAACACTTCTGTTTCGTCATTTATGATCTGTGTAAATACGCTAACATCTGAAAAGTGTTTTTCTAGACAAATCCTCGAGCCTTTAGCAATTCTTGTTTCACCATATGCACCTCATATTGCAGAGGAATTATGGGTGAAATTGGGTAATTCACCCTCGATAGCACATCAGCCCTTTCCTGTCTTTGATGCGAGTTATTTAGTCGAATCAGAAAAGGAGTATCCGGTTTCTTTCAATGGAAAAATGCGTTTTAAGATTACTTTGAGCGCTGATGCATCCAAAGATGAGATTGAAAAAGCGGTGATGGCTCATGAAAAGACTGCGGAGCAACTCAAAGGCGCAGTTCCGAAAAAGGTCATTGTGGTACCCGGTAAAATTGTCAATATCGTTATTTAATAAGTTCATTCTATAATTATGGGCGGATATTATTTATTACTCATTTTAATAACACTAGTGAGTGCTGGTGTTTCTCAGCGATTAAAGTTTAAGTTTAGAAAGTACGAGAAAACCAAACTTTCGGGCGGCTGGTCTGGTCTTGAAATTGCTCAAAAAATGCTCGATGATCACGGTATAAAAGACGTTCGCGTTATTTCTACTCCCGGTAGATTAACGGATCATTACAACCCTCTTGACAAAACCGTAAATCTTAGTGAGGCGGTTTACTCAGGAAGAAATGCATCTGCGGCTGCGGTAGCTGCACATGAAGTAGGACATGCAGTACAACATGCAGAGGCGTACAAATGGTTGACGATGCGATCACAACTAGTTCCTATTGTTCAAGTTTCTTCGGGACTATCAACTTGGATTGTGATTATAGGGATTGCCCTTTCTCTTGGGGCAGGAAGCTCCTTTGGGTTTCTTATTGCTCTTCTTGGGCTTGGGCTTATGGCTATTGCAACCGGTTTTAGTTTTATTACCCTTCCTGTCGAATACGATGCCAGCCGAAGAGCTTTAGCTTGGTTAACGAGGGAGAGAATGCTTACCGATCAGGAATATGATGGCGCTCAGGATGCCTTGAAATGGGCAGCAAGAACTTATCTAGTCGCGGCGCTAGGTGCTTTGGCTTCGCTTCTTTACTGGGCGATGCAGGTCATGCGTTCTAGAGACTAATCTGACGATCGATTTGTTGATTCAGAGAAATAAAGGTTTCTGTTCTTGAGATTCCTTCGATTCGTTGAATGTGATTATTTAGAATCTGCATGAGGTGTTCATTATTTTTACAAAGCACCTTGATAAGTATGGACCAGTTGCCTGTGGTATAATGGCATTCTAAAACTTCAGGGATCTCTTGCAACGCTCTAACCGCAGACGGATTATTCATTGCTTTGTCTAGGTATACACCAATATACGCCATCGTACTGTAGCCCAGTTTCTTGGTGTTGATCACCATTTTTGAACCTTCTAATACACCCGCTTGCTCTAGTTTTCTAAGCCGTTGATGAATAGCTGCTCCCGAAATTCCTACCTTTCTTGAAATTTCCAGAATAGGAGTTCTAGCATCTTTCATTAGATAGGATAGTATGGTTTTATCTATCCCGTCTAGTGTATAGATTGAGTCTGAGTTCTTCATGTGACAAATTTTAAGCGTTTAAGATACATATACTTATAAAATAGAAGTGAAATGAAGATAAAAGTTTCAATAACGTTGATTTTAGGAATGATCGCGGTCATTCTAGGAGCTTTAGGATCTCATACCTTAAAAGAAGTACTAAGGCCTGAACAATTAGAGAGCTTTACGATAGGGGTTCGGTATCAGCTGACCCACGTTTTACTCCTAATTGTCGTTTTATTAACCTCTCATTTTGACGAAAATGTCAAGCAAACCTCTTTCTGGTTGACTATTATCGGGATACTATTATTCTCAGGAAGTATTTACCTCCTCAATATACAGCAATTACTGGGCTTGAAACTTTCGTTTCTCGGGCCTGTAACCCCTATAGGTGGGCTATTTTTAATTACAAACTGGGGATTTTTAGCGCTTAAGGCTCTTAGGCGTTAACCTAACTGATATACTTCTGAAGCGCCATTGTCATAGACGGAGTTTCAGGTGTAGGAGCTTTGATATTCACCACTAGTCCTCTAGCTTCTGCAGCTTGAATCGTACTGCTACCAAACGCAGCGATTCTGGTATTGTTTTGAGCGAAATCAGGAAAATTGTGAAATAAGCTCTCGATACCTGTTGGACTAAAGAAAACGAGAATGTCGTAATAAACGTCCGCTAAATCTGACAGGTCACTCATAACCGTCTTGTAGAAGATTCCTCGAGTCCAATTAACTCCAAATTCATTCAAAGTATCTGGCACAATGGGCTTTAAAGAGTCAGATGACGGTAATAAATAAGTCTCGTTTTTGTACTTCTTAAAGTTAGGAGCGAGGTCAGATAGTAGACGTTGCCCTACATAAATTTTACGCTTGCGATAAACCACATATTTCTGAAGATAAAAAGCAACCGCTTCAGACTGACAGAAGTATTTCATAGTATCTGGGACTTTGAAACGCATTTCTTCAGCTAGTCGAAAGTAGTGGTCTACGGCATTACGACTGGTTAGAATGATGGCAGTAAATTTGCTGAGGTCGATTTTTTGAGCTCGCACCTCTTTAGAATCTACCCCTTCAACATGAATGAATGGTCTGAAATCGACAGTGAGTTTTTCTTTCTCTATGAGCTTTGCATAGGGAGAGTTCTCTAATTTCGGCTCGGGCTGAGAAACCAATATGGTTTTCACTTTCATACTCAAATTCATTTAATGACCATTAACAACACTGTTAAGGGTGCCATTTCGAGAATGCAAATATATAAAATTAACGCCACACCGAAGCGTATGTTACTGCGCTGAGACTTTTTGATTACACTGAAATAGCTTAGAATTTGTAAGACAAAAATCAGAAAGAAATAAAGTGTTTCGAGCAAAGAGTACGGTACTATTTCTGCGAAATAAAGCCAGGTAAATAAAAAGGAGATAAGTCCTTGATAGGCTAAAAAACTTGTGGCGACACTACTAATTAGTTTAGAGGCCTTTTTTCTCTTAAAGAGATAAATTCCTGCATTTGATCTCAGAGTTTGTTTCAATAACAAGAGGCCTAGGATTAGGAAGTACGAATTAAATCCTAGTTTTTCATCGATAGAAGCTTTAAAACTTAGTTTTTCGATTAAATAAGAAAGGCTAAGAATCCCCGTCGCTAAAAATCCCCAAAGTGTGAAGCGCCATGATCGCAATTTTGAATCATAGAGTCGAATGAAAGTATCATTATAAGGAAGCTGCAAGAAAAGTCGAAAAGGTTCTGGATAAGCCCTTTTGATAAGCACTAATAGACCTAAAAGAATAAAGCAAAAGATGAAAATAGTATTCGCGGTCATAGCCTTGAAGGTTGAGCAAACTTATGAATAATTCGTGGAGGCAGGCCTGGTGATGAAATACCTATTCGATAGAAAGGATAAGCTAGGTTCGTCACCGGAATCGATACGGGATTATTCTCTTCGACTTTCAGTAAATGTATCGTTTGAACGCGTCTAAACCTATCGAGTTCTGCTAAGTAAAATCTTCCCGGTAATGGTCTTTTGAAATGAATAAGCGTTGAATCGATTGCAACTTCTTTAGGTAAAATCAGATCGAGGTAGGTTGTTGTGCTCCAGAATAAATCTCCTTCTTTAGGACTATCCACGCGCTGTTCGAAATCGTAGGGTTTAGAACTGATTACAAAGACAGAATCTTGATTAATACTTGACCAGCGTTGATCAGAATCGTACTGGTTTGGTCGATAATCAAGGGTGTTATAGGATAATCCTATTTGTCTGCTGTAAAATTCATAGAGAGCAGCGCGTTGATAAGAATCTATAAATAGTACGGGTTTACCGTTCGCCTTAGTTGAGATTTTCTGTGACCATTCCTTGACACCATGAGGTTCAAGATGTATTGGAGATAGTTGTTCAAAGGCCATTATAAATCTGAGGCTAAATATGAGAGTAATACTGATAATTGCTAAACCCTTAATTCGTTTTATTTCTTTTAGAGATAATGGTTTTTCGACGAAAAGCAGAAGTAATGGATAGACCATGGGGAGTAGCCATTGAAGTTGAGACTTTTTACTAAATGACGAAAAGAAGAAAAACACCAGGACCCCCCAAACCGTAAATCTTAGTCCTTTTTCGAAGAAGTTTCTTGTAGTGGTTGAAAATAAGGTTCGATAGAAGTCGAAAAAGAATAATCCGATAATGGCGATGGTGTTTAGGAAGAACCCTCCAGTGAAAGGGAGAAATTCATAGGCGTGATTCGGGCGTTCCGAAAAATGAAACCTCAAGGTCACCCATTCGTTTTGAGAGAGCCACAGAAAGTGTGGGCCGAATAAAATTAAGCTCAGTACAACCGACTGCCAGGCCCTACGATCTCTGATTAAGGCAGGGTTAGAAGCGATCACACCAAACAGGATCAATACGCCTGTATACTTGCTATACATGAGACCTGCCATAGCTAGACCTAACGTAAAGACAGCGTATTTTGTCTTTAAAAGAAATTGCTTGTAGGCGTAAAAGAATAGGGCGGTAAATAGGAGTGTCCCTGTGTCGGGTAAGGTGAGAAATCCGTAGAGATTGACTAAAGGTAAGCCTAGCAGCAGCAATGAAAATAGCCCGTTAGACATTCTTTCCTTAGTCTCTTTACTCAGCGTTTGGTACAGTAACCAATAACTAAGTGATACACTGAGCACACTTAGAATTCGAACGCCAAAAAGCCCTAAGCCCTCAATTGATGAAGGGAGTGCGAGTAAGGCAACGAAAGGTGGATGATCGAAATACCCCCACTGCATATTCTGCGCGAAATAGGCATAATAGGCCTCGTCTTTTAAAAGGCCAGTAAAATTTGCCTGAAGCAGATTAATCAGGGTAATTACAACGAGTTGAACTTTAAAGGAAAACTTAAGCCTCATCACAGAAATCAAAGGTACGTTTTTGAAGTTGTCTTTGGATCGATACAAATGTCCTATTTTAGCCGCTTATGAGTGAATGCCTAGTCATTATCCCAACCTATAACGAAATCGAAAACGTTGCACTGATTATTGCCGCAGTTCAAGATTTAAACAAAGGGTATCATGTGCTCATCGTTGATGATAATTCTCCTGATGGAACGGCAGATAAGGTTCGCGAACTACAGAATAGTTATCCCGACTCACTTCACCTCGAAGTAAGAACTGAAAAAGCCGGACTCGGTACTGCTTATATCCATGGATTTAAGTGGGCCTTGGCCAAGGGCTATTCCTTTATTTTTGAAATGGATGCCGACTTTTCTCATACTCCAAGTGATTTAGTTCGACTGCATGCAGCCTGTGAGAACGGTGCCGATGTCGCTATTGGTAGTAGATATTGCAAAGGAGTGAATGTGGTGAATTGGCCGCTACATCGAATATTGCTCTCCTACGGGGCCTCTTTTTATGTTCGTTTAATCACAGGAATGCCTGTATATGACCCTACGGCCGGTTTTATGTGTTATCGAGCCTCTTTACTAGAGAAGTTGAATTTAGATGCAGTACGATTTGTCGGATACGCCTTTCAAATTGAGATGAAATTCAGAGCCTATAAGAAGGGCGCAAAGATTAAAGAGGTGAGTATTGTTTTTACCGATCGAATTAGAGGAGTGTCGAAGATGAGTGGCGCAATTGTCAAAGAAGCCATTCTCGGGGTGCTTAAAATGCGTTTGGATAGTATCTTTGCTAAAAAGAGATTCTATTATGCCGAAAACCCTGATTAAAAATGCGAGAATTGTAAATGAATCATCCATCTTCGAATCTGATATTCTCGTTGAAGATCAATTTATAGGTAAAATAGCTTCTTCCATTTCAGACGATACCGCTAAGGTTATTGATTTACAAGGACAGCTACTTTTACCCGGATGTATTGATAATCAGGTTCATTTTCGCGAACCAGGATTAACGCACAAAGGAACGATTGCGACAGAGAGTCGAGCAGCTCTAGCAGGCGGAATCACCACTTTCATGGAGCAGCCAAACACCAACCCTCAAACGGTTACATTCGAAGCTTTAGAAGATAAATTTGATCGAGCAGCAAATGGCTCTTATGTGAATTACTCTTTTTTCTTTGGGGGCACTAATGACAATCTAGAACTTATCAAACGATTAGACATTAATGCCTGTGCAGGGATTAAGCTTTTTCTGGGATCATCGACAGGGAATATGCTCGTTGATCGGGAGGAAACCATTCGTGGGATTTTTTCGAATACCGAAATGGTTATTGCGGCACATTGTGAAGATGAACCTACTATTCGAGCGAATACTGAGGCGGCCATCAAGAAATATGGAGAGAATATTCCGATTGAAATGCATCCGCTCATCAGATCTAGAGAGGCTTGTTTTCAATCCTCTTCAAGAGCTATTGAACTTGCGAGAGAGACGGGGGCAAAACTTCACGTGTTTCATGTATCTACCGCTGAGGAGCTTGAACTTTTTGATACCCACTTACCTTTTGCGAAGAAGCAAATTACTGCTGAGGTTTGTTTACACCACCTTTGGTTTAGCGATGAGGATTACGCCGATAAGGGTACATTGATTAAGTGGAATCCGGCCGTCAAAAGTGCTTCTGATCGGGATGCTCTTTGGGAAGGGGTTCGAGGAAATGCCCTTGATATCTTAGCTACAGATCACGCACCTCATACGATCGAGGAGAAATCAAATACCTACCTAAAAGCTCCTTCTGGAGGACCACTGGTACAGCATGCGTTACTGGGTTATTTAGATAAAGTGGAAGAAGGCGCCTTTGATTTTGAAACACTCGTTCAAAAATTTGCACATAACGTAGCTGACCGCTATCATATCGATCGTCGCGGTTACATTAGAGAAGGTTATTATGCCGATTTGGTTACCGTGAAGAAAAATCCATATGAGGTAACTAAAGAAAGCTTATTGTATGATTGTAAGTGGAGTCCATTTGAAGGACACACCTTTGCCTACACTATTGATAAAGTTTGGGTCAATGGCCATTTAGGCTATTCTGATAGTGTCGTGAGCGAGGATCGTCATGCCCAAAAACTAGCATTTACCAGAAAATGAGAATCCTTTACTCAATCCTATTGATGGTCGTGTTGATTTCCTGTTCTACAAGAATGATGGAGCCGCCCGAAGACCTTATAGAAGAAAGTGCTTTTTCAGACATTCTTTATGACATAGCTGTTTTAAAAGCAGTTCATAGTACTTCTCCTGCCACTTTAGAAAGCCAGGGGATTCTTATTATGCCCTACATCTATGAAAAGTACGATGTAGATAGCCTTCAGTTGATTAATTCGAATAAATATTACTCCACATTAGGTGATCGCTATTTCAAGCTGTTTGAGTCTATTGAAATGCGGTTAGCAGAAAAAAGTGAGGTGATTGATAGTCTTCGAGCTGAAGCTGCCTCTAAGCCCCAGCGCATGTAGCGCGATAAGATTTAGATAGCTGCTTTAATTCAGTTTCGAAGTCTTCTAGCTCCACTCCACCCAGTTCAGGATAATCAGATAGGGTCGGATAGATCGATTCTGAGGTTAGGGAGTCAACAATCTCCGGGGACAGTTTGCGTGGCTTTCTAAAAATAAAAGCATAAAAACCTTCGATAACGCTTAAGACTCGTAATGTAGGCTTGCTTATCTTTCGAATACTTTCTGCACCCATCGCCTTAGCAAGCTCATCGTATCGCATGATTTTAGAGACTAGAATGATAGGAGTTTTCTGCTCATTTTTAGAAAGATGAAGGGTGCATTTCACAACGGTATTTGCTGATGTTAAGCCAACAGAACCCTTAGTAACCCTGACTTTTTGCTGAGCGAGTTGTTTGAAGATGCTTCCGCTGGGTCTATTCCAGAAAAAATCACTTAAAATCACTCCAGGTCGAACAATAGTTGCCTTAATACCTTCTTGAACTCCCCGATATACCTCTAATTCAGATAAGTATTTGGTATACCCGTAATAACTCGACGCACCCTCGTTTGAAGCTGCAATAGAACTGATGAAGATTAGGTTGATTTTTTTAGCTATCAGTGCATTTACCAAATTTCTTGTACCCTCAACATTAGTCTTATAAAGCTGGCTTTTGCGTTTAGGATCAAAAGAGATGAGTGCAGCACAATGAATCACCCTATCTACTTCTTCTAAAGCCTCATCGAGTAGGTCGATTTGATCATAAGAACCTTTCAGCCATTCAATTTCATTGAGGTTCTTTTCTTTCCTGTGGTACTTGAAAAAAGCAATGACTTCTATTCGTTTCTCTTCGGTTCTGTAGAACGCACGAATCTTCTTTTTTTGAGAACTAAGAGTAAGAAGAAAATGAGCCCCTAGCATACCTGTGGCTCCTGTGACTAAAATCATAATGTAAATGTAGGCAAAGAAGCTATATTTGTAGGCCTAAAGTTATGATGAGTAAGACATTTATAGAAGAGTTACAGTGGAGAGGAATGGTGCATGATTTTATGCCAGGCCTTGAAGATCATTTGAAAGAATCGATGCGTTCGGCTTATGTGGGCTTTGACCCAACAGCTGATTCGCTACATATCGGAAATTTGGTGAGTATCATGATGCTGCGTCATTTTCAGATCGCAGGACATCGCCCCATAGCCTTGGTTGGTGGTGCTACCGGAATGATTGGAGATCCCTCTGGAAAATCGAAAGAACGTAATCTACTCGATGAAGCTACGCTAAGGCACAACCAGGAAGCCATCAAGAATCAACTAGCGAAGTTTTTAGATTTTGATCCTTCACTCGACAATAGCGCTGAGCTTGTCAATAATTACGATTGGATGAAAGATTTCAGCTTTCTGGCTTTTATCCGAGATGTAGGTAAACATATTACCGTCAATTATATGATGGCCAAAGAGTCGGTGAAAAAAAGAGTTTCTGCCGAAGAAAGCGACGGGATGTCTTTCACTGAATTCACCTATCAACTGGTTCAGGGTTATGATTTTTTACACTTGTATCGCGACAAAGAAGTTAGCCTTCAAATGGGTGGAAGCGACCAGTGGGGAAATATTACCACGGGTACAGAGCTTATTCGAAGAGTGGCTAGCGGTAAAGGTTTTGCACTTACTTGCCCCTTAGTTACCAAGGCTGATGGCACAAAATTCGGAAAGTCTGAAGGGGGTAATATTTGGTTAGACCCGAATAGAACTTCTCCTTATAAATTCTATCAGTATTGGCTGAATACCTCTGATGAGGACGCAGCTCATTTTATCAAGATTTTCACTTTCTTAGATAAAGAAGAAATTGATTCCCTGATCAGTGAACATACAGAGGCCCCACATTTACGAGTACTACAGCAGCGACTTGCTAAAGAGGTAACTATACTGGTTCATTCTGAGGCTGACTATGAGAATGCAGTGGCCGCCAGTGCTATTCTATTTGGTAAATCAACCGCCGAAGACTTAAAACAGCTTCCTGAAAAAGTTTTTCTAGAGGTGTTTGATGGTGTGCCTAGTGCGGAGGTGTCTAAAGCGAGATTTGATGAAGGTCTCGATATGATCGCTGCCTTGGCCGCAGAAACTGGATTTTTCGCCTCCAATGGTGAAGCACGTCGTGAGCTAAAACAACAATCTATTTCTGTAAATAAATCGAAAGTTGGTGAAGATTATAGACTTTCATCAGAAGATTTAATTGCATCGAAATACGTTCTTCTACAGAAGGGTAAAAAGAATTACTACCTATTAAAGGTGGTCTAGGCCATCATTAAATTACATCCTCTAATTTCTGCCGTATCGAATCTGCCAAGTACTTCGAACCTGCCGTCAGAGTAAGTCTTTCCTAGATCTTCTGTTGCTATAAATGCACAAGAGTGAGTGTTGGCCAGATCAATGATGTTTATTCCGCCCGTTTTTTCATGTGGACTGATGGTAAAAGGATCCTCCGCCTCTCGAATGAGAACCTTCATCCAAGGTGAAGGATAAAAGATGCCCTCCCCTGGCGAATAGGCCTGTGAGAACAATTCGGTCATTCCGTATTCAGAATGAATCATATCTAGCCCGAAAGCCGCTTTCAACTTGCGATGCACTTCCTCTCTGACAACTTCTTTGCGTCGTCCCTTCATTCCGCCTGTTTCCATAACAATCGTGTTCTGCAATGCCATTGGATTGCTTTCTGCCCAATCTAGAAGTGCGTAGGTTACTCCGATGAGTAGTTTTTTTTGATCGCTAGCTAATAGTTTGGTGAGCTGCTGATCCCCAAGCTTATAGTAACCTGATCCTGGTCGTGCTTTTTTTATCAAGTAATCGACCATATAAATGAGCGAGGAATGGGTCTGCTCTCTGTAAGAAGGTAGAAGCGCCACTAATACTAAATCTGAAATAGGCCCGTAGGTAGCTTCGAAAAAAGTAAAAAAGCTTCGCTCATACCCATCTAATGAATGATAGTAGTGCTTGCTTCGATTGGGCTGAGCCGTCGTTCCAGAACTCATAAAGTAACCCTCTTCTTTTTGGTTTTTATCAAAGACTTTATGGCTCTTAAAAAAGGATATGGGTAGAAAAGGGATTTCGACCAGTGAAGAGACACTGCTTGGATCTTTTGTGAGGAGTTGGCAGTAGGCGTTGTAAACCTCGATATTTTGAAATTGATCCTTGAAAAGGTCTAACGCCTTTTCCTCAAAATCGCTTTCAGTTACAGATGTGAATTCAGCTTTTGCCATAACTCTTTAAAAGTGATTCAAAGGTAGTTAGAATCGTTCGTTTTTCGTTCAGACCTTATGAATTAAGGGTTTTCAAGAGGGTTTCTCGATTGCCTTAATGATTAATTAACCTTTTAGAGTTAAAGATTTAACCTTCTTAAGGATTTCTACATCGAAAGTTAACCTTCGCCTAAGATTCAATCAAATTGATGCCGATAGTTTTGAAAAAAATCTAAAACAACCCGAATAATGAAAAAATCAATTTTTGCAATTGCTCTCTCTGGATCATTACTTTTTTCTTCTTGTAAACAAGAGGCTGCTATAGACGAAATAGCCCTTCAAGCAATAGTAGATGCTGCTGTGGCTGCTGCATTTGCCAACTATCCAAATACTGAACAGATTGCTGAAGCGGCTGCTGCTGCTGCAACTGCAGCTGTTGCAGATGGATTAGGAGATATTGACTCAGCAATTCAAATGGCAATTGATGCTGCGCAAGCATTAACCAATCCGACAATTGTTAGGGTAGGAACTGGAGGTGTAACTGAAATTACTGGAGATACTACCTGGACGAACGATAAAATTTGGCTTATGGATGGTAAAGTTGTTGTTCCTAATGGAGTAACCCTAACCATAGAAGAAGGTACCATAGTCAAGGCAGCCACGGGTACGGGTGCTAATGCTACTGTGTTAATTATCGCTAAGGGTGGAAAAATAAATGCGGTTGGAACTGCTGATCATCCCATAATCTTTACCGACGCTAATGACCAGATTGTTTATGCTAATGGCACGACCTCTCCGAATCGATCTTTATCTGATAAGGGTTTATGGGGCTCTATCATTATTCTAGGCAACGGTGTTGTGGGGGCCGCCAATGGGGAGGCAAACATCGAGGGGGTTGTTGCTGGTTATGAATTCACTAAATATGGTGGGTCGAACAATACAGACAATTCAGGAGTCATGAAGTATGTTTCTATTCGTCATACAGGTACCGCTGTTTCTCCTGGCAATGAGCTTCAAGGTCTTACCATGGGAGGTGTAGGTTCAGGAACAATCATTGAAAATATTGAACTTATCGGATCTGAAGATGATGGTATTGAGATTTTTGGAGGTGCCGTAAATGTGACGAATCTCGTAATCGCAAACTTCGATGACGATGGCATTGATCTAGATCAGGCCTATGCGGGTACTATTTCAAATGCTGTAGTTATTCTAGCTTCAGGGTCTGATACAGCCTTCGAAATTGACGGTACCGAAGAGCCAAATAATGCGATCGTAGGAGAATATACTTTAGCCAATATAACTGTTTATGGCAGGGGTGACGCTACTAAATTTGACACTTTTGGAAATTGGAAATCAGAAGCCACTGGGTTCAATGACAACATTTTATTCGTCGATTTTCCGTCAGGAACAACTTTAGGTGGAATTGATTCAGACACTTATGATGGTGAAGGTACCGAAGCGGTTGAGGGTAAATTAAACTTTAGAGATTTTATAGTTGTTACTGCCGATTCTAAGTCTGATGTCCTATCTAATCAGGTCGATGAAACCTCTGCTACTTGGCTAGCTGTAAACACTACTCGTCCAGCTGTAGCTGGAGCAGACGAATCAACTTTCGCTTGGACACAATTTTTCAATTAATCTCATTCATCTGAATCCTTTTTTGAAAAGGACCCAAGTTATTTTTAAATGAAAAAATTCATTCTTCTTGTTCTATTATTGATCACCTCAGCGAGTATGGGGCAATCGGTTATTACCGGAATTGTTATCGATGGTGATTTTAATGAGCCATTAGCTTTTGCCAATGTTGTTTTACGTGAGCAAGGATCTGATATTACACTTTCAGGTGCCATCACCGATTTTGAAGGAAAGTTCATTTTCGAAGTAAATAACCCTGGTCCGTATGAAATTGAACTCTCATATCTTGGTTATGAAACCAAGGTGGTCAGTGAAATTACTGTTATAGAAGGTGATGAAACAGAGATAAGTATTGTCCTTAATCCATTGGCCAATGCTTTGGAAGAGGTGGTTATTACTACGACGGTTCGAAAAAATAGTGAAGCCTCAGTTCTCGCCATCCAGAAGGGAGCAGTAACTATGCTTGATGGACTTTCTGCTCAAACAATTAAGAAATCTGGCGATGGCAATTTGGCGAATGCTATAAAGCGTATTCCTGGAGTGTCTGTGCAAGGAGGAAAGTTTGTATATGTAAGGGGTTTAGGAGATCGTTATTCCAAAACCTTATTGGGAGGGCTTGAGGTTCCTGGACTCGATCCTGATCGCAACACACTTCAGTTAGATATTTTTCCAACTAACCTGCTAGACAACTTGTTAGTTAGTAAGACTGTAAGTGCAGAATCACCCGCAGATTTTACAGGAGGTCTGGTTGATGTGATTTTGAAAGATTTTTCAGCACTTCCTGAATATACACTATCGATTTCTGCAGGATATAACCCAACCACTAATTTTCGGATTGCACCGGGATTGCCGAGTTACTCTACTAATGTTCTTTCTTTTGATTCAGGGATGAATGAGTTGCCATTTTCATCGCTTATCAATTTCCCACGACCAGTTAATATTACGACGGCTCAACAAGAGGCATTGCTCGTTTCAAGCACCAAGGCTTTTACTCCTCAAATGGGGGTGAGTAGAGCGAATAATTTACTCGACTATAGCATAGGAGGTACTGCTTCTAATCAGTATAACATCAATGATAAAATTGCTGTTGGATACATCACCTCGGTGAACTATAAGTATGATTCTGATTATTACGCGAATAACGTAAATAGAAGTGTCGCTGTGCGTAATGGAGCTCAACAAGAATTTGACGCACAAGAGGGTGAATTGGGTTCTATTCAAGCGATTGCTAGTGGATTATTTGGGGTCTCACTGAAGACGGGAAATTTTAAACACAAGGCTACCATTTTAGCTATTCGAAGTGGAGAAAGTAATGGTTTCGACGGAATAATTGAAGATTATATCGAAAACCCTTATTCTGGTATAACCAATACAATGACACATACCCAGAGAGAAATTTTGACAGTTCCTTTCTCAGGTGTTTATCGTTTGGGAAGCAAGATTGTTTTTGATTGGAAAATAGCACCTTCGGTGGTTAGAGTTCGGGATATTGATTTTAGAAAATCTGTATTTAACGTGCTCCCTAATGGATCAAGAATTATAGATAATTCATCTTCGGCGCTACCCCTTAGACTATGGCGAGATCTAGAAGAATATGGAATTTCTGCCAAGGCAGATCTAAGGTTAGATTTTAATCTTTTTGGTGAAGATTCTAATCAATTGAAACTAGGCTTCGCTTACAATGAAAGAAGTCGAGATTTTGGAACTGATATGTTTTCTATTGGGTATAAAGGCTCTTCGTTAGACCTTCAAGGGGATTATGATAACATTCTGAATCCAGATTTTATCTGGAATTCTGCGAAAGAAACGGGGTCTTTCGTAATTGGAGATTATCAACCTACTAACCAATATAAGGCCGATAATAGAACTATCGGAGGCTATTTTTCATCTGAGTTGAGGGTTTTTGAAAAGCTCAAGGCGATTCTAGGGTTACGTTTTGAGGCTTATCGTGTTTTATACTCTGGCAGAGTGATTTCTGGCGAAATGTATCGAGACAATGAATTTATCAACGTTGAAGATATCTACCCGTCTACAAATGTTATTTATTCAGTGAACGACCAGACGAATATTCGAGCATCTTACTCGATGACTACTGCGAGACCTAGTTTTAAAGAGAATTCAGCGGCGAACATCTACGACCCTATTACCGAACGTTTTTTTGTAGGTAATACAAGTCTTGTCCCAACTTACATCAATAATTTTGATTTAAGATGGGAGCGCTATGGAGAAGAAAATCGTTTTGTTGCATTGAGTGCCTTCTATAAAAAGTTCAAAGACCCGATAGAGGTTAATTATTTTGATATTACTACCCCAAATACTCTAATTGCGAGAAATACTCAAGAGGCAATCGTTTATGGTATTGAAATGGAGATGAGAAACTCAATCTATTCGACTGATTTTTATAGGCTTTCTTATAATGTAAACACTTCTTTGATCGTTTCAGAACTTGAGATGTCTCAAAACGAGTTTGAAGCAAGAAAGTCGGTAGCATTAGATCGAGAGGTTGATGCTAAGCGTCAGTTACAAGGACAGTCTCCTTACCTCGTTAATGCTGGATTTACCTACAATCACTTTGATAAGGAATTCGAAGCTGGGTTATTTTACAACGTTCAAGGACGTGCACTCCAAGTAATTGGTGTAGGTCAATTCCCTGATGTATTCACAGAGCCTTTCAATAGTTTGAATTTTAATGCTAGTAAGCGTTTAGGAGAGTCAAAGAATACAACACTTTCTATTAAAGCTGAGAATTTACTAAACGACCTTGTTGAAAGTCGATTCGACTATTTTGGAGATAGCACCTATATATTCTCAAGTTTTGCTCCAGGTATTAATGTGTCATTAGGTTTAACTATGCGCTTCTAATGGATATGAATGATCACAACAAGAGGGTTTTCTTATCTTTATACAGGATCCTCGTAAAAGCAACACTGTCTCATGAAAAATGAAAACATCCGAATCTTATTGGTTGATGACGAAGAGGATATTCTTGAGATTATTCAATATAATCTAACACAAGAGGGTTATCAAGTTTATACTGCCAAAAATGGAATCGAGGCTATTGCCAAGGCTAAGAAAAAGGATCCTCATCTAATTATTTTGGATGTTATGATGCCTGAGATGGATGGAATCGAGGCTTGTGAAATTTTAAGAGCTACTCCAGGTTTAGAAAATACGATTATCACCTTTTTAACTGCTCGCGGAGAAGATTATTCGCAGTTAGCAGGTTTCGATGCAGGTGCAGATGATTATATTCAAAAGCCTATTCGGCCTAAAGTGTTAGTCTCAAAAATAAAGGCCTTACTCCGCAGACGTAAAGCAGATACTATAGAAAACGAGCCGGTTAGATCGATTGGTGAATTAGAAATTAATCGTGAGGAGTATAAAGTGATTAATAAGGGAGAAGAGCTCATTCTTCCTAGAAAAGAATTCGAGTTATTGCTCCTTCTTACCTCAAAACCAGGAAAAGTATTTAAGCGAGAATCAATTTTAGAAAAGGTTTGGGGAGCTGAGGTAGTCGTTGGTAGTAGAACGATAGATGTTCATATACGAAAGTTACGTGAGAAAATTGGAGATGTGCACTTTACCACTGTAAAGGGGGTAGGTTATAAATTCATCCCATAAGGAACTGTATCATGGGAGTAAATTTCAGAAACAGTAATTCGTTCATCGTTCGATATACGATTATACTAACGCTAATCTCGACCGTCTTCATTTCAGGATTATTATATGTCATTGGAGGTTTTAACGCAGCTTATATGCTTCTTCTGACACCACTATTGCTAATCACAAATTTTCTTGTTCTTAGACTTGGGGTTGATAAATATGTGTTCAAGCTACTACAGCATCTTTACTCTGAAGTTTCTCTGTTAGAAGATTTTGAGTTAAAGGAAGGGAGGGTGTCTACCGATTTAAAATCACTCACTTCAGATATTGAAGAATTTGCTCGAGGCAAGAAAATTGAAATCGAGACGCTCAAAATTCGTGAAGAATATCGCAAAGATTTCTTGGGTAATGTAGCCCACGAAATGAAGACCCCCTTATTTACCATCCAAGGTTATATTTTAACCCTTTTAGATGGTGCTTTACAGGATAAAAAGGTTCGTAAAAGATATTTAGAAAGAGCGAACAAGAATGTAGATCGTCTTCTGCATATTGTCAACGATCTTGATACCATTACTCGATTAGAGTCGGGTTATGAGAAATTAAACCGTACCGTTTTTGATATCCATAAATTAATAAGTAGTGTTTTTGAAATGCTTGAACTCAAAGCTTCAAAAAAGGATATTAAGCTATTATTTGACAAGAGTTATTCAGACCCTTTATGGGCAAACGGGGATGCCGAGAAGGTTGAACAGGTACTCATTAACCTTATAGAAAATTCGATTAAATATGGTGATCAGGGCGGGACAACTGAAGTTGCTATAGAGAAGTTCACCAAGCACAAATGGATTGTAAGAATTACCGATAATGGTCAAGGAATTTCAGAGGAACATTTGCCTCGATTATTTGAAAGATTCTATCGGGTGGATCGAAGTGGTTCGAGAAAACAGGGTGGATCTGGACTTGGTTTATCAATTGTTAAACATATCATCGAAGCACACGGTGAAAGAATCTATGTTGAGAGTACCCCTGAAATCGGATCAGAATTCTCTTTCACACTTCAAAAAACCGAAAACAATTCATCGAAATCAACTTCTGAACTAAAGGCGTCAAGCCCTGAATAGCTCGAAATACGCTCAAGTTGATTAAGACTAAATTCTTCTTGGGTACAGCTAGGAACAACCCCTAATTTGTCAAGTCTTTCGGCGATATGAGCCTGTTCGTATTGACCGGGTGTAGGAATAAAAAAAGCTTTCTTTCCCAGTTTAGCTAGATCCATAACTGTGGTATAACCCGATCTACACAAAATAAAATCACTGGCTTGAATACTCTGTGAAAGCTCTTCAGATCTCATGAAATTAATCTTGAGCATCGTTCCTGAATCAAGGGTCATTTCGTACCGTGTTTGCTCTTTTTCGATAACTCCGCGAACCATAAGAATATGACCACTAAAAGCTTGTAACTCCTCTGTCAATCGATTTTCAAGAAGGGTGCGTTGGGGTTCTGGCCCTGATAAGAGTACCATCAAATCGTAAACCTTCTCTACCGATTTTTTCTCAAATCTACTTAGAGGCCCCATGTATTTAAGGTTTTGTGGTTTTTTATCAAGATGTCCGAGTTCACCGGTTAAGTTGTTCTCTCCTTCAAAATCTGGTACCCAGACGGCATCGTACTTTTTAAAGATTTGTTGATGCATCGCTGAGCTAATTTGGGTAGTACTTCCTGAAAGTACGCGAAGTTGATGGGTGATAAAGACGTTCGGGATGCCTTTCACGTAAATACCTAGTCGATTATCTGATATGATTCCGTCCGCGCTGACCTGCTTGGCGATTTTTTCAATGGCCTTTCTTTCTCTTCGCATCGCCCTCAAAATTTTAGGGGAGTCTAAGATCATTTTGAGTTTGAAGAATCGGCCGTCAGAAGCGTAGGTAATTTGATAAGAGGGTAGTTCAAAACTTGCTAGTTCAGGAAATTCCTTAGTGAGTAGGCCTAGAGCTACCCCGTCAGAGGCTAAGATTACTTTATAGTCTCGTTCTAATAAAGCTTTAATAATCGGAATACATCGGGTTGAATGACCTAGCCCCCAATTAAGAGGTGCTACCACTATCGTCTTTTTTTTCATTGGGTTTAGGGCGATATTGGGTTAGCTTTGTAGGCTTAAAATAGATAAACCTTGGGTAGTAAAAATAAACTAAAACGCTTTAGGGATAATGATTCTTTTGAGAATGTGATTCAGCCTTCTCGACAAGAAATTTTAGAAGGTTTTGAATTGAAAGGGGCTTGGAATTCTATTTTTTCGAATTCAAATCCGATCGTTTTAGAATTGGGTTGTGGTAAGGGGGAATACACCCTAGCACTCGCTGAACGTTACCCAGAAAAAAACTTCATTGGAATCGATATCAAAGGTGCCAGATTATGGAGGGGAGCTAAGACCGCTCTTGAAAACAAGCTACCGAATGTTCGTTTTCTAAGAACACATATTGAACTGATCGATTTGATTTTTGATTCAGCTGAGGTTAGCGAAATTTGGATTACATTCCCAGATCCCCAGATAAAGTATAAACGCACTAAACATCGACTGACCAACATACAGTTTCTCGATCGTTACAAAAAGATTCTCGGAGGTGAAGGTTTGGTGCACCTTAAGACAGATAGCGAGTTTTTACATGGATACACTTTGGGCCTTCTGCAAGGACTAGGTAAAGAAATTGTATATTCGAACAACGACGTGTACAGACAGTCGGGTAGCCCTTCAGTAGTAACCGAGGTTCAAACGTTTTATGAGAGCCAGTATTTAGAAGTGGGTAAGCCGATCACCTATATATCGTTTAAAATCTAACTAATACTAAAGGCGGTTGCACTATCTCACTCTTTTTGCTCTGACTTTTTTAGCCGCTGCCGTAGCTACGTTACCTCCCGGTTTACTCAATATGAATGCTGCCAAAATCTCTGTGGAAAGAGGTAAGAAGTACGGAATTTACTTCTCTATAGCTTGTTCGCTTGTCATCTTCGCCGAAGCCCTAGGTGCTGCTGTATTTTCAAAATTCCTTTTCGAACATCCAGAAACGATCAATCATATTTTAATCGGAGCCCTTTTGATCTTCCTTGTGCTCTTTTTCTACTTCTGGAAAAAGTCAAATAGAGATCTTACCGAACTTGTACCTCCTTCTTCTAATTCCTTTTTGAAGGGGATCAGTTTAGCGCTACTCAATGTCCTTACTGTTCCTTTTTATGCAGGGCTACATGCCGCGCTTCGGAGCTCCAAAATTGCACGCCTAGCATCCTCTGAGACATTTGTTTTTGCAGCAGCGGCACTATCAGGAACTTTTGTAATTCTCTATGGTTATGCCTATGGATTTGCAAAAATTTCCTTTGACGAGCAGCGCTTCGAAAAACGGTCGAATCGAATCATCGCCGTTCTGATGTTGTTGCTTGTAGTTATCACTTTTATTCGTTTATGGTTAAATTATGAGTAGTAGTGATTTTTATGAGCGTGTCTATGAGGTTGCCCGACAAATTCCCGAAGGAAGGGTTACCTCTTATGGGGCAATCGCCAATTACCTAGGCCGCAGGGGCGGGGCTCGAATGGTCGGATACGCCATGAATTTATCTCACGACAAAGATGTGCCCGCTCATCGAGTGGTGAATCGTATGGGTATGCTAACCGGCAAACATCATTTTCCTGGCACTAATCTTATGCAACAACTACTTGAAAATGAAGGAGTTGAAATTGAAGATGACTGTGTAGTTGATTTTGATCGTCTTTTTTGGGATCCCGCAGAAATGCTTTTATAGCCTTTGTTATCTGCGTATCTTTGTAGTAGAAATGCAGATCTATGACAAAGAGTGAAATTCTTAAAGCTTTAAGTACTATTAGCGCACCCGGCGAAGGCCAGAATCTAGTTGAGAGTGGAGCGGTAAAAAACCTACAAGTATTTGGCGATGAGGTCGTAGTGGATGTAACGATTAATAATCCTAGTCTGCAAGCAAAGAAGAAAACTGAAGTTTCTATTCTTCAAGTGATTCACGCAGAAGTGCATCCTAAAGCCAAAATCAAGGTAAATATTTCGGTTGAGGCCCCCGAGAAGACTCAAAACGCTAACCTGATCAAAGGCAAGCCTATACCAGGTATAAAAAACATTATCGCCGTAGCCTCTGGCAAAGGAGGAGTTGGTAAGTCTACGGTTACCGCAAATCTTGCCGTTTCATTAGCTAAAATGGGATTTGAAGTGGGCCTTTTAGATGCGGATATTTATGGCCCTTCTCAGCCACTGATGTTTGATGTTGAAAATGAGAAGCCGTTAGCCATTGATGTAGATGGAAAATCTAAAATGAAGCCTGTCTCTAACTATGGAGTGAAGCTACTCTCCATAGGTTTCTTTACCGAAAAAGATCAGGCTGTGATTTGGAGAGGGCCGATGGCAGCTAAAGCGCTCAACCAGATGATCTTTGATGCGCACTGGGGTGAGCTCGATTTTTTAATTGTCGATCTGCCTCCAGGTACGGGTGATATTCACTTGAGTATCATGCAGTCATTACCCATTACAGGAGCCGTAGTAGTGAGCACCCCTCAAGAAGTGGCTTTAGCTGATGCTCGTAAAGGGATTGCGATGTTTGCTCAAGACGCCATTCAGGTACCGGTACTCGGTATCATAGAGAACATGTCTTACTTCACCCCTGCAGAATTGCCTGAAAACAAATACTATATATTTGGTGAGGGAGGTGCAAAGCATTTGGCAGAACGAATGGGAGTAGCTCTTCTGGGTGAAATTCCTCTTGTTCAGAGTGTGAGAGAAGCAGGAGATGTTGGTCGACCAGCTGCCCTGCAAGATCATACACCAGTATCAGAGGCTTTCGAATCTTTAACCAAAGAAGTAGTTTCAGAGTTGGTAAAAAGAAACGAATCGCTTCCGCCTACCGAGGCAATACGAATAACAACCATGGCAGGATGTTCTGCCGTTAAACCAAAGCGCTGATGACAGCAAATGAACTAAAAGAGAAGGTTGAAGCTGCTCTAGCAGAAATTCGACCCTTTCTTCAAAGCGATGGAGGAGATATTTCTCTGGTTTCTATTGACAACGGAACCTCAGTCAAGGTTCGATTAGAAGGAAATTGCGTGGGTTGTTCCATCAACCAGATGACCCTTAAAAGCGGGGTTGAGATGACTATCAAGAAATTTGCTCCTCAAATTGAGGAGGTTATTAATATCGCCTAGAATAAAAACGATGATTACAACCGATATCCTTATCATAGGAGCGGGACCTACAGGCCTTTTTACTGTTTTTGAAGCAGGATTATTACAACTTAAATGTCATCTAGTCGATGCCCTGCCACAACCTGGTGGTCAACTAGCGGAGTTATATCCTAAGAAACCGATATATGATATTCCCGGGTATCCTGAGGTGTTAGCCGGTGAACTGGTTGATAATTTGATGAAGCAAATCGAGCCTTTTCAACCTGGATTTACTCTTGGTGAAAGAGCAGAGACCTTAGAACGTACCGAGGATGATTACTTTATTGTAACCACTAACAAGGGAACGAAGCACAAATCAAAAGTAGTTGCTATCGCTGGTGGTCTTGGGAGTTTCGAGCCAAGAAAACCTGAAATTTCGGGTAT
>Ga0209555_10000477_pt1 | contig 33984 bp, 41 predicted proteins | sample SaaInl85LU_5_DNA_FD_184643 | JGI IMG/M metagenome (GOLD analysis project Ga0209555, IMG submission 184643) | Marine microbial communities from expanding oxygen minimum zones in the Saanich Inlet - ESP_85LU_5_DNA (SPAdes) (version 2) | ecosystem: Environmental > Aquatic > Marine > Intertidal... | reverse complement strand
ATAATTCTATAGTATAATTATCCTTATATTTTAATATATTTTTAATATTTATATTAGTTAATTTTAAAGAAACATCCTTCTCTAATTCCGATATATATGTATTTTTTTTAAGATATGGTTTTTTTAATATTATATTTTCGTTCATTATAATTTTAATTTATTCTGTTTATTAATAAGATATACCTTGAAATTATTATGACGCAAAATAATGATGAATTATATACAACAAATTTAAAAAAAGATATAGTAAATGACGATGTTGCCGATGATTTGTCAAGTTTTATAATTGGATATATAAAAGATGAAATTTCTAAACCGAATATTAAAACAGAAATTATTAAACCATTACTTATACACTTACTATATTACATTATTCCTTTTATTATTGTATTTGTTTTAATAAATTTTATTACAACTATACTTGCTGTTTTTATTGCTTTTCGTTTCAAAAAATATTAATATTCCATTCCTTTTTTAGAATTTATATTAATAATTGATTGAGATATTAGTTCATTATAATCATAATTATCATAATTTTTTATAATAAACCATCCCCTTTCATATGTTTCTTCTAATGTTTCATATGGTTCTTTATCAATTATATATATCTCATTATTATATAATATATTTATTTTATTCATATCTATTTTATTATTTATAGATACAATCATTTTTTATATATTTATTTTATATGCGAGAATTATTCTATTTTTTTTTTAATTATTTTTATTAATGAGTGAAACTGAAATTAAAAATTTAGAAAAATTATTAGATTTTGATAATAATAGTAAAAAATATATATTAGACAAATTTATCAATAATTATGCTGATAAATATAATAATCAAAACAAAAATAATTATATTGATATTAGTGATGAAATATATAAAGATACAAATATACTAAAATGGTCTGAAAATATACCTATGTTAGATGGAAGTAAATTATTATTAAATAATATTATCAAAAATCCAATTAATAATAAAGAACTATTAATTAAAAGACAACAATCTTATTTTTTAGATTACGATGATGATTCATTTGATATTTTGAAAGAATATGAAAATGATATATTATGGATTTATAAACTAAATGAAGAAATAAATAATGATAATGCTATAAATATATTATTTCCGAAATCTATATTTTGGAAATTAATTAATGAATACGAATGTTTATTAGATTCATATCATATTTATAGAATTTTATTTATACCTTTAAGTGCATTATTTTATCCTTTAACAGCATTTTTTGCACCATATTACTATGTTAAAAAATATTTAAAATTTGATATTAATGTTTATAGTTATTTATCAGTTATAAAAAATTTCTTTTCTATCTTTTTTCATAATACTGGTAATTTTAAATACAATATTTTTAAATTTATCATATTTTGTTTATACATCTTTCTTTATTTATATAGTATATATCAAAATTTTGAATTTTCATATATGTTATACAAAACAAAAAAGGTTTTGCATAAAAAAATGCAAGGAGTTCTTAATTTTATAAATGAAAGTAACAAAATCATTAATTATTTCAATTATAATATTGGTAATGTTAATGATCTTATAAGTCCTTATGTAACATCTGATATAAATTATAATAAAATTTCAATTACAAATACTATGACCAATATCTATAAACTTTGGAAAAATAAAAATAATATCAAAACAAATATAGATAATTTATTAATTACTATATATAGTTTAGATATAATTAATCAAATTAGTAAAACTAAATTTTATTTAAATTATTCATTTCCACAATATAATAATAATATAACAAAAATATGGAATATGAAAAATCCTTTATTATCCGATAAGCAAATTTCAAATCCACTATCATTAAATAAAAATATTATAATTACTGGACCCAATGCTGCTGGAAAAACAACATATGTAAAATCTTTATTGGCAAATATCATATTATCACAAACTATTGGATTAACATACTCAAATAAATCACAAATGAAAATATATGATTGTATATATTCTTTTATGAGAATTAATGATGAATTGGGATCAAAGTCTTATTTTGAAGCAGAAGCAGAATTATGTGCTAAAATGATTAATAAATCTATTAATATTAAAAATTCTAATAAGTCAGGTATATTTTTCATGGATGAACCTATGAATTCTACACCACCCATTGAAGGTATATCAACTGCATTTGCTGTTTGTGAAAAAATAGGAACTAATCCTAATATTGATTTGTTGATAACAACACATTTTTTCAAATTAACAACACTTGAAAAAACATATCCAAATCATTTTATAAATTTATCAGTTAATGCTATACAAAATTATGATAATACTTTTACATTTCCATATAAAATTAAAAAAGGTTCTTCTAAACAATGTATCGCTATTGAGTTACTTGATAAAAAAAATTTTCCTGAAGATGTCATCAATAGTGCGAAAAATATTAAGAAAATAATTTGCAATAACTATTTAGATTAATAATTTTATGTTTAACTTTAAGTTGAATTATAATTTAAATAATTTATATTACTATATATTTATATTTTTTGCATTAATTACAATACTAATATTACTTTACTTTTGGAGAAGATTATCTGAATTAAATAATTTAAATTCAAATTTAGAAAAAAAATATAATACATTGAAAAAAGAAAACAAAATGTTAAAAGAAAATAAAGAAAATATAAATGATGAAAATCCTGATGATATCATGAATGAAGTTTTTTCAACAATTACAGAAAATTTTGCTAATATTACTGAAATTAATTTTGAAGATAATCAAGAAAATACAGTTGACGAGAATGGTGATTTAGATATTAAAATAATAAAAGATAATATAACTGATAAAATTACTATTAATGATAACTTTCCCAATATAGAAGAGTTAGAAGAATCTATTGTTGAAAAACCTGTTGAAAAACCTGTTGAAAAACCTGTTGAAAAACCTGTTGAAAAACCTGTTGAAAAACCTGTTGAAAAACCTGTTGAAAAACCTGTTGAAAAACCTGTTGAAAAACCTGTTGAAAAACCGGTTGAAAAACAATCACAACCATCGGAAATTGATATACAAAAAATGCAACAACTACAAAAACTACAGCAATTACAACAAATACAAAAAATGCAACAAATGCAACAAATACAACAAATGCAAAAAATGCAGCAAATGCAGCAAATGCAACAAATGCAAAAAATGCAACAAATGCAACAAGTGCAGCAACAAGAAAAACAAGAAAAACAAGAAAAACAAGAATTAAATAAAGAAACAACTGATAAAGATATTTCAGATATTGTAGATACTATAACAAATGATGAAAATCAAAAAGATGATGCAATTTCATTAGTATCAGATAATTCAAATAATTTTACAAAAAGTAAATTACTGAAATTAAATGTTGATAAATTAAAAAATATATGCGAAACTAATAATTTATCAACTGAAGGTACAAAAGGAGTTTTGATTGATAGAATATTAAGTGCTGAATTATAAAATAAAAATATTCTTTATTACTATTAGATAAGTTATATATAATGTCTGGCAAAGAATATACATGTCCTTTAAGAATGTCTGATGGTCGTTCAATGACAGATTATAGACCTAAATGTATTGTTAATTATGAATTAATGGAAACAATGGATGAAAAAAAAATGGTTAAAAGTAGTCATGAATCTAGAATGTATTTACAAAAAAATGCAGATGAAATTATGAAAAAAGAATTTGAAAAATCTAAAAATAATTTACTACCATGTATTAAATGTAAAGATGCTATAAATGATGTTATGATGATGCCTGAAAAATATTATGTTAATTGTGATTCAATATCGTGTACAAAAAAATTATTTAACGAAAATGGGTTAGGAACGGCTATTAAGAATACTATTCAAAATAGTGATTAATTTTTTTATTAATATTTTATATAGTATAGAATATGAAAATAAATAATAAATATATATCTGCTGATATTACAATTGACAAAAAAAAAATTTTAATTTCTGGTACAAAAAAATACAGTAATAATATTAATATTATTGCTGCAAATCCACCAGATACTTTAGGAAATTACAGTGGAACAAATCTACCTTTCCCAAGTACTGATATAGCATTTGAAAATACAGTAAATAAATTTAATATTAAATCACAAAACATTAATATTGAGTTACAATATCCAAATAGTTATTATTGTATTTTAAATGGTAGAGATAAAATACCACCAACCATATATATTGGCGATGAAAACAATGATAATATTGTAAGTTTTGCTCTTGAAGATAATTGTCCATTAAAAACACTAATTTCTAGAAATGATAATAATTTACCTCATTTTTATAATGACAAATATCATGTATTACCTACAACAACTGCTTATAAAACAATGATGAATTATGCAAACTACAAACTTTTAAATAATAAAGGTTAATTTTTTTTATGTTTCATTCATACTATATATAAAATTTTCTCTATCTTCAATTGATAAATTTTTAATGTACTTTTTAATCCAATACATTGCACCCTCGTATCTTATCATTAAATCATTATTATTTAATACAAAATTTTTCATATAATTAAAATGCTTTAGTTTTTCCATATTATCTTTTTTATAATATGATAATACTAAACGCCATAATACATCCCAGTCTGTATAATCAAATATAATACGATTACGATATGTAATTAGTTCCATTGTATTAACATAACTTATTAAATCATTTTGTAAATTTTTTGGTTGTTTATATACAATTTTTTTATAAATAATATCTTGAAGATCTTCCGGCAAATAATCCCACAACATCTTTCGTGTTAATAATGTATAATTATAGTAAAATCATTTTTTTATAAAAATTGATTTATTATATTACATATATTGTATATATAATATGACAAAGAATTTAATTATAGTTGAAAGTTATACAAAAACAAAAACTATTTCAAAATATTTAAATCAAAATTTAGATAATAAATATATAGTTACTTTTTCTCAAGGACATTTTTGTGATTTGCCTAAAAATGAACTTGGCATTAATACTGATACATGGGAAGGTAATTACACAACTACTAAAAATAATATAAGTAATAATATTAAAAAATTAATTAAAGATATTGATAATATTTATATAGCATCTGATCCCGATATTGAAGGAGAGGCAATAGCATTTCATATATCAAAATTACTAAAAAATAAAAAATTTTATAGAATTAAATTTAATGAAATTACAAAAAATGCTGTAACAGAAGCCATAAATAATCCAACTAATATTGATATGAATTTAGTTAATGCACAAGAAACTAGAAGATTTTTAGATAGAATTGTTGGATTTAAATTATCTCCAATATTATGGAATAAATTTCATGATAATACATTAAGTGTTGGAAGAGTACAAACCGTAGCATTACTATTTTGTATAAACCAATTAAACGAAATTAAAAATCATGAAATAAATAAATTTTGGGAATTAAATGGCACATTTAAATGTAACAATAATATATTATTAGAATGTCAGTCTATTAAAATTAATAATGAAGAAAAAATTAATGAAATTTTATATAGTTTAAGCATTCAAACAAATAAATTCGATATTAAATATGAAATAAATGCTATAAATGATTACCCTTCTTCGCCATATACAACAACTACATTACAACAAGATGCCTATAATATGTTAAGATTTACATCAAAAAAAACAATGGAATTAGCACAAAAGTTATATGAATCTGGGTATATTACTTATATGAGAACTGATTCTGTTAATATTTCAAAAGATTTTAAATATAAATTAAAAGAATATATTGATAAAGAATATGGAAATCAATATCATTATTTTAGAAATTTCAAAAATAAAATTATAAATGCACAAGAAGCACATGAAGCAATAAGAATAACTAATCCTAGTATTAAAGTACTTGAAATTAAAGATGACATAACAGAATATCATAATAAATTATATAATTTAATATGGAAAAGAACAATATCATGTCAAATGAAAGAAGCTGTTTTTACAAATATTGAAATTGAAATAAGTTCAAATAATAAAGAAATAAAAGAATTTAAATTTAAAACCAATAAAAAATTTTTAACAAATATTGGTTATCTAATCTTATATAATAAAGAAGTTGAAAATTATGAAAAATTTTTGGAAGATTTAAAAAAAATTAAACCAGTTGAATTTTCATTTATAGCAGATATTAATAAACCTAAAACATTATATAATGAAGTATCTTTAATAAAAAAATTAGAAAAAGAAGGTATTGGAAGACCATCAACATATGCAACAATTATAGAAAAACTATTTTATAAAAAATATGTTACTAAAGGTTCAAATCCAAATTTTCAAATTAATTTAAAGGACTATTCTAAAAAAATTAATAAAGAAATTATTATTAAAAATAAAATATTAAACACTGCCGGTAAATCAAAAGATTTATTAGTTCCATCTGAATTAGGAATAAATTGTATAAATTATTTAGAAAAAATAATACCATTTTTACTAAATGTTGATTTTACTTCTCAAATGGAATCTGCTCTTGACAAAATATCTATAGGAGACTTAACAAAAAAAATTACTTTAAATGAATTTTACAATAAAATAAAACCAATAATTGATAAATATACTTCAAATACTAGTATAAATAATAAAAAAGACGGTATTATCAAAAGTAAATATGGTTATTGTTATTATCATGAAAAAGATAATAGATATTTAAATATAGAATCTTATTTAACCTGGAAAAATAAAAGTGCAAATGATTTAAATGATAATGAAATTAAATTTCTAAAATCATTGCCAAAAAAAATTGATGATACACACGAATTACATTTAGGAAAATATGGTTTATACTTGAAAAATATTATTAATAATAATAATATTAAATTGGATAAAAAAAAATGGGATTCCTATATTAATTAATTCTATATATATTTTCTGTTTTAACTGTGTTTATTATTATTTCATCTTGTTCAAAAATATCAACATATCTTTTACTAATTTTTTTTAAATTGTTAATTATATTATTATCATTTTTACAATGATATACAGATAAACTATAAGTTAATTCTTTTTCTCCATTCCAATATCCTATATGTTTTGATGTTGTAAATGATGGAATGATATCTTTAATATAAAAATTTACAAATGAATTCCAATCTGTTTTTGTTACATAAGATATCATATTATTTTTACTAATTTTAGTTCCGAAAAAACATGTTGTTTTATATATTGACATATATATAAATTATAATATTTGATATGCTAATATAAAAATAAGAAATAATTTAATTAATCTTTATTTTTTTGATATTTTTTTTTCTCTAAATTATAAAATTTTTCCATTAAATTCGCAATTTTTGACAATGATTCGCCAATAGAAACTCCTTCACTATCATAAAATGATTCTTGGATTAATGATGCAACAACCGCAATTCCATTATTATTTAATAATTCATCATCATCTCCTTCTTCTTCAGAATCAGAATCATCATCATCTTCAGAATCATCATCTTCAGAATTATCATCTTCGGAATCATCGTCTTCAGAATCATCTTCGTCAATTACAATTTCTTCTTCTTTTTTTGATTTCTTTTTTTTTCCTTTTTTGCTAAGGTTTGCAACTAAATCTTTTATATTTTCCATTACATTATCATCATCAGATTTAATACTATTTACTTCATCTACATCTGTATTGTTAATTACTTCGTTCTTTTTTCCCATTTATATTTGTTAAATACTAATTCTTTATATATTTTTTTAATATAGAGTAATAGTAATATAATGAAAACATTATTAATATTTGGAATATTATTAGGAAGTTTTATAACTTTATTCTTTGTAATATATTATAATAATACATATAATTATGAAAATTTTTTTAACGAAACTGATAAAAACGATGCAGATACTACAAATAATCCTATTTCTTTAGAAAGTATGATGAAAGATAATGATGATACTCAACAACAACAACAGCAACAAGAACAGCAACAAGAACAGCAACAAGAACAGCAACAAGAACAGCAACAAGAACAACAACAAGAACAACAACAAGAACAACAAGAAACAACTACTTTATCACTAAATAATTCTAATGATGCTGGTATTCCAATTAACGAATGTTATTCATTATTTGAAATAAATGATGAAAATAATAATACTACATATGAAAATTATCCTTTAAAAGAAAATATTTTAATGCAAATATCTACTGAAAAAGAATCTAATATTGATAATGCATCAAATAAATGGTATGATAATCATAATTATGATGTTAAATCAAGTAATCACGATAATAATAAATTTTGGTTTATTTCAAGTAATAATATAAAAAAATTAACGAATAATAAATTTGCAATTGGAGCATTATTAAAAGATATTCAATTAACTGGTCCTTCTTCAATGCAATTTGCGAATAATAGTAATACTTTAGGTTTAGTTAAATTTAATGTTATATTAACTACTAGAATAAATAATATGGATCACGGAGAAAAATATTGTTTATTCAAAATGGCATTACAAAAAGAAGTAGATCATACTGCTTCTACAAATAAAACATTATCAACCGGCGGTCATATTGCATTAATCTTAACTAAAAGGGATTGTAATAATATAGCACTTCATTTATTCTTTGCTGATAAAGAATTTTATTGGAACAATATACCAATAAATATTTTAAAGAAAAATATTATTATAAGTTTGTCATATATACATAATGAAGGTTTAATGATATTAATTGATAATTTACATAAAAAATTTTCATTTGATGCTGTAAACGAATATAAGTTAGGTTCTACACCACTTATAATTAATGAAAATGGTAAACTTGATATGACGCTATATAATTTTACATATTATAATACAAATTTAAATAATGTAGATATTAATAAGTTTATAAATATAAATAATCATTTACTAAATAATAAGCATAAAATTAATGATAATTATGTTTCACAAATAAAAGAACTTGAACTTGAAGTAGAAAATAAAAATTCTATTATAGCAAGTCTAAGAAACGATTTAACAAATTGTCAAAATAAAGTTAGCGTATAATTAAATATATAAGAGTTTTATTTTTATGAATATTAATAATGACTATTAATGCAGCAATATTAATTTTAACACAAAACACAATAGAAAGAAAAATTTATCTTAAAACTTCTTTGTATTTTTTGTTTAAAAATTTTAATCATATTTATAAATATCCTATTATTATTTTACATGAAGGCGATTATAAAGAAAGAGATATTGAAGAAATTTTAGCAGGTATTAGAGGAGAATACAAAAAATTAATTAATTTTAAAATAATTGATAAAGAAGATTTTGAATTACCTAATCATATTGATAAAAATAAACTTCAAAAATCAATTGATTCACAAATTGTACCTTATTGGCGTAATATTAAATATAGATTAATGTGTAATTTTTGGTTAAATCATTTTACAAAATATTGTGATAATTATGATTATATAATGAGATTAGATGATGATAGTATAATTGAAGAACCTATTAATCAAGATTTATTTAAATTGTGTAAAGAAAAAGATACTATATATATGTCAAATATTGTTCATGTTGATTGTGGTATATGTAATTATGGTATGAAAGAATTATTTTTGGAATTATTTCCAGAAAAAAAAAATATACTTGATACATTATTTGTTAAAACTGACATTAATAAAAATAATAATTTTTACAATAAATTTATTGATTTATATAAGGTTATTAATGATAATAGTTTAAATTCTGAGAATATTGAAATTAATATGCCAATTATGTATTATAATAATTTTTTTATTACCAATACTTCTTTCTGGAAAAGAAATGATGTTAAAGAAACTATTAATCATATCAATAAATCAGGTAATATATTTTATTATAGATATGGTGATGCACCTTTACAAACTATAATAATATCATTATTTGAAAGTGATAAAATAGTGAGAACTGTATTTAAATATTCAAAAAGAATGCAACGAGAATGTTTTATTGATTTAAATAATAATATAAATCAATATATGCCAAAAGATTATATAAATAGTACCTGTATTTTTGATAAAAAATGATTTAATAATTATTTATAATTATTTATTAATATGAAATATATTGGTGCACATATATCAAAAGATACTAGTATTTTAAAAACTATGCATAATATGTTAAATAATAATGGTAATGCATTGCAAATTTTTGTATCATCGCCAATGAATTCTTCTTTACCAGACATTAATAAAATTTCTAGCGAAGCTAAAAATATTAAAACATATTTGGCAGAAAATAATTTCAAATTAATAGTACATGGTTCTTATGTAATTAATCTTGCTAATTCAAAGATTAATAAAAGATATGTTGAAATTCAAGATAGATGGTGGGTTAATTTATTAATTAAAGAACTAGATGCTGCAGAAATTTTAAATGCAGAAGGTGTTGTATTACATGTTGGTAAGTATACTACTAATTCAATTTCCGATACAACTGATACAATGTATGAATCTATTAAATATATAATTAATTATTTAAAAACAAATAATTATACAACTAAATTAATACTTGAAACACCTGCAGGTGCTGGAACTGAACTTTTGACAAAAGTTGAAGATTTTATAGAATTTTATAATAAATTTACATTAAATGAAAAAAAAAATTTTAAAATATGTTTAGATACTGCACATATTTGGTCTAGTGGTTATGAACTTAATGATTATTTAAAAAAAATAAAATCAATTAGTGAAGAAGTTTCAGTTATTCATTTAAATAATAGCAAAGTTAAAAAGGGATCTAATGTTGATAGACATGAATATATTGATTGTGGTTTAATTAAAAAAAATGATTTCGAACAATTTTTAAAAAATATTACAAAAAGTCCTGTAATTATTTTGGAAAAACCTACATCAAATTATAGTAATGAAATAGAATGGATTCGTAAGAATTTTATTGAAAGATAAAAAAAAATGATATTTTTATTACGAGTTTTAATTTACAATAATAATGAATTATTTAGTTATCATCGCGATGATATTTATGTTAGATTTAAATTATGCCACATCAAATAAAATTGTATTTAAACTTAGAAGAACGGATAATTATAAATTATTATATAATAATCAAACACAAACTACATTTTATACAAAGATGAAACTTGCTCATTAATTAATTTTATATTTTTAAAACTAAAGTCTTTAATTTTATTATTTTTTATTATTTTAATAAGATTTTTATAAAAAAAATCTTTTTTAGTATTACTTTCCATTCTGCTATAATATGCCCATTTGAATTTTTGTAGTTTATAATCGTTTTGTGTTGTATCTTTAAATTTAAAAGGACTTTTAATATTCTCTTTTATATAACTTTTAACATTATCATTATTAATAATATCATTTCTTATTTTAGTTTCTTTTTTTATTTTTTTTATAATATCATATGGTTTATTAAATTCATATTTTGGACATACTATTTGTTTTCCAGGATAATCTTTTAAATTATTATGAATATCATCTATAAATACTACATTATTATTAAAGACACTTAAAATATCATTTTTGTTTTTTAAAATTTTATATTTTTTTTGTAATCGAGTTATTATTATTTTAAAAACATTTGACAATGATTTTGGATAATTCTCAGTTTGATATGAATTTTCTCTTGTAAAATATGGTTTATTAAATGTTATATTAGCTGCTTTTTCTATATTTTCAACAAGTCCTCCATGAGTCCAATTATAACTAGAATTAGTATATACAAATATTTCAACATTTTTATATTTTTTCTTTATAAATTTTATAAAGTTTACAAAATAAGGTCTTAATAATCCTTTTTTTAAAACATTTACAAAATTAACATTTTTTGAACACTTATTTGACACATTTTTTTGTTTACATGTCATTTTAATTAAATCTAGTAATATTGATTCCGTTATTGGATAATCTATGTTACCAATTATACAGTTATCTATATCAAATATAAATATATATGGTATATTTTTTTTCATTTTAACTAATTTTAGTAATTATTTAAAAAATGATATATTATATCTTATTACAATTAATTTTAATGAATAAACATAACAAAAAAATTGCTGATCAATATAATTTAATTTATAAGTCGTTTGATACTTCTCGTGTTAGAATTTGGAATAATGTTAAATTATTTTTATCAAATTATAATGAAAATGATACATTACTTGATTGTGGTTGTGGTAATGGTAAAAATATGATTTATGCTAATAAACTTGGTTATAATTGTGAAGGTTATGATATTTCAACAAATTTATTAAATATTTGTATTGCTAAAAATTTAAATGTATACTACAGCGATGTATTAAATATGAATTTAGATAAAAAATATGACAAAATTATAGCAATTGCAGTATTACATCATTTAGAAACATTAGAAGAACAAATTTTAGCAATAGATAATTTATTAAAATGTTTAAATGAAAATGGTACACTATTGGTGTCGTTCTGGTCAAAAGAAAAGAAATTTATAAATACTAATAACGAAAAAAATGTAACAGATTACAGAAATTTTCATAAAGGACCTAATTTAGTTGATTGGAAACTTGATAAAAATACAATAATTAAAAGATATTATTATATACATGATTATGATAGTATATTAGAACTTGTTAAAAAAATAAATGTTAAATATATTATAACATGGGAATTACAAAATTGGTTTATTACATTTTATAAATAAATTATTTATTTATTTATAGAAAGTAATATGATTATTACAAAAAAAAAACTAAGTATGTATTTAACTATTACTTTTGTAATTATTATTATATTAATTGGAACAATATTATATTTTTTTCAGTCTTATCAAAATATTAATTATAGATTAAATGAACAACAAAAATACTATGATAATCGTATTAATAATTATAAAAGTACTAATAATAATAATAATTATTATGATTATAACAAAATAAATAATAAATTAAACTATTTTGACGAACTAATACAAAAACAACATCAAGAAATAATTGATAAATATAATAATCAAGATAGTGATAAAATATGTATGACACAAAAACAACTAGATAATATAACAAAACCCACACCTTCTATTAATAGAAAAGATACTATTGTTAGAGATTACAGAGTTGTTAAAGATGATTTATTTCCACCATTTAACAGATCTGATACAAATACACATACTGATTTGACGAATAATATTATAAATAGAAGTATGTATGTTAATACAAATAATGTTAACGATACTTTTAGATTAGTTGGTTATGTAACCAGTACTGATTCTAAAAGAGATGCTGGTAATAATAGTTGGAAATTATTTGGTAGACAAAAAGATAGACATTTTTCTGAATTTTATATGTCTCCCACTAATAATAATAATGATGTTAAAATATTTATAACTGACAATATTATAGTCGGCGACAGAGTAAGAGATATTTATGCAATACCAAATACTATAACATTTAGAAGTCCTATGTTAAATGAATCACCTTATCAAGTAGTTGAAATTCCTAAACAAGATATTAGTTATAATGCTTTAAATTATATGTAATTTTTTTTTCAATTAATTATAAAAAAATGATTGTATCAAATATAATATAATTTGTATCATGGTAAATATGATTTGGGATTCACTTCCTGATTGTCTTCTTGAAAAAGTTTATGAAAAAATTGTAATATCACAACCAAAAAATCTACTAGATGATATTAAAAGTTATAATTATACTATTAATTGTATTAATGACAATTTAGAATTAAATCAATTTGTAGGAAGATATAATGAATGGTTAATACTAATTCATATTCTTGGCATATATTTTAAAAAAGAATCTATGGAATATAGAACTAATAAATTTATAAAATTACAAACATTTGTTAAAAATACTAACAATCTATCTATTAGATATCAGGGTGGATTTTATTGGATAAATAGATTTGTTGCTAAAATGTCTATTAGTGAAAGAAATATTTTAGTTAGACATTTAAAAGGCGAAGACATTAACTTTGACTAATTTAATACTTAAAATTTATATTTTTTATGTTTAAACTTACATTTGCACCTGGAGGACTTACATTTGCACCCGGAGGACTTACATTTGCACACAGAGGATGTACATTTTTTCCATTTTTTAGATTTTTGGATTTAAACTGTTTTTATTTATTTACAAGATACGATATGGTGTATTTATATGCACATTTCTAGTATTTTTTACAATTTTTCTACTTTAATTTGCTTATAACAAGTGAGCACTTTTTTTGACATTTACCATGATAATGTGTATAAATATACTATTATTTACAGAAATATTACCAGTTTTTTTCATTTTGCTCACCTCCTCACCTGAAAATTTTTTTACGTAAATTTTTTTTCAAAAAAATACGATTTTTTTTTCGTGTTTTTTTTGTTACAATTTTTTTATCAGTTTAATAAATAACATTATTGCAAAAAATAGCATTTTTTATCGTGAAAAGGTCCTTTTTTAGTTTTCACACTACCAATTATTTTTAATTTATTAGTTTATTAATTATACATATACTTAATATATATAATATTGAATATAATTTAAAGTAATAATAATTAAATTGATTTATATATAAATAACATTCCCAAAATGCTATATATCTAAATATTAAATGGTTTACTAATTGTTCATAATTATTGTTGTTTAACAAACTTTGTTTTCCTTTATAATAAAAAATAACAACTAGAAATGTTAATATATATATTATATTATTATTCGTATTAAGATTTATAATTAATAATGTATTTGTAGATAATATTCTATCTAAATTATGATATAAACTATTGTATTTATAATAATTCCAATGAAGTAATGAAAATATTATATTTAATATCAAATTATAACTAAATAAATAATAAATTGTATTATATGAATTATATATTGGTATCAACATCCATAAACTAGTAAATTTAAATATATTGCAATTTTTTTTAGGTATAATACTTATTGTCATTGAAGTATATATATAATTATTTTTTAATTATTTTTTATAAGATCTCTTATATTTTTTATTTGTTTTTTATAATGTTCTTGAGGTTCTTTCAATAATATAAAATGTAACAATAAATCTACTATATCTTGATATTTCTGTGTTTCTATATTTGTACAAATATTTGTCTTATTTTCTTCTGCAAATTTTTGCATCTGAACACTTTTTTCTTTAACTAATTCTTCAGCGAGTATATTTAAATCTTTTAGAATAAATTCATCATCTTTTTTAATTAATGCATTTGTATCGTTTTTATATTGAATGTTATTGTTTTCTGGAAATTCTTTATTAAAATGTAACTCTTCTGTTAATAATCTAGGTATATCATATACCCGTTTAAAAATTTCCAACATTTTATCATAAGTTAAATAATCTTGTCTTTCATTTCCATAATTATTTATATATATATTATTATTATTTGTAATATAATTATTTGTTTGATTTTGAATATTATTTAATGTATTTATATTTTGTGTTTCAATTGTATCATTATTTGGTTTTCTAGCATGAATAATACTTCTTGGTTTACATTTATTTTTTTTTGTATGATTATATTTAGCTTGTCTTGTTGTAAAACTAATCATACATGTTGGACAAGTTAAATCATCAACACCTTTACAATTTGTTTCATGGCGTATTAAATACCTATTACTTTTATAAATTTTATTACATTTTTTACAAATATAACTAGGACTTACATTTGCACCTGGAGGACTTACATTTGCACCCGGAGGACTTACATTTGCACCCGGAGGACTTACATTTGCACACATTTCTAAATTTCTATTATTTTCATTAATTTTATCCATATGCTTTGCATTCTGATGTCTAATTAAGTTATATCTCTTATTTGATTGATAAAAACAAAAGTTGCATTTATATGTAAAATCTGAGCAATTTTTAGACATTACTATATTAATAATATAATTTTTTTTCTTATATATATAAATATTACCAGAATTTAAAATAATTGCTCATTTGCTCACCTGAAAATTTTTTACGTAAATTTTTTTTCAAAAAATACACGATTTTTTTTTTCTTTATTTTTAATTAAAATTTTAATAACAGTTTAATAAATACTATTTGTGTAAAAAAAAACATTTTTTATCGTGAAAAGGTCCTTTTTTAGTTTTCACGATACTAGATTATTTTATTTTTTTAGTAAGTGGTAAAATATTCAGCTTTATCTGTTATTATTCCTTTTACACCAATTTCTTTTAAGTTATTATAGTCTTCATAATCATTTACTGTAAAACAATATGTAGGTATTTTACTACAACATTTTTTAATTTCTGATAAATCATTTTCATCAAATTTATCATATGCTACATTAATACTATAACAATTATTTGTTTTAACAAAATCATACCAATCATTTGGTATTTTATCAACAATAATTGATTTTTTTATATCAGGATATAATTGATTTATTAATGAAATAATAGTTTTTGAATATGAACATAGAATAATTTTGATATTATCAAAATATTTAATATTATACATAACATTATTAACAAGTGTTAATTCATCATTATAATATTTTTTTAATTCTAAAAAAACATTTATTGACAATTCACTACATTTTTTAATATATTCAAATAATGAAGGAATTCTTTCTCCTGTAAAATTCAAACTATATTTATATCCTATATCAACATGTTCTAATTCTTTATATTTGTAATTTTTAACTTCTCCTTTAAAATTTGTTACTCTATCTAATTTTTTATCATGAAATATAACAGGTATATTATCTTTACTTAATATTACATCACATTCAACCCAATTTAATTTCAATGATTTAATATAATTTAAACCACTTAAACTATTTTCTGGTGAAAAGGACATAATACCTCTATGACCAATAATTTTCATGTATATTATATATAACACATATATAAACCTGATAATAACATAATAAAATTAGCTATTTTTAGTGCTATTTTATTTAAAATTTTATTTTTTTGTATAGTACGAATATTCATTAAAATTAAAGGCATTTGTAACAATATAAATTGTAACGAAAAACCATATGGTAAAATTGTTCCTAGAACTAAAAAACATAAAGCTATTTTATTTGCCTTTTCATAACCATATTTAACTGGTATTGTCATTATATTGTTATTTTTATCACCTTCACGGTCATTTATATCAAGCATTATTTCTTGCCACATAATTAAATTAAATAAGTATGTTAAGCAAGGTATAATTAGTTTAAAATCTCCATTAGCTACTAAACATCCCACGATAATTGATTGTGATATTATAAAAGAAACCACAAAGTTTTTAACAAAAGGAATATTTTTGAAAATTGGTGTATATAAATAACCTAAAATAACTGAATTTGATAATACAAATCTTGCCATATTATTTGTGACTAAAGTAATTAAGTAGTATGATAGTAATGTAATATATGTTGATGTATGAAGAACTTCGTCTGGCGCAAGCAATTTTTTGTTTAAAATTTTATTTTTTTTTAATTTATCAGTTCCTAATATATAATCATAATAATCATTAATAATCATACAATTACATGCTATAATAGCGCTTAATAATCCAACTAAAATTACATTAGGATTATATAGTATTGTTAATTTTTTTGTACTTAAATAACTACCTGTAATTGGTAAGGCAAATTCATATATCAAACTATTCGGTCGTGATAATTTGTAATAATGTTTTAATTTATTGTTGTGAACAGGTGACATATTAGTTAATATATTATTACTATTCATTTTTAATTTTACTATATTATTACTAAATGCGTTGCATGATGTTAAATAAATAAATAAAATAATAAATTTTAATTTCATTTATACTATAATGTAAGTATTTTTTTATATATTAAATTATTAGATAAATGAGTAAATCTGATTTAAAAAAACAAAAAGATTTATTTAAGGACTTAGATAAACTTTATAATAAAAATAGACAAGAAATAATTGACTGGCTAAATGGTACTTCTAAAGAATATGCTGGACCACACAATAATAAAGTTTCTAATTTATTAACTAAATCAAAAATACAAATTAATACTACAAGTGAATATGGAGTTTATAATCTAATATTAGAATGGTTTCTAAACAATAAAGATAAGTTTACGGATAGTGAAGAACTTAAATTGTTTGATAATATACCATCAACAACCTTTACCAAAATATCAAAATCAATAATGATGCGAGCTATTTCTCCACGCGCTGCTAGTTCCGAAAGTCTCAGTATTGAAGAAACAATTAAAAAATGGAAAGAAAATCCTACCACTGATCCTTATAATGGTAGTGAAGTTAAAACTTCAATAGTTCCAAAAAGCAAATATGCTCAATTATATGAAAAATTTATAACACACTTAACAAAAGGTTTAACACCAACTGATATTATGAATCCAGAAATATTTGAAAGTATAAGAAAACAACTTCCTACCAGTCATATCTATGTATCAAATGAAATAGATTATATTAAAAATTTAAAAGATCTTTATAGTGATAATTTAGTAGAAGATAAATGGATAGATTTTTTAGTAAAAGAAAAAGCATTTATATATGGTAATGAAAATATATTAGATAAAAAAGGTTATACAGTTTATGACCATTTATTTATGCATTTTTATCTAATTAAAAATAAAAAACATTTTAAAGACTATTATATAAAAGAAATATATATAGATAATCAGCAATTTTTATATGAAACTATTCAAAATCAAATTAAATTAGTTAAAGCAAACGATATGGATTGTTATGAAGTTATCAACAGTATGTTAAAATTTACAAGCGAACAAAATAAAGGTATAAACTTTCAGGTTAAAAGAACAACTATTTCACAAGATGAATGGCCATATCAAGTTCCACCTCTTTTAAAATTGTTCACAGAATATCTATATGAGATTAGTTATTATTTAATGTCTATACAAACATTAAATGCAACAATATTTAACAATTATTTTTTGTATGGTAATAAAAAAACAGGATTAGATAATAAAAAGAAAATAGAATATATAGATAATAGTATAAAATATAACAAATATAGACTAAAAACCATAATAAATTTAATATTTGGGTCAATGTATAATAGTGATAATAGTCAAAAAATAAATATTAAAACATTTTTTAAAATACTATGGACTGAAGTTAAAGATATAATATTTGAAGAACAAAAATATCATACTAATAGAAGATTTTTTCATCAAATATCTGATGAAAAACTTTTATACTTAAATATTAACGAAACTATAGGTGAAGCAGAAATCAAAAATGTCAAAATGTTCTTTGTATCTTCCATTTTTGATATTGAAACTGTTCATAAAGAATCAGAAGAAAATAACAATGTATTATATGAACCTGTTATAGACCCTTATAATAATTTACCTGAACCACCTAGAATGCCTAGGGCGCCTGTTATTAGTCAAGATTTACAAAGATATAAAATGACATCACATATCAAGGGAAAAAATTCAGCTAAAGAGCGAGAATTAAAAGAACATGAAAAAAAAGAAAAAGAATTTAAAAAAGAATTAAAAAGTTATGATAAAAAACTAAAACAATATAATGATAAACATTTAGGTAAAAAACTATCACCTTATTTTTCAGTAAAATTATCTCGTGCTAAAAGTGTAATAAACGATAAAAATTCATTACGATTAAGTTATTCGCCTTTAAAAGTTTCAGCTAAATCTTTAACTAAATTTAAATCACAAAAACAGAAAGCATTATTAGCAAAATTTGAAAAGGAACCATATAGCAGAACATACAAACAAAAAAAAAAAGAAGAAAGAGAGAGAGATAGAGAACCTTTGAGAGCGGCAGAGATACAGGGAGCAAATTTGAGAGAAGGGGAAAGGGAGTGGTTGAGAGCAAGAAGCGACAGCATCAGTAGTCATTATAGTGAAAGTCCACATAGTGACATACGCAGTAGAAGCGGTAGAAGTACTAGCAGTGGCTCTAGTAGCGGTTACAGCAGTTCTGGTGGAGCACAGGAGCAGACATACTTGCAAATGTTGAAAGAAGGAGGCACCAAAACAAAACTATCAAAATCTGATTTAAAATTAAAACTAGCACTTGAAGCAGATAATCCTAAATTTAAAAAATATGCAAAATCATTAAGTCCGTCAGGTAAATCACCAAGACAAAAGTATATAGGGTGTGACTTAAATAGTAATGACCCCATAACACAAGAAACCTTAGGAGATTTACATTTCAAAAAAATAAAATATTTATCAAAAATTAAAACAATATTGCCAGATGGAAAAATAGTAACAAATTGTTATGATACAATACCGTTTTATAATTATATATTAGATTGTAACAATACAGGAGAAACACCACTAAATTTAGCAATTGGTAAAGTACCTTTAACACAACAACAAAAAGCAGAAGTATTCAAAAAAATAAAATTTTTTACAAATCAACCAACATTAGAGTTAAATATAGATACAACAAAAAAATATTTCTTAAAAGCAAGTTATAATCCTCGGAGATATAACAATGGTCACTATACTATTTATGACATTCACGCACAAATAAATATTGGTTCAATAGATTTTAATGTAATAGATAATAATTTTATGCGTAATTTTAGTGGAGCACCTAAAGTTTTACACAAAGGACCAATAATTTCTAGAGATGATATGTTATTTGAAGATACATCAGATGAAACTGTTTTATTAATTCAAAAAGGAATGGAAAATGGGTCTTTATTAAAAGTTAACACTTATCCTTATTGGAATTCAAATGATTCTAGTGAAGGTAATATGCCAAATAGTTATAAATTAATATTATTACCACATTTTACTTTTAGTACAAACGATTCTATACAAGAATTAGAAGAAAGAACAAAAGTATTTAATACAAGATTAAGAAGACTTATTTAATTTTTTGTAAACTATTTTGTTCCATTTATCATATAATTCAATGTGTTTTCTAATACAGTAATTATGAATTAACATTTCATAATATTGTAGTTTTTTTTTTATTCTAAAAATATAATTTAAATATTTTAAATAATTTTCATAATTTTTAATTTCTTTTAAAAAATAATAATTTTTATTTTTACTATTATGATTATATTGTTTAACAACTAATAAATAATCATCATCAATTATATCTCTATATACTTTCATAAAAAATGATTAATTTATTATATAATATCATATAAAATTTAAGTAATGAATGAATTAAAAGATATTTTAAAACAAATAAATGAATGCTGTATTAAAATTTCAGAACAAAAAAATTTAAACTGCACATTTGAAAAATTAGATTTTTTAGAAAAAGAAGGGTTTTATGAACAATATCCAAATACTAAATTTACTGGATAATACAATTTTTATTATTATTATATAATTGTTTAATCATATAAGTTTCTTGCAATTCGTAACCAAATTTTTTATAATAATTTCTTACACCTGTACCACTAATAATAGCCATTTTTTTGTATCCATTTTCTAATGCTATTTTTTCAGCTTCAAATACAAGTTTTTTTCCATATCCCTTATGTTGCATTGATTCATCAATATTATTTCCGACATTATTTAAATTTGAATATACATGTAATTCTCTGATTAGTGCCGTATCTTTAAGAATATCTAATCGGTTTTCATTATTTTTACTTAATCGTAATCTAATAAAACCAATTAAATATTTATCAGTTTCATATGATATGAAATATTCTTTGCCGTCTGAACCATCATATTGTTGTACTATAAGTTTAACATCATCATCATTTACTTTATTATTACCAACTTCCCTGCATCTAATACATTGACACGACCAATTATTTTTTTTCATATCATTTTGTAATAATTGACGCATATTAACATATTTATGGTCATAACCACCAGATATATAAGTGCTTGGAATATCTCTAATAATTCTGTTAAGTCTTTTCCATTTTTGTACTTTTTGTTTAAAATTTTTAACTAATTCATATAATTTTAAATCATCATAAGGTACATATGAACCTTCTTCATACCATTTTTTAATTTTTGTCCAAGGAACAATTGCAGTTGGATAAATTTTATATTGATCTACTTGTATTCTTGGGTCATATAAAGAATCTTCTAGCATTTTAACATCCATTTCATAACTGGAACCGGGTAAATTAGGCATTAAATGAATATCAACTTTATAACAATTATCTTTTAATAACTTAATTGCTTCATATACGCATTCTATATTATGTCCTCTATTAATTTTTTTAAGAACATTATTATCTGTATGTTGTACACCTAATTGAATTCTAGTGCAATTATATTTTCTAAATTTTTTAATTTCTTCTAAATTAATTGTATCTGGTCTTGTTTCTAATGTTAAACCAATTATATGAATATTACTTTCATTTTCATTAATTTCAATTTCTTCTTCTAAAGACAAAATATCTCTTTTATAAATGTTATTAAACACATTTGCACTATAATATAATTTTGTAATAAAATCATCTCTATATTGTTCAGGATATTCACTCCATGTTCCACCTAAAACAATAATTTCTAATTTATCTAAAGCATGACCCATTTCTTTTAAAGTACTAAGTCGTGCATTCATTTGTTTAATTGGATCAAAGTCATTATCATTTGCTCTTAAAACTGCCGGTTCAGAAAATAAGTAACTGCGAGGTTGATCGGTCCAATTATTACCCTCATGTGCTTTTTCATTTGGACAATAAGCACAATCATGTTTACATGAAAATTTACCGATTTGTCTATTACCATCCTCATCAATATATTCTGGGTGTGCGGAAGTTAGAACAGTAATAACTAATACACCCGAATCTGATTTTTGTTTTTTTTTAATAATTAAATTTTTAATTTTAATATTATCAATATGTAATTCTTCATATAATTTAACTAAATCACAATGAGATAAACTAATTTTATATTTTTTTTGCATATTTTTTTGAAAAATAATGACATCTTTTTTAGTTTCAAAATTTTCATATTGAGATTTAAAATTATTTAGTAAATTTTTCCAAATATTTTCATCAAAAGTTTTCTTTTTATGATGTTTATTAATATCTTCAATATCAATGCTACACATTGTTTAATTTACAAAAAAAAAGATTTTTATCATTTTTTAAATTATTTTCAAAAAAATGAATATTATAATATAATTTATATTTATAAATGACAAATTTAAACTATATTGATAATTTACCAACTGATATCCTTTTAGAATGTGCAAAATATATTTGTTTACCTCCGATTAAATTATTGAAGGAAATAGAACATTATGGTGAATTAAAATATTCTATATATTTGTTAAATAATTACGAAATAAATAATTTGATTAAAATACATTATGAATTATTAAATAAATGGTATAATATATATGCAAGTTTATATATAAATGAATTAAATATGGAACACGAATCTGTATGTGACATTATATTTACTTATTCAAAAAAAGAAAGAAATAAAGTACTTATTAATTTTATAAAAAAAATAATGATGACATTACCTTCAAATATATCTAATAATATTATAGCTAAATATTCAATCTAATTTCTTAGTAAATATTGAATAAAATAACTAAAGAAAACTTTTAAAAAAAAAGGGGGTATTTTTTATAATTGGATTATTAGTTATATATTCATTTAATGCAAAATAAGTAATTGCTAGCATTGCTAATCTACCATTATTAAGTTCTTTTAATTCTAAATTTCGTTTTGTAAAAGCAGTTTTATTTTTATAAAAATTTAGAGGATCAAAGTCTAAATCACCTGGAATATAATTTTCATCGGTTCTATATAGTTCCATTGATTCAATAGTTGTTGTAAATATAATTATTGCCATGAAAAATATTGGATTAATTTTTTCAAGACCTCCATTGAGAATAGAAGGAACTTTGTTATTACTAGATAGTAAGTTTGTATGGTGTGTAATTTCGGATAAATAAGGATGAAAAAGTTCTGAAAAAGGCCATCCTACAGTAGCAAGCATAGCTAATCTACCATGTTTGATTTCTGCTTCTCTATATCTTTTAAGTGTTTCTATATCTGTTGCACAATTTAAAGGGTCAAAACCTTTATTACCTACAATAATAGATGCTTCGCCATCTGCTAAAATAGAATTTTTTTTTAGTAATCCAAGTTTAATAGCATTTCTTACATATAAGTTTCCACCATTCTCAAGTCCAAATTTTGCAATATTTACAATTCTTTCAAATTCAGGATAATCAAGTTTTTTATCATTATTTAAATCACCAATTTTAAGTAAATCAGTATTTCCATAATATTTTTTTAGTTCTTTTTCATCTAAATTTCCTGATTTATCAGTATCAATTTTATCAAAAGTTTTAACATTAATACTATCTTGCATTTTTAGATTAATTTTTGGTTTAGAGCGAATATTATTTGGAGTAATAATATTACTAAAAGCACTTGTTAATGTAATATATGACAATATACACAGAATTTTTTTCATTTAATATAATATAAATATTATTATTATTTTATATAAATTTTTTAAAATAGTTTCTTTGCTTAATTATAATTGCAATTAATAAACTTACAATACCTATAGTAATATGTATTCCATGAGATGGACATTTTTTTATATTAAAAAAACTAGCTAACGAACAATGTTCAGAATGAGTTGCTAAAGACCAAAATAAACCATTAATTAAAAATAAAATAACTAAAATATCATATAATAATTTCATACTAATTATCTATATTTTAGAAATATAAAAATAATGTAAGTTTATAAAAATAAATATCTATATCATACAAAATATTTGAAAAATTACTTCTTATTCTATGTTTAAATAAATTATTTTTTCTTTTAATCTTTTTGAGTTTACTAATGATATATAGAAATTAAATATCATTTTTTATACCCCATTGTATGTTAGATATCCTAAATTATTTAACTCATCCAATTTAATTACAGCAATATGAGGTTCAATAATTTTTTCAACATAATAATTATCAATTTCCATTATAATATTATATATAATATCGTAAGCATATTTGGGATTAAATAATCCATAATAATTATATGTATTATTAATTAAATTTTCAAGTTCAATTAGATTTTTATCACTCAATTGTTCTGGGTCACACGAATATGGAGTCATATCAGATTTAATTAATATATAAATAACACACAAATCATATAAACATTCTAATAAAATATCGTTATCTACTTTGTTTAGATAATATAAATATTCTCTATTTTGACCAAATTTAATAATTTGATCTAATAAATTTTTAGGTTGTTCAAAAATAACCTTTGAATATATAGTATCAATAATGTCGTCAGGAAGTTCTTCAATGCAGAGAGCAAGCATCTTTAGTACTTAAATTGTAATAATAAAAATCAATTTTTTAAAGATTAATGGTTAAATTATACAATTTTATTTTGTAATATATCATAAACCATTTTATTTCTAACACAAACAGTATGTTTAGCAAGACATAAATTAATCATCATATTTTTATTATAATCATATTGTTTACTATATTTTTCAGTTTTAATTATTTTAGGTACTTTAACCATGGCATAATCTAATTCGCATAAATTACAAATAATATCATTAATAGACATAATTTTCAATCTTTCTTTTGATTTTTTGAAATTTCTAATATCCGTTAAAAGTTCTTTTGGTTGACTATAAATAATTTTAGAATAAATTAAATTTGACAAATCATCTGGTAATTTATCTATATTATCAAGATTCATATTATAACTATAATAATATTAATAAATCATTTTTATTAAAAATTGATTAAATATAATATTTTATTATTATTATAATGGATTATAATAACAAAAAAAAAACAGAATTGATTAAATTATGTAAAGAAAATCATATAAAAAATTACAGTAATAAAAATAAGAATGAGTTAATAGAAATGCTTGAAACTAATAAAGTTACAAATGAATATTTAGATATAAATAATTTAATTAATAAAATAATTAATACAGAATGTATTGAAATGATGAAACAGATACCATCTAATTCTATTGATATGATTTGCACAGATCCACCTTATTTTTTAGATGGTTTATGTGATAATTGGAACAAAACGAATATTGATAATAAGGGTTCTTCATCAGTTGTTGGTAATTTACCAAAAGGTATGAAGTTTGATAGAAATCAATCAAAAAAATTTTATGAATTTTATTTAAAAGTTTCAAAAGAAATTTTTAGAATTATTAAACCAGGTGGGGCATTTATATCATTTAGTAGTCCGAGATTATATCACTCTATGACTATGGCAATAGAAGATGCTGGATTTGAAATTAGAGATATGTTAGGATGGATTTATACACAATCACAAGTTAAAGCGTTTTCACAAAATCATATTATAGATAAAGATAAATCATTAACAGATTTAGAAAAAACAAAATTAAAAGAACTATGTAACAATTGGAAAACACCACAATTAAAACCAGCAATTGAACCAATGTGTTTAGCAGTTAAACCAATTGAAAATAGATACATAGATAATTTTCAAAAATATGGTACAGGATTGATGAATACATCTGAAGAAACTAAAACGGGCGATGGTTATTTTCCTTCAAATATAGTAACAACAGATGAAATAGAAGAAACAATGGATAAGGTATTTTTAGTTGCAAAACCAACTAAAATAGAAAAAAAAGAATATAATACACATTTATCTGTAAAACCTGTTAATTTAATTTCACATTTAATTAAATTATTTACAAAAGAAAAAGCAATTATTTTAGACCCTTTTATTGGTAGTGGAACAACAGCAGTAGCATGTATATCATCAAATAGAAATTATATTGGTTTTGATATTAATAAGGAATATGTAGAAATTTCCGAAAAGAGAGTTAAAGATATTATTGAGTCTCAAACTTATTCTTAAGACTTTCATATAATTGTTTTTGTTCTTTATCTGTATAATATTCGTTAATTTTTGGAACTAATTCATTGACAGTTGGCCACATTTTGATAAAGAATTTATCAAATTTAAATCTATCTCTATATTTACCTTGAATAGGTGGTTGAAATGCTAGATTATTTTCGGAAGAATCATCAATAGTTGGGTCCAAATGTCCTATTTGCCATTCATTATTTGGGACATTTAATAAATTATTATACCACCAATTTTTAATAGTGTTAACATAATCATCTTTATTTCCTGAAATAGATACACATTTTCTTTTATCTAAATCAGTAGTATCAGATTCAAATGGATATTTAAGACAATAATTACCTCTCATTTTAATCCTTTTAATACCTGTTGTTTTATTAAATTGTTGAATAGCATCATTTGTATCCATACCAATATTTTTGAAAAAATTATTCGCTTCTTCTCTTCCAATATGTTTTTGTCCTCTAATTTCTGGTTGAGACATTAAGGCAAGAGCTTGACCTCTCATTGATGTCAGAGGAATTAATGATAAATTGTTTTCTTTAGAAAAGGAAACAAGTTCTTCAGGATATTCTTCAAATTTTTTTGTATAATTGCTAATATTAATAAGAGTTGTCATTTTAAATCTTAAAAATGATAAGATTGATTCATTTTTTTTAATATAATTCATATATTTTATTTTATTTATATATATCATTTTTTAGAAGATGACTAAAATTATAGTTGGTGCAGGTATTACAGGTTTATATCTAGCATACAAATTAATTAAATATAAAAATGTCAATCCCGATGATATACATATTATTGAAAAATCAAATAGAGTAGGTGGTCGTATATATACTTATCAAAATAAAGGATATAAATATGATGTAGGTGCAGGGAGATTAGGAAAAAAACAAAAATTAGTTATGAAATTAATAAAAGAGTTTGATTTAACAGATAAAATATATGATATAACAGGTGATAAAAATTATTTTATTGATAATAAATTATTAAATGAAAAAGAGTTATTAAAATATTATGATTCAAAATTTAGTTCTATTAGTAAATTATGGAAATATGTTATTGATTATAATTCAAATTTAGATTTAACTAAAATGAATTTTCATAATTATGTTTCAACATTTTTAAGTACAAATGAAGTAAAAGTATTAGACCGTTCTTTAGGTTATGTTAATGAAATATATAGATTAAATGCTTATGATGCTATATATACTTTAAAAAAGGATTTTGATGTTGAAGATAATAGTTTTTTTATATTAATGGGTGGTTTAAGTATTATTTATGAAAAAATTTATGATTTTTTAAAACAAAATAAAGTGAAAATAACTTTAAATTGTGATTTATTAGATATAGATGATAAAAATAAAATAATAAAAACAAATAAAGAAAATTATAAATATAGTGAATTATATCTTGCTATATGTAAAAAAGGTTACATGACTATTCCTTATTTTAATAAGCATAAAGAATTATTAGACTCGGTATCTGTTGGTAATTTATTAAGAATATATGCAAAATATGATGTTAATAAAAATAAATGGATAAAAGATATTAAGAAAACTTTAACAGATAATAAATTGCAATTTATAATACCAATTGATAATAAAACAGGATTAATACAAATAAGTTATACTGATGATTATGTTGCAAATTTTTGGAATGTTTTAACAACCAAACAAATAAAAATAAATTTAGTAAAATATTTAAAAGAAATTTTTCCAAATAAAAATGTAACAGAACCAGAATGGATTACAAAACATTATTGGTGTTGTGGAGCACATTTTTGGAAAGTTGGTAAAAATTCTAGAAAAATACAAAAACAAATAGAAAAAACATTTAAACCTAAAAAAATCTATATAATAGGTGAAATATATAGTTCAAGACAGGCATGGATTGAAGGAAGTTTAGAGACAGTGGAAAAACTTTTTAAATAAATTAATAATAGAATGAAAATATATTTTAAGGATTATCCTGAATTTAAACCAAATATAACACCAAAAGAAATGTTTTCATTAGGAATAATGGGTGGATCTTATTTTAGAGAAATAAAATCTCCAAAAACAAAAAAAACATATAAAAATCATCATAAAAAATTTAAATTTTTAAACAATATACCGAAAGAAAAATTAACTAAACAAGAATATGATAAAAATATTAATTTCTATAAAGTCCAAGTAGGTACATCATATGAATTTTGGATGAGCAAAAATTGGATTAAAGAAAAATATGATCCATATGGTTGGATTGAATGGTATTGTAATTTTTATAATGGAAGACGAACTGATGATGATTTAAGACAAATAAATAGATGGAAAAAATCAGCAGGACCAAAAGGTAGATTTAGAAATCAATTACAAAAAAAAATAAACGAAGTTGGTAAAAATGATGCAAAAATTTATCCAAGATTAAGACAAACTTTATTACACTGGGGATTAGATTCAAGAAAATTACAAGTTAAATGATAAATTTATTTTTATAGATATCTGATAATTACTACGCCAGAACCTCCACTACCACCTATTCTGCTATATCCACTAGCACCCCCCCCCCCTCCTCCTGAATCTTGAGCACCGGGATTGCCATTTCTATTTGTATTCGCAACATTACCTCCACCGCCTTTTCCTCCCCTTCCTTGATTGTCATTATTATTTCTAATTTCTTGCCCACCTCCTCCTCCTCCATAATATAAATAATCACCAGAATAATAAGTTTCTCCTGTAATATTAATTTGTCGTCCATGACCTCCTCTATAGTAATTTGCTAACCCTCCTGCCCCACCCCCGCCACCAGCGCGGCTCCCATAAGAAGAAGAACCATCATGGCCTCCTTTTACAAATTTAACGCCATTCCAAAATGTATCACCTTGCGTAGAAGTACCACCCAAACCATAGTATAGACCTCCTCCGCCACTACCCCCATCACCTGCAGGAGGAGCAGGTTCACGGTTACTAGATACACGATTACCGCCATAACCCCCACCTTTTCCAACTAATTCTATTATTTTATTTACACCATTATTAGTTACTGTAAGATTTATAATATCACCATTTAGATCAGTAATGCTACTATTTTTACCTTGTTCGCTAATATATTGACTTCCATTCCATTTTACTTTACCTCCTCTACCTACTTTTATTATGTATGTATTTGCTGGTAACACTTGATTAACAATATAAACAATACCACCTGCTCCTCCTCCTGGATTTTCATCCCATTTTTTAATACCTCCTCCGGGACCACCACCACCAACAATTAATATATCACATGTTATATCTGTGTAATTTTTAAAAGTATATGTTTTAAAATCAACATCTTCATGGTTTACAAATTTAAAATAATTAAATTCACCATTATTTTGTTGAGATACAGATGTATCAACTAAATAACCACTATTACACGATGAACACTGTAAACAATTATAGCCATATCTAAAATTTTCAATAGTATTAAAATAACAATTTATCTTAATCATTAAGATTATAATAATTAATATTATTAAACATTAATATATATATAACTAAAATTTTATAACTTAATTTTTTTTATTATAATAATGATCTTTCATTGTTCTTTCTAAAATTTTTTTTATATCAGTATTATTTGTTTTATATTCTTCAATATAACTATGTGGAAACCAATCTTTTTTCATTGCAGATACTGTATATAATTTTAATGATGGATTTATTATTTTAGAAAATGTTGATAAAGTACTTGATGATTTAATTACAACTTTACATTTTGATAATGCTAACATATCTATAATTGAAGCATTTGTTAATTTACTTCTATCCGTTTCATTAAATTTTTCACCATGCCTAAATAATCCGTAATTATTATTATCAATAGTATTTCTAAATTGATTATATTCAATAATTTTATATTTTTCTTTAAGTTTATCAATAAATTTTTGTTCATCACTACAACAAAATATAGAATCTACATTATTATTACTTAAATAGTCATCAATAACTAATAACATTTCATCAATTGTTATATAATTTGCTTGAGATATATCAAAATTTTTATCAGTTCCTCTGTAATGTATTCCAAGTGTATTATCTGTAATATTTAAATTATTTACTTCATTTAATATATAATCATTAAATTTAAAATATTTATCAAAAATATTATTACAAATTTTCCAACTAGTTTCATTATATGGAAATCTAGCTTTTGTATTTAATTTAACACTGTGAACTGATAATTTTTTATACGAATAGTCATATTCTTCTTTTTTTCTAACATTAATAAAACTTGGAATAAGATTATGTGTATTTAATGTATTTAATTCAAAAATTATTTTAGTATTATTATTTATTAAATTATTATATTCCAAATAATATAATACTTCAAGTATCCATATTAAACATTGACCAAATATACCTTCAGTAAAATCATTATTATTTGAATATAAAAATAATTTTTCAAACATTATAATTTTATAATTGGAATTGTTTATATCATTTTGCTTATTATATAAAAAAGTACATATCAATTTATTTTTAAAATTTTTAAAATTATTTTTTATTTTTAATATTTTTTACAGATATGTACTTTTTTTAAATATATAAATAATAAAATGTATTATAATCTAATATGAATAGTAATGATATCATATTAAATTTAGAACAACAAAATACAATTACACCTTTGCCTAAAAAAAAAATTGCAGTTATTTTAATAATTTTAATATCTGAAATGTCAAGTCTGATGTATGTTTCACCATTTTTACCATTTATGATAGAAAGTTTTGGTATAAATGAAAAAGATGTTGGTAGATATTCTGGTTTGATATTATCTTCATTTATGTTTGGGCAATTTATATCAAATTATATTTGGGGACTAATATCTGAAAAAATAGGAATTAAACCTGTATTATTAACCGGATTAATTTCATCATTTATATGTACTATAGTATTTGGTTTTAGTAATAGTATAATATGGGCAATTGTGACAAGATTATTACAGGGTATGTTTAGTGGAAATTTAGGTGTAACAAAAACATATTTATATTTAATTACAGATAAATCTAATGAAGCAAAAGCATTTGCAATGTATCCAGTTGGAATGTGTATTGGTGCTATATTTTCGCCTGCAATTGGTGGATTATTAGAAACACCAAGTAAATATTGGAGTAATATAGATGAAAATCATATATTAGGTAAATATCCTTATTTGTTACCATCATTGGTAATATCTATAATGCCATTAATAGGTTTTATAATTGGTTATTTTAATATAGAAGAAGTTTATAAAAAAAAAGAGGATACTGCTTTTGAATCAATCTCATTTAAAGCAATTTTTAATAAAAATGTAATTATAACATCATTCCTTTATTTTAATATAAGATTTTCTCTAATGGGTAGTGATAATTTGTTTCCATTATTATTAGCAACATCAAAGGAAAATAAAGGATTAAATTTCAACTCAACTTCAATAGGAATAATATTTATGATATCTGCTATATTTTTAATGTTATTTTCAATAATTGTAATACCAAAACTAAAAAATAAATATGGAACATATGATTTATTTTTAACTGTACAATTTTTAAATCCATTTACATTATTTATGATATCATTATTATCTGATATGAATAAATTATCAAATATAGTATTATATATATTTTCAAGTTTATTTTTTATATTAAAAGGATCTACTGCAACAATATCAATGATATTAGTTAATTTAATGATTAATAATTCGGGTGAAAAAAAATATTTAGGTAGAATTAATGGATTTTCACAGTCTTTAGCAGCATTAGGTAGTATAATAGGACCATTATTATCTGGAATAATGTATTCATGGTCTATATCAAATAATAAATTTCCATTTGATATACATTTTGCATTTATCATATTTGCTTTGGCATCTATAATAAATATATTTATCGTACTGTTATTAGAAAAAAATAAATTTAATTAATTAATAAATATAAATTAATTAATAAAATTACTATTAATAATACAAACAATATATACATATATTGTGTTTTTTCTTGTAAATTTTTTACATCATATTCATTTTTATATTTTTTCAAGAAATTACTAAAATCTGTTATATTATTATAAGTATATAATATATTAATTAATAATATAGATAAAGCTATTAATTTTATAATTATTTTAAAATAGTCTTTTTCATAAAATTGAGTTTGGGTACTTGCAAGTAAAGCACTAACAACACCAGTTGCAGTAAATGTGGTACGATTAATACTTTCAAAAATACTTTCTTTAGTTAAAATTAATTTATATATATCTGACATTTTTTATCCTTCTATTTATATAATGATAAATTTATTACCCATTGTAATAATATTATATAGTAAACTTGTTATTCTAACATTATTTGACAATAAAAAATGAGTATTTGAAATTACATTTAAAGACTTTAAATGTTTAGATTTTTAACAAAACCTTTTAAAAGATGGGCTTTTAATAGAGCAAATAGATATACATTATATTATATAAAAATATATAATAGAAAATACATTATAAAATATTTAAAAAAAATTAAAAAAATAGCAATAAAAAAAAATAATAGTTTACAAATTAATTTAATTAATAAATTAACAAATGAAGAGTTATTAGAAAAAATTGAAAACGATAACAATAAAAATGTTAATGAAACATTAAAATTAATTAACAATTATTTAATAAATAATTCAAATATATTAGATATATATGATTACATATTGATATATGATTTTGCATATTATATTAATGAACTTAAGAAATTTAATGAAAAAGATATTGGATTAGACCATTCAAAAGTAAGAGAATATTGGTTAAAAAGAGGCCCTAGAATATTAATATCATCAATTATTTTGTTATTATCAAATTATATTTTATATATTTATTTAAAACAAATAGATATCAAAACTAATATATATTTAGTTGCAATAAATATAATTGCATTATTATTATCCATTTATATGTTATATTATAGATTACCTGATAGTATTGAATCGGCAGTTGCGAGAACATCACATGATTATTATGTTAAAATTAAAAAAACTTTACATATAAATAATACAATAGTATAATTATAGATATAGTAAAAAAAATCCATACAATTTTTTCACCAAATACTTGCTTTAAAATTAAATTTTTAATAACAATTATACCTTCTCCTTTATTCGTTCTACTTAAAATGATATAAATAAAATTTAATATTAATATTAAATGACAAAAAGTTT
>Ga0209555_10000475_pt1 | contig 34063 bp, 30 predicted proteins | sample SaaInl85LU_5_DNA_FD_184643 | JGI IMG/M metagenome (GOLD analysis project Ga0209555, IMG submission 184643) | Marine microbial communities from expanding oxygen minimum zones in the Saanich Inlet - ESP_85LU_5_DNA (SPAdes) (version 2) | ecosystem: Environmental > Aquatic > Marine > Intertidal... | reverse complement strand
TTATTTAGTGGCTTAATCAAGCAAAGGCAAATCAAATCTGTTTTCTACTTTTTGCTCTATTTTTTTGAATAACTGGGAAGGCTTGTAGGTGCGCCAATTATCCATTTCAAAATCTTCTCCACAAAGCACGTAGTTGTCAATATTGGCATCCTGAAATTCATCCAAAACATGAGGATGGAAATTTAAGAATACGATCCACCCATCTTCTAGCTCATCGTACCACTCTTCATAATACAAATCATCTGAACTGTGAAAATTCAAAACATTTTCTCCAATAAGAATAAACTTATCGATTCCTTCTCCCATTAGCAATTCTAGGACTTCTAGTTTTAGGTTCATGATGTCGTTCTCGATGCAATCATTCCACTCGCCTATTAATTCAATTATTGCAAAGTTTTTATCGTAATCGGTAAATATAATTTTCACAAACAAGGTTTCTGAACCAAAATCATCCCATTGAGGATGCAAAAGAAAATTATACACCTTATTCGTAAACTCAAACTCGCTGTACTCTTTTTCAAAAAAAGGAGAACGATAATCCTCAGAAGCTATGTAGAGGTTCCGCCAGTTGTAGTATGGTTCAATTGCGTGCATAAGGTTGATTTCTTTGTTTCAAAAGTATAAAAAAAATGTTCTGAAAGCGAGAAAAAAAATAGTGAGTAATCAAATCCAAATTTGTTTGTCTTGGAGCATAATTCCTTATATTTGAATGAAAGAATCTAACTCTTCAATTTATGAAACTATTTGGTAAAAAAAAATCGACCTCTTCATACTCCTTGCCTTCTGATGATTATTTTAATTTATTAAGACGAAAAGAATTTTCGAGACTGGATAAGTTGGGACAAACCTACCTTGATTTTACGGGCGGAAACTTACACCCTTCATCCCTGTTGGATGAACATTTCGAATTGCTCCGAAATTCAATTTTAGGTAACCCTCATTCCACAAATCCAAGTTCGCAAATGGCAACAAAATTGGTGGAAGAAACGAGAAATAAAATTATCCAATACTTTAACGCAGACGACTACTACTGCATCTTTACTTCCAATGCATCGGGAGCTTTAAAAATTGTGGGCGAGTGTTATCCGTTCGAAGATAACGGACAGTTGTTACTCCTTTCCGATAATCACAATTCTGTTAATGGAATGAGAGAATATTGCAAATCAAAAGGAGGTGACTTCACTTATTCCCCTATTCAACAATCCAACTTAAGAATAGATGAAGAAAGGCTGATGGAAAACTTACATTCTTTCGAGCATAAAAAAAACAAACTATTTGGGTATCCGGCACAATCCAATGTTTCGGGAGTAAAGCACGACTGGAAATGGGTGGAGATTGCAAAACAAAAAGGTTGGGATGTTCTGATGGATGCGGCAGCATTCGTTCCCACCTCTAAGTTAAATTTGAAGCAAGTACAGCCCGATTTTGTATCGATATCTTTTTATAAAATATTTGGTTTTCCTACCGGGATAGGCTGCTTATTGGTAAAAAAAGACTCCTTTCCAAAATTAAAAAAGCATTGGTTTGCGGGAGGAACTGTAGATTACGTATCGGTAAAAGAAAGCAATCATATGCTTATTGCCAATCACGAAAGATTTGAAAACGGGACTCTGAATTATTTGGATATTCCTGCTATCAAATTAGGGTTAGATTTTATTGAATCGATAGGAATAACAAGAATAAGAGAAAGAATAGTTGAATTAACTGGTTTGTTTCTGGACGAAATGTCGAGTATAAAACATGAAAACGGCACACCAGTCGTTAGATTATTTGGTCCCCTAGAAACCGAAAACAGAGGTGGAACTGTGATTCTCAACTTTCAAGACAAAGACGGCAAGACATTTCCTTTCGATTGGATTGAAACTCAAGCAAACAAGGAATTAATATCAATTCGTTCGGGGTGCTTTTGTAATCCAGGAATTGACGAAATAAACCATTGTGTTTCGAATGAAGAAATGGCGCAATATTTCACAAGCCGAAAAGAAAAAACATTTGACTCTACCACGAAATACCTAAAATACATGTCGGAGCAAATTGGCAGAATGCGAGGTGCAACCAGAGTTTCTTTTGGAATTGCTACCACAACCTACGACATCGAAAAATTTGTGAAATTCGTTTCTAAACTTCAAAACAAGAGTACACTTGAGGTAGACTAAAAACCCTGCCCTAAAGACAGGAAGCATTGAGAAATTGAAGAACCTATTTTTTAAATTGAAAAGTTTTGTTACTTATTCAATTAGTGGAATTTCCGTTTTCTTTTTGGTTCAATTGTTTAAAGGAAGAGTGCAAACTTTAGCTATTCGCAGATTTAAGTAGGGTTCCACCTCGTTGCAAAATATTTGCGACCGAATGAGATTCTAGTGGAGTAAAACTTTCTATCAGCCCATTGTATCCTCTATTTATTCCTATTACCTCTACTCCATGAAATACTGCAATTCGCACAACTGCTGTAATGCTTGCATTCCTAGAGCATCTCTACCAGATGAAAACAAACCTATTTTCTTCATTTGAATTATTTTTGGGCTAAATTGATGGTTAAATTAGAGTTTAAAGATAGAGAATCATTAAAATCATTCCTTAAAAACTCTTACTTTTGTCCATGGGAAAAATACTTGCCATTGATTATGGAATGAAAAGAACGGGAATAGCTATCACCGATAGTTCCAAAATCTTTGCTACCGGACTAACGACAGTTGCGAGTAATGAGATTTACACTTTTATTTCCAAACTATTGGAAGAGGAAGAAATAGAAACCATCGTGGTTGGGAAACCTATGAATTTGCAAAATCAACCAACAGATGCAACCAAACCCTCGGATACATTGGCAAAAAAACTAGGTAAGTTACATCCCGCAATAAACATTGAGAGAGTAGACGAAAGATTCACTTCAAAACTTGCCAAGAAAGCAATGTTTGAGGGAGGAATGAAAAAAAAGGATAGACGAGATAAAAAAATGGTGGATAAAATTAGCGCAACTATTATTCTGCAAAGCTATCTGGATTCGCAATCTTATTCCTATTTAAAATAAACTATATGATATTACCAATTTACGCATACGGACATCCTATTTTGCGAAAGGAAACACAAGAAATAGAAGAATTAAACGAAGAGACAAAAACGCTGATAGAAAACATGTTTGAAACCATGTATGGGTCCCATGGTGTTGGACTTGCAGCTCCCCAAATTGGAAAAGCGCTTAGGTTGTTTATTGTAGATGCATCCCCTTTTGCGGAAGACGAAGCAGAAAATGAAGAGGAAGAAAAAGAAAACAAATTTCTCAAAGATTTCAAAAGAGTATTTATCAATCCAATTATTGAAGAAGAGCACGGAGAAGAATGGGGATTTGAAGAAGGATGTCTCAGTATTCCTGGAATAAGAGAAGAAGTATGGCGAAAAGACAACGTGGTACTCTCTTATTACAATGAGAAATGGGAACTTGTAGAAGAGGAGTTTACTGGACTAGCAGCACGAGTTGTACAGCACGAGTACGATCACATTGAAGGAAAATTATTTACGGATTACCTTTCTCCAATGAAAAGAAGATTGAACAAAAGAAAACTTACCGACATAAGCAAGGGAATTGTTCCGGTAAAATACAAAATGAAATTTCCTAAAAAATAGAGATTCAGGAATCAACACTCCCATTGCGAAAATTTGACTCCGAATTATCTCAGTGTACAAATTGCTGGTAAACTGGTGCAGGATATTTTAGCCCAATAAATACAAATCGCCTGTCTTGAGATGCGGGAAAGTCCGTTCAGATAAAAAAATGAATAAGCTTACAAAAATACGAGTTGGCGGTGTTCCCGAACATTTTAATTTACCTTGGCATTTAGCCATGGAAAACGGTTTGTTCGAAAAAGAAGGAATTGAAATTGAGTGGACAGTTTTTAAGGGAGGTACAGGGCAAATGACCCAGGCATTGAGAAATGATGAGATCGATGTTTGTATTTTGCTCACCGAAGGTATTATCTCGGATATTGTAAATGGAAACCCTTCCAAGTTACTAGGAAAATACCTAAACACACCTCTTATTTGGGGAGTATACACCGGAATAAATAATTCGGTGAATCATTACGGTGAAATTTACGACAAAAAATACGCTATCAGTAGATTTGGGTCTGGATCTCACTTAATGCCGATAGTAGATGCCCACGCAAAAAAAATAACATTGAGCACCAATCAATTTGAGGTGATAAAAAATCTTGATGGAGCTCTTGAGTCACTAGCAAATAATAACACCGATACTTTTTATTGGGAAAAATATACGACCAAACCATTTGTAGATCAAGGATTGTTAAAACACCTGGGAGATTACGTTACTCCTTGGCCCTGCTTTATGATTGCCGCTACCAATTCAATTTTAGAAAAGGAAAAAGAAGCCATTGATAAGTTGCAAAAAGTAATTTACTTTACTTGTAAACAGTTTATGACTTCGCCAACTTCTATTAGCGAAGTGAGCAAAAGATACCAGCAAAAACAAGAAGATGTAGAAGCTTGGTTTCATGCAACGGAATGGAGTACCAACAATGAAATAACCGATAAATTATTAGAAAATGTGTTGCATACACTAAAGGTTGCGGGAATAATTGAGAAAAAGCCCGAACTTTCATTTTTTAGGGCATAAAAAAAGAGCCTTGATTTCTCAAGACTCTACCCTATTTTTTCTGATTGTTTACAAATCTTCGAATTTCACATCGGATGAGTAATCTTCTTTATTGTCTTCTTTGTAATTTCCTGTAGCTCTTAGCTCTTCAATTTTTGACAATACATCTTCAAATCCATTTTTAAATTTTTCGAAATCTTCTTTGTACAAAAACAATTTGTGTTTTTCAAAAAAGAATTCTCCGTCCTCTTTGTACTTCTTTTTACTTTCTGTGATTGTCACATACAAGTCGTTTCCTCTTGTCGCTTTTACATCAAAAAAATAAGTTCTCTTCCCTGCTCTTACTGCATTAGAATAAATCTCATCTCTGTTCATTACATCATCCATCAATTTATTGTTTTATGTTAATACAAAACAAACTTACTAAAAAATGTCTTGTTAAACCAATATTTTAAAAAGGGATTTATCCCTTTTTAAGGTCTTTTTTTCTGTTATCTTTACTCCTGAATGGAGAGAAAAAAATGGAGAATAAAATCAACTGCAATTTATGCTTTACTGATTACCTTGGTATTGCATGTACTGGTATTTCTGTATTTCAATCTTTCTACAATCCAAACAGAATTCCCCGTTCTTAACGAAGCTGCATTGTTGGAACTAGATTTTAGGGAGCCCGAAGAAATAGAGAAACTTTTAGAACCGCCACAGCCAGTGATAGATGAATCTAATCAAGCTATTAAGGATTTGATGCAGGATATTCAAGATATACGAAACAAAAGCAGAACAAATTTTAGTGAGAGTAAGATAAATGAACAAGTAGAGAATGAGATACTGGAACGAAATAACCAAACTCTAAACGAATCAAAAAAAAACGAACAAATTGGGGTAGAAAATGAGCCCAGTTCTGAAACCAAAAAAGCGACCCGCTCCAAAACTGCGGGGCAAGAAGCCGAAAACAATTATGCTGGAAAAGTAACTCGGTACTGCAATGTTCCGGGAAGAGAATGCTACACAATAGCGCCAAGTTACACCTGCAAGGGCGGTGGTCAAGTACAGGTAGATATAAAAGTAGACAAAATAGGCTCCGTGAAATCGGCAAAAATAAATGCCACCAATACCAATACTACCAGTGAATGTATCCTAAATCAAGCTCTAGATTATGCCAAAAGAACCACAAAAGTGAGTTCGGACCTCAAGGGAGAACATTCTTCCTCTGGTTACATCATTTATAATTTTGTAAGTCAATAATGAAAAATCTCCTTGCCATATTATTTCTATTTCTCTCGGTTGTTGCCTTGGGGCAGAACTTGAGAGTTATTTCAACTTTTGCGAACTATCTAAACGAAAATTCTGGACTTATTGTAAAAACAAACAACTCTGCGTGGATTCACAACGACAGTGGAGATGGTCCCATCCTATATAAAATTGATTCCAATGGAAATCAATTAGACTCTATTTACCTAAATGGAATAACCGCTGTAGATTTTGAAGATATTACGCAAGATAATCAAGGGAATGTATACGTAGGAGATATTGGAAACAATAACCACAATCGTACGAATTTGGTTATCTATAAAATTGGCAATCCTGATACTGTTGTAGGTCATAATACCACACCAGAGTCAATTGAATACGCGTACTCAGATCAAACACAGTTTCCAGATCCTGAACAAAATGCCGACTGCGAAGCACTTTTTCACTTCAACAATCATCTTTATTTGATTTCTAAAAATTGGGGGAACTCAGGTTATTCAAAGCTCTACAAACTTCCGGACACAGCCGGAACTCATAGCGCACAACTGATAGACAGCTTTGCTTCGCCAATGGTTACTGCTGCAGATTATCACTCTTCGGGAAAACTAGCAATTCTCTCAATGGATAGAGTGACAATTTTCGATCAGTTTTCAGGAGAAAATTTTTTCAATGGAAGAAACTCAACGTTTTTCTTTCCCTTAACCCAAAAGGAAGGGGTGAGTTTTGTCTCCAGTAATTCTCTTTACATCACACAAGAAAATCATCGATTTTTTCCTGGCGCCAAATTGTACGAATTTAAGTTTGGCAATTATCTAAGTGTTGAGGAAATAGAAAGAAAAAAAGACTTTTCAATTTCTCCTAATCCAGCCAATGATAACATATCCATTATTCCAGTAGGAGATTTTACCAACAAAGAATATCACTACTCTATCTACAATGCAAAAGGTCAGTTAGTAAAAAAACGGGGCAATAATTATTCAAGTTCCTTGATTTCGATCGAGGAATTTAACCAAGGAATTTATTTTGTGATCATAAAGACCAAATCAGAATTATTTACAAAACGCTTTATAAAACAATAATATGGAATTTTTACCGAAAGAAATAGATGAATATGCCGGGAAATATACGGAAGAAGAAAACAACGTTCTTTCTGATTTAAACAGAGAAACCCACATTAAAGTTCTTATTCCTAGAATGTTATCAGGTCACATACAAGGAAGGATCTTGAGTATGTTTAGCCACATGATTCAACCAAAAAACATACTAGAAATTGGAACCTACACGGGCTATTCCGCCATTTGTTTTGCAGAAGGAATGAAACCCGATGGTAAATTAATCACCATCGATATCAACAACGAGCTAGAAACAATGGCCACTTCTTATTTTGAAAAATCGGGATTTGGAGAGCAAATAGAAATGAAAATTGGCAATGCAATGGATATTGTACCTACCCTAGATATAGATTTTGATTTAGTATTTATTGATGCAGACAAGCATAATTACTCCAATTACTTTGACCTAGTTATTAAGAAAGTAAACAAAGGTGGATTCATCATTGCCGACAATGTGCTCTGGAGCGGAAAAGTAACCACGAACGAAGTAAATACCGACAAAGACACAAAAGCTTTGGATGAATACAACCGAAAAATCCATGAGGACCCACGAGTAGAAAATGTGTTAATGCCAGTGAGAGACGGATTGATGGTTGCAAGAAAAATCTAATTATTTTGAAAGAAAGGCTCGTTACTTCTTTTTCTGATGTTCGTTTTTGGATTCTACTCACTCTTCTTATTCGTATGATTGGAATTACAGATCCTCCCATCGAGATAGGACACAACTGGAGACAAACCACGGTAACAATGGTTGCTCGAAATTTTCTAGAAACGGATGCCAACATCCTCTACCCTAGAATTGATATCGCAGGAGAGAAAACTGGAATAACCGGAATGGAATTTCCTGTATTCAACTATACTATTTACCTAATTTCGGACCTGTTTGGGTATCAACACTGGTATGGCAGATTGCTTAATGTAATAATTTCCAGCCTCGGAGCTTGGTTCTTTTATTTGCTCACAACTCGACATTTCGGAGCAAAAATTGCTTTTCGAGCCACTTTAGTTTTCCTATTTTCGATTTGGCTCAGCTACTCTCGCAAAATTATGCCCGATACTTTTGCTGTCTCGTTGGTGATAATAGGAATGTACTATTTTTCCAATTTTATTAAAAAATCGACTTACTTTCATTTGATTGTTGGAACCATCCTGATAACCTTAGGCATTTTATCCAAACTTCCTGCAGGTGTAGTTTTCACTCCTTTCCTACTCTTTCTCTTCTCAAAAAAAATCACCCTTACAACCAAAAGTATCATTTTAGTTTCGTTCTCTGTCATCTTGATTCCCGTGATTTGGTGGTACTTTTACTGGGTTCCGTTCTTGAATACTACTTTTGGATTCTGGCACTTCTTTATGGGAAAATCATTGTCCGAAGGCTTTCAAGAATTAACGAGCAATTTGCCCGATTTTCTTGAGAAATTTTACGGAACATCCTTATTTTATTTAGGATTTGTTGTGTTTGTAGCGGGAATATTTTTTGCCATTAAACACAAACGCCATGCAATAAAATGGACTTTAGGAATAAGCTTTTTTGCCATTTGTGTTATCCTATTAAAATCGGGACAAACCTTTGCCCATCACACCTATTACATGATTCCATTTCTTCCTGTCATGTCTTTAGTTGCGGGGGTTGGACTGGCTTCTTTTCGATTCAAAACAATTTCTACGATTCTCTTAATTGGAATCATCGCAGAAGGTACACTTAATCAAATAACCGATTTCAGAATACCCCAATCCCACCTCAGTTTGCTTGAGTTAGAATCGGAATTATCTGCTTTTTCGGACTCGAAAGATTTAATCGCCATAAACAGTGGGGAAGTTCCTACTCCCATGTATTTTGCACACCGAAAAGGATGGGTAGAAACAAACCAGAATTTACTAAACGAACAATACATAAGCGAATTAAAAATGAAAGGACTTCGATTTATTGTCGTCCTCAAGAATGGATTTGGAACAGAAACATCCTTGCCTTATCCTATTCAATTAGAAAATAAACACTACTTAATTTATTCCCTGAATTAAAAAAACTTATCCATTATGCCTACCATTCACGAAGAAGTAAAAGATTATTACGGCAAAGAATTACAGAAATCGGAAGATTTGAAAACAAACGCTTGTTGCACATTAACAAAGCCGCCCAAGCATATTTTGGAAGCATTAAATGAGGTAGCGCCAGAAGTACAAGCAAAGTATTATGGATGTGGCCTTACTATTCCTTCTAATGTGAGAGGTCTCCGAATGTTAGATTTGGGTTCTGGTAGTGGAAGAGACTGTTACATAGCAGCAAAACTTGTAGGCGAACAAGGATATGTGGTAGGAGTAGATATGACAGACGAACAATTGAAAGTTGCCAACGATCACATAGAATATCATCGGGAAAAATTTGGGTATAAAAAATCGAATGTTGAATTCTTGAAAGGAAACATCGAAAAACTAGATGAATTGAATCTCGAGAAAGGCTCGTTTGATGTCATTATTTCTAATTGTGTTATCAACTTAGCGATGGATAAACAAAAAGTGTTGAAAGATGCTTACGATTTGCTAAAACCGGGAGGAGAAATGTACTTTTCTGATGTATATTCTGACCGAAGAATTCCTAATGAGTTACAACAAGACAAAGTGCTTTGGGGAGAATGCTTGAGCGGAGCACTCTATTGGAATGATTTCTTGAGAACAGCAATAAAAGCTGGATTTACAGACCCAAGAGCAGTAGAAGACAAACCCATAACTATCGAAAACCAAGAGGTAGAAGAATTAGTTGGCGACATCGAATTTTACTCCGTAACCTACAGATTATGGAAAATAGACGGACTAGAATCTGATTGCGAAGACTACGGGCAAGCTATAGCTTACAAGGGTGGAATTGAAGAAGAATTACAATCTTTCACTTTGGATAATCACCACGTGTTTCCGAAAGGAAAAGTAATGAGCGTCTGCGGAAATACTTATTCCATGCTTCACGACACAAGATTTAAAAGCTATTTTGAATTCTACGGAACATGGGACACACATTTTGGGATTTTTGAAGGCTGTGGAGGAGGCAGTCCGTTTAGTTCCAACCAAGGGGATGACTGCGAGGACGGCAGCTGCTGCTAATTCATTGGGTAAACAACTAGCCTGAATTTTGGTTACTATTTGGACTTACCAACACATCCCATGATTATGAGCACCAAGAAAAACAGAATCTTCTAATATCCGTATTTCTGTTTCCAGATGGCTTGAAGTTTTTTTCTCATCTCATTCTCTCGAGCATTGTTACCTGGCTCAAATAATTTCTTTCCTGATAGCTCTTCGGGCATAAATTCTTGAGCCACAAAATTCCCTTCGTGATTGTGTGAATATTTGTAATCTTTGCCATAATTCAGTTCTTTCATGAGTTTTGTCGGTGCATTCCTTAAGTGCAGCGGAACGGGCAAATTGCCTGTTTCTTTTACCAATTCTTGCGCATTGGCAATAGCTACATAACTCGCATTACTTTTAGCCGAACTGGCCAAGTAAGTTACGCATTGAGCCAAAATTATACGAGATTCAGGGAATCCAATAATCGAAACTGCCTGAAAACAATTATTGGCCATTACCAATGCAGTAGGATTTGCATTTCCAATATCTTCTGAAGATAATATGAGTAACCTCCTCGCTATAAATTTTGGATCCTCTCCACCTTCGATCATTCTTGCTAAATAGTAGAGAGCTGCATTCGGATCGCTTCCTCTTATCGATTTGATAAAAGCCGAAACTATATCGTAATGTTGTTCCCCAGATTTATCGTACAAAATGGTTTTGTCCTTAATCAATGTGTGAACCAGTTCGTTGGTTAATAAAACTTTACCTTCTCCTGCACTGCTAATTACCAATTCGAGTAAATTCAACAATTTACGTGCATCACCTCCCGATAATTTAATCAACTCCTCGGTTTCTTTTACTTCAATATCTAATTGGGAAAGTTCTTTATCGTCCTTAACCGCTTTTCTGATTAAATCATCTAAGTTTTTTTTGGAAAAATGCTCTAACACATACACCTGACTTCTTGAAAGCAAAGCCGGAATAACCTCAAAAGAGGGATTCTCGGTAGTTGCCCCAATCAACGTAATAATTCCTTTTTCTACTGCCCCAAGTAAAGAATCTTGTTGGGATTTGCTAAACCGATGAATCTCATCAATGAACAAAATGGCGTTACTTCCGCCAAACATTCCCTGGCTTTTTACTTTGTTAATAATTTCTCTGATATCCTTCACTCCCGAATTAATGGCGCTAAGAGTGTAAAAAGGTCTTTTGAGCGAATTGGCTATAATATTCGCCAAGGTTGTCTTACCAACTCCTGGAGGTCCCCATAAAATAAGTGAAGGAATAAACCCTGAATCAATCGCCTTTCGCAAAGAGGCACCTTCTCCAATCAGTTGCTCTTGCCCGAGGTAAGTATCCAATGATGTAGGTCTCAGTCGTTCTGCTAATGGTGTTTTGTTCATTCTTTTCAATATACGATAGTTACTAAATTAGAAAAATATTCAGTCAACTAAAAACTTCCTCTTTTGTTCTTTTCCATCTTCTGTGAGACCATAGCCAATAGGCCGGTTTGCTGCGAATTGTCTTTTCTAACTTATCTCCGTAAAGCTCCATTATTTCTCCCTTCGCTAGCTCGTTTGGTGATTCGGTAATACACTCAAACCTCACTGAATAATGGCCTCTTTTTACTTTTTTCATTTCACAATACACAACGGGCCAGTCAAACAGTTTTGCGTATTGTTCAGCACCCATGAGAACAGGAGTTTCTCTTCCCAAAAACTGAGTCCAATAGGCTCTCTTGGGGTTAGAAGGCCACTGATCAGAAGCAAAGAATATAGCGATTGGCGATTCATGCTTCATTTTAAAATACTTTAAAGTATCTGCCATCGGAAACATAGTAAGCCCAAGTTTCTCTCGAGCTACTTTCATTTTATTGTCATAAAATTTACTGTTCAACGGCTTGTATATTGCATGCTGTTTATGTTTAGCTAAATCGCCAATCGCTACCGCCAACATTTCCCAGTTTCCGTAATGACTCGTGGCAATCACTATCGATTTGTCCTTGGCGTACAATTCATCTAATAATTCAGGATTCTCAAACACGACTCTTTTCTTAATTTGAGAGTTGGAAACAGAGAAATTTTTTATTACTTCTACAAGCAAATCTGCAAAATGCTGATAGAATTCTTTCACAATAATTTTGATCTCCGCTTTGCTCTTATTCGGAAAAGACAAGGATATATTTTCAGAAATAATCTTCTTTCTGTATCCTAGCAAATAATACAGGATAATATACACAACAGAAGAAACTGAATACAGCAAAAAGTAGGGCAATTTAGATAGGGGAAAAAGAAAAACGAAATAAAGAATAGCTCCTAGTGTATGGTTCATGTTAATTTATTTCTACTTCTTGAAATACTTGTTCTTTTGTCTTTTTCCATCGCTTGTGCGACCAAAGCCAAAATGGCGGGTTACTTTCAATGGTTTTTTCTAATAATTTCACATATTTTTCAATAATAGCTCCTTCTTTCTCTTCTCTTGGATTTTCTGTTAATTCATGATACCTTGTGGTAAAGTGTCCTCTTTTCTCTCTAATTATTTCGCAATAAACCACGGACCAATCAAATTCCTTTGCGTATTTCTCAGCACCAAACAAAAAAGGAGTTTCTCTACCCAAAAAACGAGTCCAGTAAGCTCTGATAGGATTCGAAGGCCACTGATCAGATCCAAAAATAATCGTTCTTGGAGTAGAATCATCCTTGGCAAAATACGCCTTAGTTTCTTTCATTGGAATCATCGCCAGCCCATACTTCCCCCTACTCTTTTTCATTTTATCATCAAAAAACTGATTGGATAAAGGTTTGTAAATAGCGAGTTGCTTCAGTTTTGAAACTTGACTAACTGCCACTGCAAACAACTCCCAATTTCCATAATGGCCTCCTATGGTCACCACTGATTTTCCTTGAGCGTAGTAATTGTTTAATAACTCGATATTCTCAAATTTCATTCTTTTTTTTACTTGGCTCGAGGTAATCGAAAAATTCTTTATTGACTCCACAATCAAATCACAAAAATGCAAGTAAAATTTTCGTGCAATTTTATCTCTCTCCTTTTTAGATAAATCAGGAAACGAATTATCGATATTTGCACGAATTACCTTTTTCCTGTAACCTATCCCATAAAATGTCATTACAAACACAACATTAGAAATGCCATATAGCACAAAATAAGGCAAAAAAGAAATTGGCTTTATTAGTAAATAATATAAAATTTTTGAACCCATAGTACAAAACAAATATAATCAATCCACTGAGAAAACAGGCATAAAAAAAGCCCTCAACAAGTTGAGGGCTCTTCACTTTCTGTTCCAAAGAAAGAAATATTCCTTATTTTTTTAATTGATCTACTACTGCTTTGAAAGCTTCTGGGTGATTCATTGCTAAATCAGCCAACACTTTTCTGTTCATAACCATTCCAGATTTGTTATACGCACCCATAAATGATGAATAACTCATTCCGTTTAGTCTAGCGGCAGCATTTATTCTTAATATCCACAGTTTTCTAAAGTTTCTTTTCTTTTGTTTTCTGTGAATGTAAGAATAAGCCATTCCTTTTTCTACTGCGTTTTTCGCAACAGTGTATACATTTTTTCTCTTTCCAAAGTATCCTTTGGCAGCTTTAATGATTTTTTTTCTTCTTTTACGTGAAGCTACGCTATATGTCGTTCTTGGCATGTTGTTAATTTTTTAGTAGTCAGTGCTCTTTCGAGTCTTTTATTTCATTTACTGAATACTTGGCGTTAATAATTGAACCTAATTAGGTGTGTATTACATACACAATTGTTGCTTGATGTTCGCTACGTCAGCTTTATCAACTAAAGTTGCTTTTGTCAAGTTTTTCTTTCTTTTGTGTGACTTTTTAGTCAAAATGTGACTTTTAAAAGCGTGTTTTCTTTTCAGTTTTCCTGAACCAGTTACCTTGAATCTCTTCTTGGCACTAGATTTTGTTTTCATTTTTGGCATACTGCTAAAATTTTTATGGTTTATTTTTTCTTTGGAACTAAGTTTACTATCATTTTTTTACCTTCCATCTTTGGCATGGCTTCTGGCAATCCGTACTCTTCTAGTTCGCTGACGAACTTAAGAAGTAATACTTCACCTCTTTCTTTGAACACAATTGTTCTTCCTTTAAAGAATACATAAGCTTTCACTTTTGCTCCTTCTTCTAAGAATTTCTTGGCATGATTCAATTTAAAATTAAAATCGTGCTCATCTGTGTTCGGACCAAAGCGTATCTCTTTTATAACAACCTTCGTTTGCTTAGACTTAAGAGCCTTTTGCTTTTTCTTTTGGTCGTACAAGAACTTCTTATAATCAATGATTTTACACACTGGTGGATTTGCCTTAGGTGAAATTTCAACCAAGTCTAGTTCCATATCCTCAGCCATTTTTCTGGCTTTGTCAATGGTTACAACTTGCGGTTCTACATTGTCACCAACAAGACGCACTTCCCTAGCACGAATTTTTTCGTTGATTTTATGAGGGTCCTCTTTTTTCTCGAACCTTCTGTTTCTATTGTTATTTCTTAACGCTATGACCTTTAGTTTTGGTTAATATTTTATTTGTTCTTCTACTTCTTTATTCAGCATTTCTGCAAAATCATTTAAGGCAAAACTACCTAAGTCGCCTTCGCCTTGTTTCCTTACAGAGACCACGTTTTCATTGGCTTCCTTCTCCCCTACAATTAGCATATACGGAGTTTTTTCCAACTCAGTATCTCTAATTTTCTTCCCAATTTTCTCGTTTCTAGAGTCTACAAGGGCACGAATATCGTAATTTTTTAGAGATTTAGAAAGGTTTTCACAATAATCATTGTATTTTTCACTCAATGGTAATATTGCAACTTGTGTAGGAACCAACCACAATGGGAATTTTCCTGCACAGTGTTCTATCAAAACAGCAACAAATCTCTCCAAAGAACCAAAAGGTGCTCGGTGAATCATCACAGGTCTATGCTTCTGATTATCAGCTCCAGTATATTCCAATTCAAACCTTTCTGGTAAGTTATAATCTACCTGGATTGTTCCTAATTGCCAACTTCTTCCTATTGCATCTTTCACCATAAAATCTAACTTGGGCCCATAAAATGCCGCTTCGCCATATTCTATAACTGTGTTCAACCCTGCCTCTTTGGTTGTGTTGATAATTGCTTGTTCTGCTTTTTCCCAGTTCTCATCACTACCAATGTATTTTTCTCTATTGGTTTTATCTCTCAATGAAATTTGAGCTGTGTAATCCTGAAAATCTAAGGCTTTAAATACAAACTTAATCAAATCAATCACCTTAGAAAACTCTTCCTCCACTTGGTCTTGCATGCAAAAGATATGAGCATCATCTTGAGTAAAACCTCTCACTCTTGTCAACCCATGTAATTCTCCACTTTGCTCGTATCTGTATACTGTTCCAAATTCTGCATAACGCACTGGCAAATCTTTGTAAGACTTAGGTGATGAATTATATATTTCGCAGTGATGAGGGCAGTTCATTGGTTTCAATAAAAACTCTTCCCCTTCATTTGGAGTTTTGATAGATTGAAACGAATCTTCTCCGTATTTTTCATAATGACCAGAAGTTACATACAAATCTTTATGTCCAATATGCGGTGTTGCTACTTGCTCATATCCTGTTTCATCTTGGGCTTTTTTCAAAAAATTGGACAATCTTTCTCTCAATGCAGTTCCTTTTGGCAACCACAACGGAAGTCCCATTCCTACTTTTTGCGAAAAAGTAAACAATTCTAATTCTTTCCCTAATTTTCTATGATCTCTCTTTTTTGCCTCTTCCAGCATTTCAAGGTACTCAGTCAATTCTTTCGCTTTAGGAAATGTAATACCGTAAATACGAGTCAGCTGCTTGTTCTTCTCATCTCCTCTCCAATAAGCTCCTGCAACACTCAATAGCTTTACTGCTTTTATTACTCCCGTGTTAGGAATGTGAGGACCTCTACACAAATCGGTAAAGTTTCCTTGAGTATAAAAAGTAATACTTCCGTCCTCTAGCTCGTTGATTAATTCCAACTTGTAAGGATCATTCTTTTCTGTAAAATAGGCTAATGCTTCTACTTTTGAAACTTCTTTTCTTACAAACTCCAATTTTTGCTTCGCTAGCTCTTTCATTTTCTGTTCAACTTTTGCTAAGTCTTTTTCAGAAAAATCATACTCCATAAAATCTACATCGTAATAAAATCCATTCTCAATTGGAGGACCAATCGCTAATTTTATTCCAGGATAAAAAGACTCCAATGCTTCTGCCATTAAGTGAGCAGATGAATGCCACATTGTTGCTTTACCTTCTTTGTCGTTCCAGGTTAGTAAACTCAAAGTAGAATCTTCATGAATAGGTCGGGTGGCATCCCAAATTTCTCCATTTATTTCTGCCGACAATACATTTCTTGCTAATCCTTCGCTTATTGACATTGCTACATCCATTGCCGATGCTCCTGCTTCAAATTCCTTAATTGTACCGTCTGGTAAAGTAATTTTTATCATAGTAAATTTTTGTAATTCGCAAATATACGCATTTGTCAAAATTTACTCTTTAGATTTTTGGGTTTATTTTGAATCTATCCAGATTGAAAAAAACACTTATTTTTTGGAAGAGTTTTTACTCTCGAGATCTCCCATTAATTTGCTCTTCCAGAACCATTTCTATACACACTAATAGATCCTTTTAATTTGGTTTCGGACAAACCAGACAGCCTAATGCTGTATACTCTGCACGCATAAAAATATACACCATCCACAACTTCTTTTCCTGTTTCTAAATCTATACCAGTCCAATTTATCATTGGATCTGAAGTTCTAAAAACTTCGTTTCCCCAACGGTTATAAATAACAAATTCTATACTGTCAATAAATTTATAAGGTAAGATTGGAATAAAAACATCGTTTATTCCATCGCCATTTGGTGTAAAAACATTAGGCAAAAAGTAAATAGGACAATTATCTACACAAACCACATTACTTGGTTCGCTTTCATTGTTATATTGCACCGAATCCAAAGCCGTAACATAGTAACATCCAGCAATAGAACCCATATCATCATGGGTGAGAGTGGTATCGTTAGGGTCGTTTATCACACTTATTTCAGTAAATGGACCTTCAGATGTAGGAGAATAAAAAACTCGATAGCGCGTAACATCATCAGCACAGGTGTTATTTGGATTTGTCCAACTCAAATAATTCAGTTCATCTTCACAGCTATTGTCGATGGCCAAAACAGGAGGACAAGGAGGTGTCAAATCAAGCGGACTGTCGCAAACTTCTTGCGAAAAATTCTCTAACGGACTCACAATACTTGGATCTGTGTATTGACCAATACTTTTTACCTTGTAGCAGTAGGTTTTTCCATTTTGCAAATTACTATCTACAAAAGATTGCGCTGTTGTGGCTCCTATTAAAACAAAGGTTCCTCCAATTGAATTTCCACGGTAAATTTCATAAGAGTTGTTAGTCCAAGGAACATTTTCTGTCCAATTCAGAGCTATTTGGTTGTCGTTTGGTATTGTGGTTAAAAAAACTGAAGATGCCGAATTGGATTGACCAATGAGCAAAGTATCACTTCCCACCAAATGATACATTCTCACACTATAATTGTTAGGCGAAGTTTGGGAATTAATCCCTGAATGAACAAAAACTGTATCGCTTACAGAAAGATTAGGATAAAATGGAGAAGTATAAATCAAATTATTTGCTCCTGTAAATCCCGATTGATGAAATATTTTGTACAAATAAGGAGGGGGATAATCAGTTACTGTATCTATATCTGTGGCTTTTGCCCAAATTATAGAATCTACACCCGAGGACAAATCCGTATTAAGAACAGTAACATGTGTTATAATTGGAACATCTCTTTTGAGAGTAACACAAGCTTCGTCAGAAATACAACTCTCATAATCAATAGGATAAACAATTGTAACCACATAACAATATTCCTCACCCACTGATAAATTGGCTATATCTACAAAACTTGTATCTGAAAGAGAATTGGTTTGACCTATGAACGTGTATCCCATATCAATTGGAGAGTTTTGTCCACAACAATCTGGCGAAGAATTACTACTTCCTTTTTTTCTGTACACTTTGTATCCTTTAGCATTCGAACAATTTGACTGATCCCAAGAAACTACAACATTTCCACTCAGGGGAGTTGCAACAACACCTGTTGGAGGTGGCGCTTTCACTGTAATATTTACTTGACGATAATCCGATAAATTTACCTGCAAACCATTATCAGTTGCTACAAAATATAAGGAAAAAGGTGCTTTCCTCACGTTGGAACAATCTGTAGTCCAAGAAAAATTCGAAGAAATAGGTGATGTTCCTGAAACCGAAGTAAAACTTCCTGGATTACTCACACCCGTTAATGGCGCTCCAGTTGCCGTCAAGGTAATTCTATCACCAAAATTGGGATCTGTAGCTGAAACTGGTATTGAAATGGAACTTCCTGCCACAACACAAGTATCCATTATTGAACGAATTAATGGCGGATCATTGTTGCAAACCGTTACAGTGATTTGAATATCCCTTAACACACTTCCTATTTTTACTCCATTTCTCCATTCTGTTACCAAAACAGCAATATTGTACTCACCCAACCTGGCTGGATTCAACCAGCACATTGTTCCTGTTACTGGATCGATAGAAATAGTTCCACCAAAGCTACTTGGATATTGATAAACTGCCGGAGTGCTCATTGCCAAACAATTAAGTCCCAAACAAGGAACCAAACTATAAGAAAGACTATCGCCATCTGGATCGGTAGCTTGAGGATTATAGCAATATCGTTTATTTACACAAGCAAGTTCTGGGCATGGACAATCATCAAAAACTACAGAATTGTTTACTCCAAGAAATGGAGAAATCACAATTTCTGTGGCAATACAAAAAGGAAATTGATCCGAATTGGTAGCACCGCCAATATTTATAACTCCAGCATTTCTATTAGGATCTTCCATGGTTACACGAAAAGTTCCTGCACCTGCAAACGTATGATCAATGATGTAATAATTCTTTTGAGCATCGGCTGGAGCCATAGAAACTGTTGAGGATCTTAAAACTGTGTCTTTTCCTGTACCATCCCCCCATGTTATTTCCAATTCAGGTCTATCTGCAATAGCGCTAGATTTTGTGCACGTTGTTATTGTAAATCGATATGTATTTCCTGTGAGGTGAACATAGGATATTTCTCCTCCTCGGTTGTGTGTTGCACTTGCCAAGAAACCCAGTATTAAAAATATAACTAACAGGTAAAATCTCATTGTTGCGGTTATTAATTCTAAAAGTACAAATTATTCCTTCAATTTGTCCTAATAGATTTTTCAAATTATTGTTAATTTTTACAAATAAAGAGAAAAGATGATTTTGGTATTGAAATACAATTGATTCCAAACATTTTTATTTTTTTTTACTATTTTTAGGGATTAAAAACAACCCTTAAATATTTTTGTCGTTTTTAAATCAAACATTAAGCAATATGGCATCTTCTATTCGACTCTTTTTTATTCTAGGCCTTTTTATAATCGTAAAAAGCACGATATATTCTCAAGCCATTTCAAAGGAAGTATTAATTGAAGATTCTCTTCATCAATTTGATTTGAGTTATAATTTGACTCAAAAATTAATTGACTCAACCTCAATACAATCGACTTCTATTCAAAATCAAGAATTATTTAAACTGTTCATGAAAAAAGAATTAAGAGTCTTTTATATGAGTAATTATTCAAAAATGATTTCAGGAATCATATCATCGCGAGACCTGTCTCCTGCCTATAATGATTACTTCAACTCTCTAAAAAATAGTTCCACATTCATGAATCGTTTTACTTTATGGAAAACACAATATTCTAATCTAAATCATATCGGACATTCACATACCGTTGAATCAGGAAATTGTGATAACGTAGATTTTGAATTAGGAACATGGCAGCATTGGTTTCCGTATGTTGCAGATGTAAATTTCCCAGGAACAACACATACCAATTACGCAATTCAAAATTTAACAACAGGAACTTCAGGCTTTGGAGCAAATGCACAACATACTATTGTCACAGGTGGAGTTGATATGAATGCTCCGGCTATCACAAAACTGAACCCACGTGGAGGCACATATTCCATACAACTTGGAGATGAAGGAGGAGGTTTTGAAGTGAGCAGAATAATTCACAAAGCACAGATTACTGCTTTCAAACCGTATTTTACGTATGATTTTGCAGTCGTTTTTAATGATCCTTCTGGACATCCAGCAAACGAGGTTCCTTTCTTTACAGTGGAATTTTTGGACACCAACAATCTACCAATCCCATCATGCGGAAATTATGATGTAATTTCTCAAACAACAGCTTTTCAAAGAGTTGGGACATCAAATTGGAAATACAAACCATGGGCTAGAATTACAGTTGATTTGTCTAACTACATTGGACAAGAAATAACCGTTCAATTTACTGTAGCCGATTGCGGTTATGGAGCGCATGCTGGAAGAGCATATATTGATGGAAATTGTTTCTTGCCTGAGATAAAAAAAACTCAAGATTGCAAAGGAATATTCCTCGAAGCAGACTCAGGATACTTATCCTACCAATGGTATGGTGGTACACCAACCGCACTACTTCCTGGGGATACAAATCAAGGGTTTTACATTCCTGGTCCAGGATTATACAAAGTAGAACTAATTTCAGAAAACGGATGTACATTATTAATTGACACCCTGATTAACGACATTTATGTTATACTTAACCAAACTATTACTCAAGTTGATCCAAGTTGCATTGGCGTAAATGATGGTTCCATAACTATAAATGCATTTGGAGGACAAGCCCCTTACACTTATTCTATAAACAATGGTGCCACTACCTCAACTAACAATAGTTTTACAGGGTTAGCTCCAGGCACATACACCTGTATTGTATATGACTCTGGAGGATGTTCTGATACCCTAATTTATAATTTGACAAATCCTCCAAATATTATTCCTAATTTAATCATTGAAGATGCTAAATGTTTCTCTATATGTAACGGAGAAGTGGAGGCTGTTCCGTCGGGAGGAACTTCCCCAACAGGTAATTACCTAGTGGAATTTGATAACGTATTTTCTGTTACTAAAAAGAGAACAAATTTATGTGCTGGTCTTCACACAGTGAAAATTACAGATGAAAATGGATGTTTCACAATCAACACCTTCAATATATCTGAACCTTTAGCGGAAACAATAGACCAAGTAATAATAGGAGATGAAAATTGCTACAATGCCTGCGATGGCTCTATAACTATAATTGATGCAACTGCTTCTGAATACAGTATAGATAATGGTTCTACTTGGCAAACTGGTAATGTTTTTTCAAATTTATGTGCAGCCGCAAGTCCCTATCTTATAGCCCTAAAAACTGTCGATGGTTGTATTGCACGTAGTATCGCAATAATAAATCAACCGTTACCTCTAGTTCTAACACCCATTCCAGATACTTTTATTTGTTTGAATAAATTTGCGTCCATAAACGCTATTCCTTTGGGTGGAACTCCTCCTTATTCTGTGAGTTGGAGTAATGGAAGTACTGGGTTTACGATGACAGAAAGTCCTGCTGTATCAACAACGTATACTGCAACGGTAACTGATGCACTAGGATGTAGCTATACTGAAGAATTCAACATCAATCTTCATCCACAACCCATTGCAAACTTTACTTTTGACCCAGGACCAGAAACGGATGTATTCAATACAAAAGTGAATTTCACTAATACAACAGATTATGGAGCGCCATTGGACTACGAATGGGTCATTAGCGATTTTATGAGAGCAAATACGAGAGACACCTATTTTGAATTCCCTGCAAATGGAGGTAAAAGATTTTTGAATTGCTTGAAAGTTGAAAATCAATTCGGATGTAGAGATAGTATTTGTAAACCTTTCTTTATTAAATACGAAGTATTGCTGTATGCTCCTAATACTTTTACACCTAATGACGATGATGTAAATGAGGTTTTTCTTCCAATTGTAGAAGGATTGACTGACGAAGGTTATAAATTAATGATTTTTAACCGTTGGGGGGAACTTATGTTCTCAACTACAAGTCAAACAGAAGGATGGAACGGACGATATAAAGGTCAAAAAGTAGAAGAAGATGCATACGTATGGAGAATTGTTGGAGTAACAAAACAGACTGGGGAAGACTATGAAAACTTCGGACATATTACTGTATTGAATAAGTTATAACAAAGTAGCTCATTCAATAAAAAGCCATCAGTAATTTGATGGCTTTTTTTATGTTTAATATTCAACATAAGACCTCATACAAAAGCAGACTAAAAAGAGATTTATTACTTCCATACAAATTGTTATCTTTGTGTAAGTTTAAAAGAGACATGAATCAATACCAAAAAGTAGCATTTTACACCTTAGGATGCAAACTCAATTTTTCTGAAACATCCACAATTTCCAGGCAATTGGTTGATGCGGGATTTGCGAAAGTAGATTTTCATGAAACTCCTGATATGTATGTTATTAATACATGTTCGGTAACAGAAAATGCAGATAAAAAATGTAAACAACTTGTAAAAAAAGCATTGGGTTTTAATCCAAATGCATTTGTTGTAATCATAGGTTGCTATGCTCAATTAAAGCCAGATGAAATTGCTGCAATTCCCGGAGTTGATTTAGTTTTGGGTGCTCAGGAAAAATTTAACTTAACTGCCTATTTGGAGAATACAGACAAAAAGGAAATAGCTCATGTCGAGAACAACTCAATAAAAGAAACAAAAGAGTTTGTTCCTGGATTTTCGATGGGAGATCGTACTCGAACTTTTATGAAAATTCAAGATGGCTGTGATTATTTCTGTACATTTTGCACCATTCCCTTGGCTAGAGGAAAAAGTAGAAATGCCAGCATAGACAAGACTTTAGTAGAAGCAAAAAAAATAGCCAAAACGAATGTAAAGGAGGTTGTGCTGACAGGAGTAAATATTGGAGATTTTGGGCAGGGATGTGAAGAAAACTTCTTTGAATTAATAAAAAAACTTGACAAAGTAGAAGGTATCGAAAGATTCAGAATTTCTTCTATCGAGCCTAACTTACTTTCTACAGAGATCATTGAATTCGTAAGTAAGTCGAATAAGTTTGTACCTCATTTTCATATTCCGATGCAAAGTGGATCGGATATTCTGTTGAAAGCAATGAGGAGAAAATATGACAAAGCTCTGTATCAATCTAGAATTGAAAAAATAAAGGAGCTTATGCCAAATTGCAGTATTGGTGTAGATGTAATTGTAGGGTTTCCTGGAGAAACGGATGAAATCTTTGATGAAACTTATTCTTTTTTAGTGGATTTACCGGTCTCTTATTTGCATGTATTCACCTATTCGGAAAGAGCAAATACAACAGCAGTAAAAATGAAAGATTCAGTTCCGATGTCGGTAAGAAAGGAACGAAGTAAACGACTTAGGATTTTATCTGAGAAAAAGAAAAAAGCATTTTACCTACAAAACGAACAACACACAGAGGAAGTATTGTTTGAAGCTGACCAAGAACATGGAATTATGAATGGTTTTACTTCCAATTATGTGAAAGTGAAAGCTCCTTTCAATCCTTTGATTGTAAACCATGTTGTGCCAGTAAAAATGACAGAAGTAGATAGAGATGGATTGATGAAAATTGAATTCATAGAAAAAAGACAATTAACAGAATTGAAACACTTAACCAATTAATATGTATCCAACCCTTCACCATTTATTCAAAGGCGCATTTGGAATTGAAATCGAATTTTTAAAAATGATTCCCATGCTCGGGCTGTGGATTGGAATTGGATTTATTGCAGCCAATTGGTTCGGATCAAGAGAGCTAAAACGAAGAGAAGCTTTGGGATGGATAAAAAGTTCTAAAAAAACAATAGTTGTTGGAAAAGGAGCTCCGCCTTTGGATATTTTTATCAACGGAGTTCTCGGATTTATCATTGGAATGAAACTTATTCCATTATTCACAGTGGATGGATTGTTTAATGATTTTGTTGGTTTTTTAATGTCGAGCCAAGGAAACATTGGAGCTGGAATTGTGGGAGGAATCCTGATGGCTTACTGGAAATACAGAGAAGCGAACAAAGAAAAATTAGAAACACCTACCGAAAAAGTAATAGAAGTTCGTCCTCACGAACACATGGGAAATGTAACCTTGATAGGAATCGTTGGAGGAATTGGGGGAGCATTAATTTTTGCTTTCTTGGAACAACCAGGGAAATTATGGTCAGCATTTATGGCTTCTGGAAACATTGGCGACCTTAATGGCGGATTAACTGTATACGGAGGTGTAATCTTAGCTGTGTTCGGTAATATTTATTATTTCTGGAAGAACAAATTACCAATCATGCAGTTTTTAGATGCACTGGGCCCAACTGTTTTGTTGGCTTATGGATTGGGAAGAGTGGGCTGCCAATTTGCAGGAGATGGCGATTGGGGAATCGACAACCTCAACGAAAAACCGAATTGGATGGCTTTTTTGCCAGATTGGATGTGGGCTTACGATTACCCAAACAATATTAATAATGAAGGAATAGAGATTGTAAATAGTATATTCCCTGATTACAATCACAAACTGGTAAACCCAGTTTACCCTACTCCTTTTTACGAAACAATCATGAGTTTTATCTTGTTTGCAATTATGTGGGGGGTGAGAAAAATGATTAAATTTTCAGGAATTTTATTCAGTTTGTACGTGTTTTTTACCGGTGCCGAAAGATTATTGATAGAAAGAATAAGAGTGAATGTAGAATACGGAAATGGATTAACCCAAGCCGAAATCATCTCCATGATTTTGATTGGCTTAGGTATTGCTGGTATGGTTTTCTTTTATATAAAAGGAAAGAAAAAAGCTCAAACAACATATTAGTTCTTTGAACCAGACTATTGAATTAACAATTTTTTGTTACTTTTAGTGATATAACCCTAAATCAAAATAATGAAAAAGTTATTCTTAACAATAATACTTTGCTCTTACCTATTTGCAAATTCTCAGAGTACATTCACCTCCGCTAATTATGCTTCTGGAAATTATAGCATTCCCATGTCATCGGTTTCAACTATTTTATCTTCAGATAATTTTGATACCACAGGAGCAAATGCAACTTGGGACTATTCAAATTTAGGTTCAGATGCAAATACTTCAAGATACACTGTTACCCCGGCAGCATCGGGTTATCAAGCAACTTATATAGCCCAATGTATTTTGGGTGGTGGAGGTTTTACTTGTCTCACAAAATGGAATGGGCTAACCAATGTAGGTGTAGTCGATTTAGATTCATTAGATGCTTTTGTTTTTACACTTTTTGATGTAATGACAATGGCAAAAAACGCAAACAACAGATTAATAGGAAACATAAAAGGTCTCAAAATAATTGACTCCACAGGAATTTCAATTCCAATTGTGGCGGAATATTCCAGTCCAGATACTATTCTTAAGTTTCCGTTTACTTATCAAGATTCTGGATCAAGTTTTGGAGCTTGGGGATTAGATTTATCGAGCATTGGTCAAAACATACAATACAAAGTGACTTATGACAGAAAATGGAAAGTAGAAGGATGGGGAACTTTAATCACTCCCTACCAAACTCACAACAACGTTTTGAAAGTAAAAACAACTTTGGATCAAGTAGATTCAGTTGTGTTTTTTTCAACACCACTTGGTTTACCTCGCAAAATTGTAGAATATACTTGGTATGATGCAACTTTTGGATTACCAGTAATGAAAGCCGAAGGACTGGAGGCTGTAGGATTAACAACTATCAACTCTGTACTTTATTATGACACAAGAGTAGCAGGAATTAATGAGGAAAAAGAAGACGCAGATTTAACAATTTATCCAAATCCAGTAACGGAAACCTTGAACATTACGTCAAAGGTGAATACAAAAATGTCTTACGAGATTATTGATATTGAAGGAAAAACTGTAGTACAAAAATCTACCAAACAATCAATCGAAGTGGTTCACTTAGCAGCAGGAATTTACTTTGTGAAATCAACAAATGAAGAAAACAATAACATTCAGGTTCTGAAATTCATCAAACAATAAGTTAAAATCCTCTTAAACAATAAACATTTTTTACTCTCGTTTCGTATATTTGCAACTTGGAAAACTGACTCCATCTTTTATTTTATGAAATACCTTTTTTTACTCCTAAGTTTTTTTATTTTCTCAAGCAATAGCATGATAAATAAGGGTGGAATGAAAAAATTTGTGAATTTCGCCAATCTTGATGTAGAATCTGTTTCGGTAGAAAAAAAGATAATGGCTTTTGAGTCTTTCACTGAATCTTTGTACGATTGCTTAAAAACTCCTGAGTTAAATTTCATTATGTTTCAACAAGGGATGAAAGGATATTATTCCATGAAAAACAAGGAGGAAATAGAAGACAAACGATACCTCACGCTCATAGATTTCTCCAAACCTAGCAATGAAGAACGTTTTTTTGTAATTGATTTAGAACAAAAAAAAATTGCATACAAAAGCATTATTGCTCACGGAAAAAATTCTGGTGCATTGTATGCTACCAAATTCTCCAACGAGTCTGAATCAAGAATGAGTAGTATCGGTTTTTTTGTGACTGGCAAAATTTACGATGGAAAATATGACTATTCCATGAAGTTACATGGAAAAGAGTACTCCAACGACAATGTATTTGACCGGGGTGTTGTGGTTCACTCAGCTGATTATGCCACGAAAGATTTCTTGAAAAGCAACGGCAATGTATTAGGACGAAGCTTCGGTTGCCCTGCCCTTCCGCATGATGGATACAAAGAAATCGTTGATGCAATTTCTCAAGGATCTTGTTTTTACATTTACAGCAAAGACGCTAAACACAAAAGAAGTTCCAGCTACCTAAAAGCGAGAAATTTCGTAGATACTTTTTACTCAGACTTTGAATAAAATAGTTTTTCTACCGCAGATTTAATGTGCGTTTCTTTTTTGTAAATGTCTCTGTAAAATCTCATAGTTCCATCCTCGGAACCTTCGCAAGAAAAGTAACGCAAAGAAACTAGCAAAGGATAGTTCAAATTAAACTTCTTCTGTTGACCGGTTTTAACGAAATTCTCTACAGAATCTTGTGTGAAATTCGCGTCATTTCTCGAGATAAGATAAGTTGCTAATTCCAAAGGATTTTCTAATCTTACACAACCATGACTGTAGGCTCTTACATCGTTTTTGAACAAACTCTTGGAAGGTGTGTCGTGCATGTAAATGCTATATTCATTTGTAAAAATAAACTTTACTCTTCCCAAGGCTGTTGCTCCACTCCTAGTTTGTGAAATTCGATAATTAAAAGAACTCTCGCTCACCTTGCCCCAATCTACTGTGCTTGCATCCACTACATTTCGCTTGCTGTCGTAAATTGTATAGCCTTTTTTGTTCACCAAATTAGAATCTTTTTTCAATTTTGGTAAAATTTCTTTGCTCGAAATACTTCTTGGAATATGCCAATAAGGATTCAAAATTAAATAATCCATATTCGCTGAAAACGAAGGAGTTTGATTGATCGTTTTTCCCACAACAGCTCTAAAAATTTTGGCTACTTTGTTTTTCTCTATCACTTTTAGCTCATAAGAAGGAATATTCACGTACAATAAAGAATCTTCTTCGAATTTTTCCCACTTGTACTTTTCCAAAGAAGAAATAACTGCTAACTTTCTTTCGTAATTACTCTGCGACAAAGCAAATGCTGTGGCACTTCCTATTCTTCCGTCTGACGCTAAATTATTATCGTGCTGAAACTGAATTAGAGCTAACTGAAGTAAGGAATCATTGGTAGATTGGGCTGAATTCAAATATTGAAAATTAACCAGCGCTATTGTAGCATTTTGGTATGCTTTTGCAGAGTCTTCTTTTAAGGAATGAACCTGAATCTTTTGTTTGCCAAATTTCTTGCCTTCCATGTAATTTGCCCAAGCATTTCGCAGTTGCTTGTATTGAACAAACTGCGGCTCCATTTTCTCTATGGTACTTGGCAAATCATTGTGATACAATCCGTTTTTTAATTCAGTCAAATCTTCTGCAGAGAGAGAATCTAACTTCCATTCAAAATACAACGAATCTTTATCTTGGTGATTAAACAAACCATATTTGAGTTGAGAAGCAAAGACCAAGTAGTTTTTGGTAAATAAATAATTACTCTCCACCAACAAATCCATATTGGCTGTATCAGCTATCAATTCTGTTTCTAATTGCTGCATACGCTCAATGTCGTACTGAGAACTATCCAAACCATAACACAGTGCATTGGAAACTTGTGCCAAGAAAAAATGTGCATTTTCATTCAGAACTTTTTGATCGCTCATCCAAGGAAATAGATTCTCGGAATGAATCTCTATCATTTTGACTAATAGATGTAAGGAATCTGATTTTAATTCTTGTGACAAAATTTGACTAAAACGATCATTTAAATCGATCAAAAACTGCTGTTCTTTCTCCTGTAAGCTATTCGTATCAGTTACTTGCTCGGTTCTGCAAGAGACCAAGAAACAGCTCAAAAAGAAAATCAAAAGTAGAAATCTATTTTTCATAATAGTAAGATAGTAAACTTGCCTCGAAAGTACTAAAAAAAGAATGGTAATCTACTAAGGCACAATTACTCTTAAGGGTAATTTAACTTTTACCCCAGTGTTTTTCTATCAAAACCAAAAGCTGGAGATCTTTCTCTGTAATTCCACCAGTATCGTGAGTTGTTAATTTCACTTCTATACGATTGTATATATTATTCCACTCCGGATGATGATTTAGTTCATTGATATGCGAAACCAAATCTTGCATAGATTGGATAGCCAAATGAAAGGAAGGAAATACAAATGTTTTCTTTAGATATTCACTTTCCCTCTCCCAACCAGGAAATTGCCTCATCACCTCTCCTATTTTTTCCTCTCTATTCATCCCGTTACTTTGTAATCCCAAAACTGAAATTCATTTGGAGAACCCAACGATACAACTTCCAATTTACCTCCCTTTTCCACTTGCATAGAAATAGAATCTCCTTCAAAATAATTCAACCATTGATTCAGATTATTGTCTATTACATATCCATTTACAGAAATTATTTTGTCCTCTCGTGCCAATCCAGAATTCCAAGCAGATGAATTCTCTGCCACATGAAGAATCACAGCCTCTTTTAGCTCTTCTGGCTTTGTAATTATCCCAAACCGCTCCATTGCATTTGCAGAAGAGTTTTTCACTAGCTCAAACCCTCTTTGTTTCAAACAAATTTTCAGTTCATTCGTAAAATCCTCGCACCCCCAAATGTAGTGATCAAAAAATTCGTCAAAAGATTGTTTACTGTGAGTTTCTATACTTTTCTTATAATCCAATTCGGTGTATCCAATTGCTTTTTTACCAAAATCTTCATACAAATCTTTCATCACGTCATGCATCGACCTTGTGTGATTACTCCCTTCTCTAATCTTGGTATCAATCATAAAAGACACCAAAGCTCCTTCGATGTAAATGGAAGATTTTCTATCGGGTGCTCCCACCGAGTAGCCATCCAGCCAAGTATCATAAGAAGAATCTGCTACGGATTTATTCAATCTTCCTCCGTTTGAATAATGCCTTCGTAAGTATTGATTCAGTTCATTGGCATAAGCTTTTTTATCAAACAATCCCGACTCGTGCAACATCAAATCACCCATGTAAGTTGTTACACCTTCGGCTACATAACCCAATTTGGAATAATTTTCTTGCGTGTAATCGTAAGGATTCATCTCGGCAGGGCGAATCGTTTTGATGTTCCAGGCGTGATACAATTCGTGAGAACTCACACCCAATAAATCCACGTAGCGCTCATTCATCACCTCGTAACTCGGCCCCAACACTATTATGGTAGAAGTAGTGTGTTCCACACCATGATAAGCTTTGTGAGGATGAATGATATTGATAAAATGGTATTCCTTTACTGGAAAATCACCAAATTTTTGAACCTGATATTCCGTGAATCTTTTGAAATCGATAATTACTTTTTCCCATTGTGGTTTACATTCGCCATAAAACCACACATAAAATTTCACGTCATTCACCTCGAAGCTTTTTTCTTGAAGAAATTTACTCACAAGAAAAGGAGTATCTGCCAATTCGTGGAAATCTTGAGTTCTAATTTTACCTTCCAAAAAAGAAACTCCACAGGCTATTTTCTCATTGCTTTCTAAAGGAATTTCTACCTCACAAGTTTGGTTGATTTGGTTAGGAATGTACACAAAGCAATTCACAGGATTTACGTACAATACTTCGTCCCCCAAATATGTTGAACCTGCATTAAAATCAATTGAATAATAAGAGTAAGAAACAATTATTTCGTTCACCTCGCTTGTATTTACAAGCCATTGATCTTTCGTTGTTTTATGAACCTCTAGTTTTTTTCCATCCTTGTTTGTCACATAGAATTCCTTGATGTTTTTTGCAAAATTCCCTAGTTCGTATCTTCCTGGTCTCCAGGCTGGGAGTTGAAGAATAGTTTCGTTTTCGGGAGTTATTGTGGCTAGCTGTATCAACAAATAATGCTGATGACACTGGGAACGATTGAGCTGGTATTTCATAAAGATAAAATCAAGAATATTACGATTAATTGGACTGAGTGGTGAATTCGTCCATCCATTTTCCTTTTATTTTTAGAACTTGCTCTAGCACATCTCGCACAGCTCCATTTCCTCCATTTTTGTGCGAAACATAATCTGCTATTCCTAATATTTCGTTGCATGCATCTTTGGGACATGCAGAGATGCCTACTTCTTGCATGATTTCATAATCAGGAATATCATCGCCCATGTACAATGCTTGTGCAGTAGTTAAGTTGTGAGCAACAAGAATTTCGTTCATTACAGCCACTTTATCCTTCACAGACATGTGTATTTCTAATACATCCAAAAACTCCAAACGCTTTCGCATACTTTGGGAGCTACCTCCCGAAATCACAAATACTTTTACCCCAGAATTCGCTGCTTTTTTAATTGCATACCCATCGCGAGTACTCATATTCCTTAGAAATTCGCCCGAAGGATGCATGATTACTTTTCCATCTGTAATGACTCCGTCAATATCCAAAAAAACGGCTTGAATTTGATGTAATTTTTGTTTGTAGCTTGGTTTTTCCATAAGTGCCTTTGTTTGAGTTCGAATTTACAGAAATTATTAGGTTTGTGAATGAGAAAAACAGTTGATCTTTCAACATAAAAAGACATCCATTTTGAACATCTAGTCCACTAAGTCGATTATTCTGTCGTATTTGTGTCATTTTCTAAAAAAAATAATATTGTTGAAAAATCTCTTATGAATGTCAAAAAGGGAAAATAAATTGGTAAAGAAAAAGTAATTATGTCCGCCATAAAAGCATGGATATGTGCTCCGAAAACTCCATCAGCCAAATAAAAAACGTTCAAGATAATTCACTCCAACTAAAGCTGCATTTACTAATTATCCAAAGCCTGTACAACAGCCAAAGCCGCTCTTTCACCTGAAATCATTGCGGCATTGAGAGAACCATTGAGCTGAGTATCGCCAGCCAACAGAATTCCGGACGAAAGGTGAGTTTCTGAGGGTAAAATCGAATAACGTAAATCTCTCAAATTAGGCAAAGACATAGGGATTTTATACAATTTCAGGAATTGCGTATCACGAATCTCGCATAGCTCAGAGAGTTCATTTTGCACCTTTTTGGTCAATTCTTCGTCATTCATTCCTTTGTTATTTATCACCGTTACAGACAGTAGTTCTTCCCCTCCTCCTGGTTGAGTTGCTAAACTTGTTGGATAAAACAAGTTGTTAATTAACGAATTTTTATCAGGAACGAGTCCAATAAGTGGCTTTTTGATGATTCTTTTGGGAACAGTAAAATACAAAGTATAGCACGATTTCCACTCTACAGATTGATTTACCAAATTAGAAACTAACTTACTTGGCTCGGTAGCAATAATAGTATATTCACTAGGGATTTCGGTTCCGTCTGCCAATTTGATTTTTCCATCCTTTACATTTGACACTTTGGTATTGAATAGAAATTTTGTGTTCTTCAAATTCTTTTTCAGTTGTTTAGGAATTTCTTCCATTCCTCCTTTTGGAACTGCTGCAGCTCCTTGGCCAAACATTTTGTAAACAAACTCAAACATTCGGCTGGATGTTTCGAGTTTGGTTTCGAGAAAAATCCCACTAAAAAATGGTGTAAAAAAATCAGCAATCATTCCTTCCGAAAAGCCGTAATTCTGGAGATAATTGAAAGTAGTACCTTCTTTTTCTTCAAAAATCGCCTCTATGCTTTTCCTTTTCAAAAAGGTATTTAGTTTCAATATTTTTATTTTGTCGGAAACAGTACCAATTCCTGAAAATAGAGTAGAAAAAGTCAAGGATAAATCTCTGAGAGGATCTCCAATTATTTTTTGATTTTTATTTTTAAAAATTGAAGCACCAGGAACAAATTTTTGCAAATCTAGAGAATCGTAATCCAAGTATTGTTTGGCTGCTGGGTATACAGTAAGCAAAACCTGAAATCCATGATCTAACCTATATCCATTTACAGTATCGGTTTTCACTCTGCCACCTACTCTGTCTGTACCCTCTATGATTACGGGGCTTACACCATGATTTTCGAGTACTTGTGCTGCTACAAGTCCACTTATTCCGCCACCTATTATATGAATTGTATGAGTTTTTTTTTCCATTGTTTTCTTATTTTTTCTGTTACAAATATAAAACTTGTTAAGGTGAGAAGGATGGAAATAAAAAAATGAAATCTAAGTATCTAGAAATCTTGAAAAACTGAAATTTACTTACCTTTGTATTCTAAACTAACTAACTGGAAATGATATAATTTTCCAATAATTCAGTACTCTTGAAACCAACCGAACAACACATCATTTTGCCAGGCAATCGTAAACTAGGATTTGCCGAATATGGAAACCCCGCAGGTTTTCCGATTCTTTATTGTCATGGTTCACAGAGTTCTCGATTGGAAATGCACTATAACCTTTCGTTTGCGAAAGAAAAAGAATTGAGAATACTCACTGTAGACAGACCGGGGCACGGAATCTCTGATTTTAATCCTGCAGGAACAATTTTGAGTTTTGCTCAAGATTTAAAAGTACTTACCGAGAAATTAGAGCTAGCCTCCTACTCTGTTGTTGGCATGTCGGCAGGCTCGCCATTTGCACTCGGTTTTTCGTATTTGTTTCCCGAAAAAATTCACAAAACAGGAATCATTAGTGGATTTGCGCCACTAACCACCGAAAGTAAGAAAGTGCTTTCGAAAGAGGTAAAAACTATGCTGAGTTTGGCAAAATCAATGCCGTTTTTATTGAAAATTTTATTGAAAGTACAAGCTAAACAATTGGCAAAAAAGCCCAAAAAAGCCTTGAAAAATTTCCTGCAGATAATGAGCGAACCTGACCAGGTGGTTTTGAAAAATGAAAAAGTGATGGAAGTGATTGAATCTATGTTCAAGGAGGCTTTTAGAAATGGTAGCCAAGGAGTTGCTTACGAAATCTCAACTATTTTGGTGCAAAAATGGGGTTTTGAATTGAAAGAGATAAAAGGAAGAGTTCAGTTTTGGCAAGGAAAAGAAGACAATAATGTGCCTTATCAATGGGCTGAATTGATGACGAACGAATGCAGACACTCCGAATTAAAACTCTATGAAGATGAGGGTCATCTTATTATTTTTGAGCATGCCGCAGAGATTTTTGACGAACTGAAGCCATAATCCTCATCTTAACTAATTAACACCTTATCCACTTGATATAAAATAATAAAGAGTATTAATCAGTTCAAAATACCTTTTCTCAATTCCTGATTCCCTATATTTGTAGTCAACAAAAATCTATCAAATTGGAACATACATTTTTAAGTAATTTTGGATACTTTCTAGTATTTTTTTCTTTCGTAACAGCAATATTTTCAGCGCTTTCCTATTTTTTTTCGTTTCGAAACTCAAATGATTTAGCACTTTCTTCTCAGTGGAAAAAAGCAGGTCGCCTCTCTTTCAGAATCCATTCTATTGGCTTGTTAGGTGTTGTTACACTTTTGTATGTATT
>Ga0209555_10000473_pt1 | contig 34201 bp, 29 predicted proteins | sample SaaInl85LU_5_DNA_FD_184643 | JGI IMG/M metagenome (GOLD analysis project Ga0209555, IMG submission 184643) | Marine microbial communities from expanding oxygen minimum zones in the Saanich Inlet - ESP_85LU_5_DNA (SPAdes) (version 2) | ecosystem: Environmental > Aquatic > Marine > Intertidal... | reverse complement strand
CGCAATTTGAATTGATTGCGCCAATATCTTTCCGGATTCTTCTTTGTCTCCTTGCTCCATCAATACCTCAGATAGATTCGCCAGAGCTACTGACTTTTTACTATCATCTTGTATTTCTTTGACAACTCGGAGTGATTCTTCTTTCTTTCCGTAATGCATTAATGTTTTTGATATTCCTTCATAGTTCAAAAAATTATTAAATATTAGTGATGACACACGAAGTGATGCTTTTAAATAAGATTTCGCACCTTCTTTGTCTTCTTGTTCCATCAGTATCTTCGATATTTCTTTGTAAAACAGGGACTTATCATTAATATCAAGCATTTCTGAGGCTAGTCGAATAGATTCTTTTATGGCTGATTTAGCACCCTCCTTATCTCCTTTTGCTAAAAATATTTTTGGAAAAACTGCGTAAAGCTTCAGCTTTTTCCCACAATCAGGAATTTCTGCTGCAAGACTAAGGGATTCTTTCATTTTTCCGTGTTCCATTAACATCTTCGATATTTCTCCGTAGGCAATACTTTTATCATTATCATCTTCTATCACAGAGCATAATCTTATATTTTCTTCAACGTCTATATTCTTTATTTTATTTAAATTAATGGCTATAACTCTGTACGCAATGGACTTGCCCCATTTATCTAAATCATTGGCAATTCGAATAGATTCTTTCATCATTTTTTCTGATTCATTTTTTCTTCCCTGCTCAAATAATGATTTGCTAATAATAGCAAAAGCCATAGATTTTTGAGTTCTATTAGTTATTTTATCGGCCATTTCTAAAGATTCCTCTACATAACCATTTTTCATTAATATATATATCATCAATCTATATTGAACTGACAGATCAGTTTCATCTGTTATCTCTGAAAACGCTAGTAAAGTTTCTTGTACTAATCTCTTTGATTCTTTATTCTCTCCTATTTCAAATAATACTTCAATTAAATCTCTAATTATATCTTTAAATTCATTTGTTTTTTTTACTTCTTCTGTTATCTCTGAAAACGCTAGTAAAGTTTCTTGTACTAATCTCTTTGATTCTTTATTCTCTCCTATTTCAAATAACACTTTAATTAAAACGATCTGTAGTCTTGTTCTTTGTATTTGATCTGCTATCCTAGAAACCGATCGTAAAGTTTCTTGTACTAATTCCTTTGACTGCTCTTTTAAACTAATGGCTATTTTACTAAAGACTTTATGTTTACGCCAATCATATAAATCAGTCGCAATTTGAATTGATTGCGCCAATATCTTTCCGGATTCTTCTTTGTCTCCTTGCTCCATCAATACCTCAGATAGATTCGCCAGAGCTACTGACTTTTTACTATCATCTTGTATTTCTTTGGCCAGGGTTTTTATGGTGTAAATATTCACATCCTTTCGCTTTATCAAATCCTTTAAAGTATACTCTCCTCTTCTCCATATGACTATCCCATCCAGTTCCATTTTCAAAAGTTCTTCGTGGTATTTGTAAACTGCCAGTTCTGGGTAAAACTTAGTCCAATTCAGTACCGAATGATCTTCCGGAGTTTTTTCTATTGCTTCAAGTACTTCTTTACACGCTTCTTTTCTAAAGTCTGCTTCTCGACTTTTACCAATAGTTAGCTCATGAATAAAAAGCAAATACAACTTAAACTGCCTTTCTCCTTCCCAAGTTTCTGCTCTTTTAAGGGCTGTTTCATAATCACCCTCGTTTAATAAATTCAGAATATCTTCAGCGCTATTTTGCTCTTGAGTCATCAGCTTTACGCTGTTTACAGTAGAACGAATAGTATTCATTTCATGGTTTCTCCTTGCCCCCTCTTTTATTCCTTGTTGCACTGCATTTTGGCTCCAGGCAAACCCCTTAGACAATTCAATTTGCCTTTTCCAAAGGCCTTTATTATTTACATAATTATGCAATCGCTCATAATTAAATCCCATTTGAGACTCTAAAGCCATATGGTTATGAAGATGCGCAAGGGCATAGTATTCAGTTTCGTTTGTCTTTTTTTGTTCAATCTCAAACTCTAAAAATGTGATAATACTTTCATTTAAATTTTGAATCTCTTGTTCACTTAATTTTTGCAACAAATAAACCCTTAATCGTTCATGATACAATTGATACTTTCCAGTCTCCGGGGAGTTAAACCAACTTGAAAATGAATTGATTAGTTTTTTCATTCTTTCCTCCTCAGTCTTTACAATATCTGCTGCCATTTTAGCACTAACTGGTCCCTTAAAAAGCGCCCAAATTGCTAATAAATGCAGTAAAGATTGTCTTTTGTCTAACGGGATGTTTTGAGAAAACTCTTGTTCGTACAACCCAATGAATCCATGTGGCAATGAAGCTGAATTTTCTGCATTCAAAGTGCCTTGGCTGAGACTGTCGTGCACAAAACGTAAATAAGTGGGTTCAATGTTAGGCATTAAAAATGATTTTGTTTATTAAATTTAATTCTTCATTATTGATGTAATTTGAATATTTATTTAACATAACATCTGAGGTCAAACCATTCTTTACATCAATATATAAACCATATCTTAATATAACATTAAGATTTTTAATGTTTTCTGAAGATTGGTAAATAATATTGAAATTTTTAAAATCTATTCTATTGCCCGAAATCATGGAAATATCTTGGATTTTCTCATTCAATGCAGCTAACCATGATTTAGTATGACTCTCATTCTGTATGCTTTTCGAAAATAGGAAAGCATCCTCAATGGTATTATAACTCAAATAGGAATTTACCATAGACTTCATAAAAACCCTTTGAATTTTTTGCTTTGAAAAAAGCCAATTAATCATCTCTTTAAGATTATTTTTAAATACATGATCTATCATAGTTCTAGAAAAAGTATTATTTTGAATTAAATTATCTTTCATATAAGACACCATTTGTTTTTTTCCCAAAATCAACAAAGCCAGGTAGTCTAATTTATTTTTCCAATTCTTTTTTTCTAATTCAAACTCCATTTGATCGTAATTTTTTCGAGCAATTTCAAATTGTTCTCGAGCCAATTTCTTCTCACCCAATTTCCATAAACTATTTATTATAAAATAAAGTGATTTAACCTTTTCTTCACTCCCATCAATAAACTCTCCTGTCTCAAGATCAATATCATCTTCAATTAATTCGATCTCTTTTATGCATTTATTAAGTTCAACTATCGCATTGTTTTGACTCAAACTTTCAATAGCTTTTATCGCGATGGAAATAGATTTTCTATCATTTTCATTATTAAATTTGATTTGAGATGAATCAATTGAATTATTTGATAAGAAATAAACTAATTCGTTTTTATAAGCTAATTGATTAAAGGTATCTTTAAATGTATCAATAAGATTCATGAAAATGGCTTTATTGCTATCATTAATAAGTGATTTGCAGTAATCAATTAACTCTTCCTCAGAAAATAAATTATCCACTGCAATTTTGTTCGAGAGAAAATATTCAACTTCGTTCGTTTTTATAACATGTAAAGCAACCTTTTTCTTATTGCGTCTTAATTTGAAATTCTCATACGGAGGTAGTTTATATGCCAGGTTAAATAAATTAATTTCGTCCGAATCAAATTTTAGTGCCTTAAAGCCATCGTTATAAAATAAGTCAAACAACTCAAATACATTAAGACTTTGCTCCTCTGCATAACACTTAATAGCTAAATATTTATATCCGAAATCAGAGAAGCTATCAATTTGTTTTTTTATCAAACTAACCAATTTTATTTCCAATTCAGGACTAACCTCTTTTTTGGATAATAAATTCACACATAATTTGTAATTTTCAAACTTGTCTTGGTCATTATCAAAACTAAACAACTCCATATTTGTCAGTAAAAAAGAAATTTGTTCGATTGACAGCTCAAAACTGAGAGGGTGATAAAATGAAGGTAAATGAAAACCTGATAATATTGTACTCAATTTATTGAAGTGCTCAAAATCAGAGTTTTTAAAAAAGTGGTGTGAGAAAAACTTCACAAGATAATTTATGTTATTTGGGTTTTTGATTTGTTCAAGAATTTTGAATATAACTCTTGATTTAACTTTTGAATACCAAATTTTTTCTATTATCTGTATCACTGACCAATTATATCCCGTAGATTTTTCGTTTTCTTCAATTTCCTGTGTACTATAGACTATTTCATTAATAAACTCATCTTCTTCAATATTCTCTTTACAATATTCATTTATCAAAAGGTTACAACGTAACTGAATAAAGTCGGTTTTCTCATTTAGCTTTTCATCTGAATTACTTTTGTCGGAAATCAATATTTTTAATAAGTTTTGACACCATTGTTTATTTTTTACAGACATTAAATTATTTCTAAACAATCGAGAATAAAAGTGAATTTCATTTTTATACTCTGTCTTTTCTAAAACATTGTCAAGTTCAGAAAAATTAACATTGAAAAAGTTTACCAGACAGTTTATAATTTCTTTAAGGGAAGTTTTAATAAGCTCATTAATTTCGTTTTTAGTCTCGTCACCTTCTTGATAAAACTCAGATAATTTGTTAACTATCTTTTTCAGATCACTAAAGCTGAAAATAATTGACAAAGATTTTGCATTTGGAAATGGTAATAAACTAATCAAATCAGAATCGGAATCAAATTTAAATTTTGATTGGTATTCCGAAAGTGGCAAGGTATTTAGTTTTAAAGCTAAATAGTGTTCACACAAATCATTTATTAATCCTCTATCGTTGGTATGTTGGATATATATTTCTGGTAATTTTGAACTAATATCAATCCATCTAAATGATTCACTAACGTTAGTCAACATTTGTTGCACAACTAAATCTATCTCTTTTGTAAAAAATTCTCTTATTTTGGTACTGAATGATGGTGCAACTACAATTGATAAAAAGTCTAATTGTTCATCAGGTAGGTGTTTTTTTATGCATTGATGAAAAAATTGAAGTTCATTGAGATTAAATGAAATTAAATTTTTTGTACTGAAGTTAAATATTGTGCATTTTTCAATTATAAAATTAGAATCTATTCCAATCCTATGTAGATTGACTAAAAGATTTATTGTTATGCTCTCTGGTATTAAATGAGAATGGTTAACTACACTTTTTTCCTCAGGAAAATTATTCTTGATGTTATTAGTAAAAAGGGGTATCCTTTCTTCAATTTTTTCTTTGTTATTAAATTTAAAAATATAAGTAAGACTAATAATATGCAAAACATAACTTGTTGCAAAATTCTCTTTTGTTCCATCTAAAATTGAATTTAACATTGAAAGTAAAAGTTCATCTTCACTTTCATTTATTAAAGTAAAGATCTGACCTAAACTTTCTTTTTCTTTTTCATTTAATAATACTAAAGACTTTGAGATGTCAAATATAACATCCTCTCTTTGGTAATAAGATGCCAACTTAATCGCTTCTGTCATTAACTTTTTAGACCATATAAAGGCTTTTGAAATAACTATTTGATCTGTTATGAAATTTGGATTCAAACAGGTATTAATGAAATTATCAAAAGATTTGTTAATTGAAGCTTCAATTAGAAGATGGTAACCTATAAATTGAAACTTATAAATATTGATCTCTTCATATAAATCGTCAGAAGAAATCATGGAAATATTAACTATGGCGTTATTTAAATTTTCTAATTCTCGATCACTTAATTTTTGCAACAAATAAACCCTTAATCGTTCGTGATACAATTGATACTTCCCAGTCTCCGGGGAGTTAAACCAACTAGAAAATGAATTGATTAGTTTTTTCATTCTCTCCTCCTCAGTCTTTACAATATCCGCTGCCATTTTAGCACTTACTGGTCCTTTAAAAAGCGCCCAAATAGCTAATAACTGCAATAAAGATTGTCTTTGGTGTAACGGAATGTTTTGAGAAAACTCTTGTTCGTACAACCCAATGAATCCATGTGGCAATGAAGCTGAATTTTCTGCATTCAAATTCCCTTGGCAGAGACTGTCGTGCACAAAACGTAAATATGTGGGTTCTATGTTTTTCATAAAAATAAGTTAGAATTGAATCTTTACCCCAAATGTTAAAGAATAGTATAAATCATCAATGGGTAGAGGTCTATACAAGTCGTAATTGTGTTCGTACTGAATAAGAAAGCTCAATTTATTGGTAATTGCCATATTGATTTGAAAATTAAGGAACCATCTCGGTAATTTAAAGTTCTCATTAATTGGAAACTGCAAATAGTTTACTCCTGAAAAATCTATTTTATCGTTAATTTTTTTGGCAAATTTTATTGTTGTATTGAGTCGAAACAAACTACGAACAGCACTTAAATTGGTATCACTTAATTCAAAGGCTGACCCATCCGTTTGCCAGATTTCATTTTCATAAAAACCACCAATTCCTGTGTACAAATCAACTCCTTTCTTTTCTATCCAATTTACCCTTAAATTACTCCCAATAATATACCGTTGTTGCATTCCAATGACATTATTCCATTGGTATTGAGCATAGGAATCTGGAAATAGCTTTCTTTTGTCATTGTCTCTAAACCTCAATTGAAAGTATCCATTATTTTCAATGGATTCATTGCCATTTAAAATCATTTGAGTGGAATTAATCAATATAAAAACTAAATCCTTTTTTAAAAACTTACCTAACTCCGCTTTGCTATTGGTAGAAAAAATGGTGTTTTGTTGCTTATCTGCCGAAAAATCTAAATCAATAACACCATAGTAGGCTTTTTTTAACGTATCTGTTTCTGTTTCTCTGTCTACATTCAGAACTTGTGAGTAGGAATTAATTCCAACAAACAAAAAACTACTTGCTAAAAGAAAGTATGGCTTCAATAATACTTTTTTCAGTTTTAGGTATTCTCTCATTTTCTAGGATTTTTCTAAGATTATCTTTTGGTATATGTATAAATTTTAATTCATCCTTTGACAAGAAGTTAGGCTGAGTCACCAAATCTTTCATCATTTGGGTTGATGCGGCCATTTCTCTTATCAGGTCGAACTTCTCCGAATGAATCACATTAAACAACCATACTGGATAAATTTGAACTCTGAAGGAGTTCTCTGGATATTGATAAAATAGATTTTCAATAAATTCAAACCAATCTGCATTTTCGAATAACTCAGGATGTTTAATTAATTCCATTGAAGCAATAAAAATTCCTATTCTATGATTGAGCTTGGTATTAATTGACAGCCTCATTCTATTCAAGAGATAATGTTCTCTCGTTAAATTTTCGTTTAACAGATATGAGTTAAATGAACTACAGATAAATCCTAAATCTTCTAATTGTTGAAATCTAAAAGAATCAATTCGGTGATTCAGTGCCTCTATCGTTTTTAAATAATCATTAGGAAATAAGGAATTTGGAGAAATCAACTTAATTCTTTGTTCTGTAAAATAAATTGATTCTTTTATCGCACAGGCTCTGCTTAAAACTCCCAATAATTTACTTTTCAAATTTATATCGTTTGTTTCCTTTACATCATTCCATAGGTTATTTAGATTAGACGTAACAGAGTCAGAGAAGATTTGGTTGTTTTGTTTGACAACAATTAGGGCATCATACAGCCTAACAAAGTGATTTTTTGGATGTGTTGACTTTATTAATTCGAATTGATTCTTATGATCGGATATTTTTAATACTATCTCCCCATAAGTTTCGATCATAATATTAAGAGAGTCATCTTCTTGAATGGATAATATTTTGTTTTCAAGTAATCGAGATAAATTATTTTCAAAAAGTAATTTGAATTTTTTAACATCAGAAGAAATGATAAGTTGAACAGCCTTCAGGAAATAAAATGTTGATTCATTTGTATTAAAAATAAATTCAAAATTCATTTTACTCATGAAAGTTAAGTAGTTCAAAACATCTCTGTTTTCTCCCCTGGTCAGAGATCTTTTTAAAGCTTCTAAACAAACCACTCTGCCTTTTTCCGGATAGTCAGAATAAACCAAAATAGTCCTTTCTGCCAATTGGAACAATTGATCATTTGTTAACTTAGTAATATTTTTCGGTTCTTCGTAAACGCCATAATCTGATAAGGTAATATTGATAATCTCCTTGTGGTACTCCTTTACAATTTGTGGCATTTTACCCTTCGTTGTTTTATTGGATAAAATAAATCTTTTAAGGGCGGCCCTGATTGATTTAGAACTAAATTTATAGTAATCATCATTATCATTTAAATCTATTATTATTCCAGAGCTTTCTGCTTTCAGTAAATTATGAATTAACTCGAGTCTATCCATTTTCCATAATTTACTCAGCAAATTAGCTTCAAACTCCATTCCTATAAAAGCAGCACTGCCCAGGACTTTTAACACATCCTCTGAAAGTTTTGAAAATTTGGAGTAATACAATTCTTCCATTCTATTTTCTGCTGGTACTGTGTCCCAATCAATATCCGACTTCAGCGTTATCACTTTGTTGATTTCAACAAACATTTCTTTTTCGATCAAAAACTTTATTAACTCAAGAATATACCTCGGATTCAAAGAACTCGTTTGGGTAATGAATTCTTCTATTTCGTCTATTGTTTTGGAAGAAATATGAATGCCGGTATTACTAGGTGATAAAAATTTCTTCAGAAATCTTGTATTGATAATTTTGGCAATATGTAGCTCTTCATCCATTTCTTTTTCCCATCTCTTGAATGAAAAAAGTTCAGTTTTTTTAGAAATATTTTCAGCATGTTCTATTATCTCACCACACTTCTCATTATTTTTTTCAGACGTTGTGGTTATAAAAATGATTTTTGTGTCACCATATTTTGAAAAGTTTAATCTTGTAAATTGTTCCAATAATTCTTGGAATAAAATTTTTGTGTAATCATCTATCCAATGTAAATCTTCAATTATAATTAAGATATTTTTTCCATCTTGCTTCTTTGCTAAATTTAGAAGATGATTTGAAATTCCTTGGGAAATTTCATTCGTAGAAGCTCCATCAAATGAAGGCTCATTGTTAGCCAGAGTGTCAGCAATCCCATCCATTCCAACAACTCCCAGAATAGGACTAGCCTTATCAATAAGCTCCAATGCAGCTTTATTACCTTTATAAAAGATCCCTTCTCCTATAAATTCTTCGAATGCCTCCTGAAAAGGCTCGTAGGGAATCGTGGAGCCCTCTTGATCTTCATCACAGTCACCATAAAAAGAGTGAAAACTAGACTTATTTCTATCCATGAAATCTTTGAGAAAAGAAGTCTTTCCTATACCTGATTCTCCTTCAATATGAAGATGAGTAACTCCTTTGGAACCTGATGTAATCTCTTTTATTGCATTATGAAATTCCTCATTAAAATCGACTAAAATTGCTTTATTTAAATCGGTTAACTGAAAAGAAATAATCTTTTTTAGTTTAAGCAATTGAGTTTCGTCTTTCTCCATTACTGAAAGGGCCACACTTGATATATTTTTCTTTTTTCTTAAAACAAGAAATGGAATAATTGCAGTAATTAAAGAAATACCTAAAGCAACATTTGCCATAGGACTTGGTCCCAAAACACCTCCAATTTTTAACAACTCATGAAGTACTAAGCCTAAAGGCAGGAAAAACAACACAGGAGTAATCAAGAATATATAATTCTTGTTTTTCTTATATCCCTTTGCCATCCAATAGGAGCTGCCTAAGGAAACAAAAAAGGATGCAAAAACATAAGTTAGTATAAGACTGAGATTTAGTTCCTCAGAAATATATACATAACTCGCCTTGAGAAAAGGAAGAACTACGGCTATTGAAGCTGAATAAAGAAAAAGGAATATTAATGGAAAACTATCTGAGAATCTTCTTTTTACTATTAATCCGACCAATGTAAATAAAAGAACAGGTGTAATTATAATTAATTCAGTAAGTAGGTATGGCCAAAGTATAACTAGCGGTTCTCCTCCAAAATCTAAACCTTTTGGGGCTATCAATGATAGTCCAGATAATAATCCCAATGATGATGTAATCCCTAATACAAATCCAAGGACTAACGATAACACCAAATTCAAAACTGAGCCTAATTGACCTAGTCGTCTTTTTAACAGTAAAAATGCAATTATACCAAATAAAAGTATGAAGAATAAAAAAGGTGAAAAGTATAGAAAAAAAGAAACTGATTTCCCTTGCATATTCACACTAAACCCCTCAGAGTAAGTATCGGAAATTTTATTGTTATTCACTAAATCAAAAAATTCAAATTTAGCTCCAACATACGATACTTGATTTGAATTATCGTATTCCATTACACTTACCTTCCCAATGTAAATGGTATTAAAAAAATCTCCTATTTTATTTAAATCGTGCGCTCCTTCAATTTGAGTTTTACCTAAAATTTGTGAGATTTCATAATCAGAAATGACATACATTTTTGAATTATTATTTAAATACTGAATTGAAACCTCCTTTAATGTTGAATCACCCTTAACATCAACGAAACAATAAAGTAAAACATCTTTGAGCTCTTTTGATGGTTTATAAATACCTGATTCTAGTAAAGATTTTAAAGCTGATTCAGCGGCTATTTCCAAAGGCTCATCATAGTATTCAAATTCGGAATATTGATCGGTTAAAAAAGGTATCAACGGATAAACTCCATTTAGATTATCAGCTGTTACCTCAATCAATTGATTAAGCTGAAGATTAAAAGATTTAATTTTTGTATCATATTCCAGCTTACATTTCTTTAACAAAACTTCAGAAAACAAAACTTCCCTCGCAGAATCTAAATGTTTTTTAGATAATTTTGCCTCAATATAACTGTTTTGCCTAACTCTGGATAACCAATATAGACTATTAGCTCTATTTAGGTGATAATCTATTTTTTTATTCTGACAAGAATCTAAGCTCCAAGAATTTGAAAATTGACAAAGAAATAAGATTAGTATTAATATTTTTTTCATTTGTTTTAATTGTAAAATTTAAACTAAATTATTTGTATTGAAAACAATAACAAAATTTTAATTAAATCACAATATAATTAAATTTAGAAAACTTGAATTGGATTAACGTTGCATTGTACTGGGAAGATAAAAAAATAAGAAAAGGAGAATCCAATTATGACAAGAATACTGAAATTTATATTTATAACTTAAAAAAGCCTTTTAGTAATAAAACATTCTAAGATGATTAATTCGATTATTTTTTTAAACTTAAAAGTAACTTTCTAATTGTTATGTTATGCCGCAGCAAGACCTAAGAATCTTTAGATTTATTCCTATGATGCTCATTAAACCACTTGGCATATTCTTTATCATAAAGAAATCTCTTTAATATTAAACAATCATGATATAGATTAAATTGCTTGTTTTCGTGATAAACTAATGACCCTAATAATGGCACGAATAATAATATAGACAAATTAAAAACATCAAAAAAAGAAATTATAATTAAAGATAAAGCTAAAATTATAGATAATATTCCAATAATTTTTGACTTCAAAATCATCTTAATCTCTGGCTGATACTTTTTACGAATCTCAGGATCCTTGCTTATTTTTGGAGGTTTAATCATTACTTAACAAGTTACGAAGTGAATATATTAAAATAAAATATAAAAGTGAAATTAAAGTTCTACAAAACATTATTGATTTGTACGAATGATTTATTACCAAAGTAACATAGAAAAATAAGTATATTATAATCTTCTGTTAATTCTCTTCTTTTTAATTCTCATTTATCAATAATTTGATTTCTACCTGCATCAATAAGTAAATCAATATTATTACTACTAAATGAATATTTTTATATTAAAATTTCCCAAAGATTATTCGCAACTTTAATAGGGTTGTTAGCAAGGTCGGTAATTAAAGGGTCACCATAATTACTTTCAGCTATTATTAGAGAATGAAATTTTGAAGATAACTGACTTTTAGATTCCGAATTAATCCCTTTAGTTTCTACAACTCCCCTATTAATTTAAGAAAATCCGTGATAATCAATAGAAAAAATGAAAATTATAAAATATATTCTCATAGTTCTTTTACGCTAAAATAATATTTATTTTTTTCTAGAAAGTCACTGATTAAGAAGTCTTTAGTTTCATCACTAAAGGAATTTTGAAAAGTCACACAATCATTAAGTTTTATTTTAAAAGCATCAATTTCTTTCAATTTGATTCTTTTTTGCAATATTTCAGGAATAATAAAAGTATTTTCAAAAGTGATAATTTCTCCGTTTGATTCAACTTTATAACTCCAAATATATTTACCTGGATTTAAGCTATTTAAATTTATATAATTATTTACAGGTTTATCATTATAAATAACTTCACTAGTTGAAATATTTGTTACAACAATATTGGATATTAACTTTGTATCTTTAACTCCGTATGATAGCATCAATGTATCTGACAAAATTATACTTTCATCAGAAGGTGAATAAAATAAATTTTGATCGTAAACAGTTCCTCCTCTTGAAACCCCTCCAAGTGGAACTCCATATGAACTTTTTGAAGCCTCAATATCTAAATATGCTTTATTCAAGTATTCAATAAAACTTTTTGATAATGAACCAGATTTATTATTAGCTAATATTTTTTTCATCCGAGAGTAACCACATTTAATTTCTAAAGAATCACCTAATTCTACATAGGAGTTTGAATTATATAGAATCACCTTAGAATACTTGTCAATAAGGATATTTGAATTATCTGTTAAATACATTCTCTCTGATCTGTGGAGTCTAGAATATTCTGTTTTATATTTTTCTACCACAACCTCACCTTTTAATACAATGATCGAAATTTGATCTTGACTAAAAACATTGTAATTTGATAGAAAAATTAAGACGATGACTAATTTATGCATTTTTTTTATTTTTTGTTGTAAATTTTTCAATTGACCAATCATAAACTTCTATGAATTCTTCTAAAATTATAACTAGACCAAAAAGTACCCCAACTTTAAAATATATACCAATATCCATTAAGTAAATACAAGCTAAATAAATTAGAGGAAGAGAGGTAATCATTATTATAAATAAGCTAATAAGCTTACTCAAAGAAAATTTATCATTGATATAAAGAAATATGTTTAAATAAATAAGTAGAATAATAGAAGAAATTATTTCGTAAGACCAACCTTCAACTGAAATAATTCTATCATTATTTAACATCATTTGTACCGCATTAGCATGAATAATAGCACCTGGTGTTGTTAAATCTCGGTTAAATAAAGATTTATCCATCGGTACCCTAAATTTATCTTCAATATCATATGGATTGTGCATAAATCCATTTCCAAGGTGCCCTATTATAACAACTTTATTTTTTAAAATCTCGTTTAATCTTTCTTCAAAGACTATTTTAAAAATATCACTAGCTTCAATTGCCGGAAAATTTAAAGGGCTAATTTGTTGATTCTCATTTAAAATATTGTAATAACCAATTCTATCGGAACTGTATTTTAAATAATTTACACTATCCTTCGATTTTGTCTTGGCTAGAACAGCAGCAAAAGAAGAGATAGTATCATTATTAACTATTTTGAAATTATAATAATCACGAATTGTTTTATTAGAATGTTCTGGAAAATTAATTATCCCTTTTTTATCTGAAAGAAAAATATTTCCATCTATGTTATTAGCATCGAGTGCAGTAACAATATCATTCTGAATTATAGTGTTTTTTAAAACACTATCGTAAATAGGGTTTTTATTTTCTGAAAAAAAAATATCCAGACCTATTATATTAGGTTTTTTTGATGCTATGATTTCAATTATATCAGCTAAATTTTTGCGGAAATAAATACCATTTTCTAGACTTCCTGTGTTAACTAAAACAACATCTTTACTGTTAAAGTCTATTCCTTTAAATTCTCTAGTTGAATAATAAATGTCATTTAGCTCAATATCATCCGTTGCTATTTGTTCAAACTGGAATAATTGGAATGGAGAGTTTTCAATTAACAATGTAACCAATGCAATGGTTAATTTAAAGAAAATAAATATTAAAATGACTTTTTTAAGATGCCTCACAAGAGATTAGATTAGTTGTCATAAATTTTAAAATTAGTCAATCATAAAATAAAAATAGTGATTATCGTTTAATAATCAAAACACAAACTGAATAGAGTTATTAAAGTTACTTCCAAATTTACTTAAGTATCCAATCGACATCCATAGTTTCTTGTCTTGAAGTTGGTTGCTGTTTTCCTTGAGTTATTTCAACAACTCGTTCTTCAACATATCTTTTTAATTGATTGACTGTTAATTTTTCGTCAAAACTTTTATTGCCTTTTAAATATTCTAATACAGCATATGTAAATGCTCCATTTTCTATTGGTATATTATTAATAATCACTGAGTTTCCTTCTAATGCATCTTGTCGTCCTCTAGCTGCACTGATAACAACAGCTCCTGTTTTGTTTATCGTATTAATAAACAGTTCATTCATCTTATTAAATGAATTATTCTGATAGTCTTCTCTTAAAATTACTCCTCTGGCAACCAATAATGAATCAATATTATTTGTATTTATCGTTTCTTGATTTTTCTTATCAAGCGTTTCATTGTCCCCACTATTGCATGCATCGAGTAATAACAATTTTTTTCTAGCTGGTATTCCATCAAGTAAATTTTCTAACTCTTCATAAGCAAGACCTCCTTCATGCGGTTTATTAAAGTCAATATCATGCATTGCTAAATAAAAATTATTATTCTCATCTAATAATCCGTGACTACTGCAGGATATTATTACTTTATCATTAACCGTTGTATTTTCTAACAAAAATTTTTTAATAGATATTATATTTTCTTTCGTTACTTTCTTGTTGATAAAAAGTTGCACAATTGTATTTGAATTATCTGAAAAGATATTTCCAAGGTCGGTTATATCTTTCACGCAGAAATTTAACTTGGTTTCTCTATTATTTACATATTGTTGTTTAAAATCATCTACCCCAATTCCTATATAATAGGTCCTCGCAACAATATCATTTGATTTTGGTAAATAGTTAACATAAGTTGGGTATTTAAAACTCTCCAATCCTATTTCGTTCATTACTGAAAACTGTATTTTATTTTGACCTATACTTAAAGGAAGAGATACTGTTGCTTCCCATTTCTTTATGTTTAGATGACTTAAAGAAATACCTTGAGAACCGTAAATGGGTACTTCATTAACAAAAATATTATACCTTATTAATTTATGATTAATATCATTTGCTTTTAAATGTAAAGTTATGTCGCCATCATTGTTTTCATATACAATTGAATCAGTATTCTCAATATTTGCTTCTGGTACATCAAACTCTCCTTTACCCAGTTTATCTTTATCTAACCCTAACCGTTCAATGCGCTTTTCCCAAGCTAGACGATATTGAGAAACCAATTGTTCATCAGCACCTCCAAAATATTTCCCGATACTACTTAAAACCAAATCAGGTCGGTTATAAATTGGGTCAAGTTGATCGAAACCAATTAACCTGAGATCTGGAGTTACGTAATGTATCATTTTACTTGCATCTTTAGAGCACATATAATATGGGGAATTAAAAAGACTTATTATGTAATTACCATCCTTTAAAACATGAAAAATAAATTCAGTTTTAAAGTCTTCTTTCTTTTTGAAGTAGATTTGACCGTCTAATGATGCAATTAATAAATGCTTTTCTGTTGTATTAATTTTAATAGATGGAATTTCACTATTTTGTATTTTTTCGAGTTCAAACTTATTCAAATTCCATATTTCAATTATTCCATTGTAGTGAGATATATACAATTGATTGTTATCGATTTTCGCATCACTAATTATTGGGTTAATTTTCACACTATTAATTATGCTTTTTTTCACTAAGTCAACTATAGATATATTATTTGTTGAAACAACACAAATCTTATCTGATTGAATCTCTTTTATATAAATAACTTCCCCAACATCTTCATCGACAGCTATTTCTTCTCTATGTTTAGTATTCCGGTTGTATATAGAAATAAAACCATCGGTATCTCCAACTATAAATGTAGAATCATTAGACATAAATTCAATATTTATGAAATATCCATAACTTGGTTTCAAGTATTTTTCTATCGGATTTAGTGTGATTTCGTCCAATATTAACAATTCATTATCGCTCAAAATAACATATGGGGTTTTTCCTGTTTTACTAAAACCTGTTTTAATTATCTCTTTATGAAAAGTCCTTTGTTTACTGTAATAATTCGCCTTTTTATTATATAATTTTAATGTAACTCCGTTATTCATAAGTATATCTCCATTTTTATTTGGATAATCTAAATCAATAATACAGTCTCTAATAGTTTTTTTATTTAAAAAAACACCATTTTTCATATCCCATACGCTATAAGAATTATCATTAATATTTGATAGAAATATTGAGCCATCAGAATCAACTATTGTATTGTTAGGGATAGCCATATTTTCACCTAAATTAAATTTGCTAATTAATGAATCAGATTCAAGAACTATTGCAGATCCTTTTGAAAATGTGCACAATAAATCTTTTGATTTATTGATATATTGACAGGATTCTAAATTTTTTTTAAATTTTCTCGATTTAATAACTCTAAAAGTTTTAATGTCAACTAATTTAATACACCCATCTTTAGATATAATTGCAGCCTTAGTTTTAGATTCGTTAATCGTAACTCCCAAAACCATATCATTAAAACAAATTGTTTTTACAAGAATATTATTAACTAAGTTATATATTAATAACTTATTATCGGAGGTTGCTACCAAAACAATACTATCGTTATTTACTAATTTAAAGTCGAAAATTATATTATTTGATAACTTATATTTTTTTAAGATTATACTGTCAGATTGCTTCAACTTAACAATAGTTCCATCCCACGAAGAAGTATACAGTAATTTCTTTTCTCCGAAGAATATTTTATTAACATAATTATTGTGAGAACTACTAATTATAAGTTCTCTTTTTATCGGAGATTCATTAATATAAACTGGCCCATTCCAAGATAAGATAATTAAGCTTTTTGTATCATAATTAAATTTTAAACTTGAAAAATCACATCTATCGTAAGTAAATTCTTTAATTATCTCATTTTTTTTTAAATCCCAAGAAGATATCTTATTGTTCCCTTCTAAAATATACAATATTTGACTTACTGTATCTAAAGTAAATGAACTAACTTTATTACTTACTCTTAATTTAGTAGTAGAAATTCCACTTTTTGTAAGTTTATTAAAGCAAATTAAAGAATCTTCAGACCCAGTAATAATCTTATTATATCTTTTACTAAACTCAATTGATGTAATTCGATCAGTATGACCTTTTAAGTTTGCTACTAATTTACCTGTTCTTTTACTCCAAATTTTACACGTAAAGTCATCTGAGCATGAGATTAATAAATCAGAATTATCAAGTTCAATAATCTTATTGATATTTGCCGTATGACCAGATGGCATAATCATCTCTAAATTTTTATACTTACCCTCTTGAAGAACCAACTGTTTATTCTTCTTTATAGAATCATCTGAATATAACTTATATAAACTTGAATCATTTTGAGTATTGGATAACAATTTAGTAGGCTGACTATTAACAGAATCAATTATACCACGAAAAGTTTTAGCTTCATTAATTTGTGTTTCATTATCTTCATTAGTGTTAATTTCTGTATTTCCGATCAAATACATTTTAAAGTTAGTATCGGGGATATAGACATTCTGACTACAAAGACTCGTCGTTATAAAGATGTATAAGAACAATAAACTTGTTTTCATATAGCTGTTTTTTAAACTTAAAAAAGTAATCCAATCATTGATTACAGGTTAAATCTATTAACCTTTCAATATTACGTTATAGAATGCTTTCATATTTGTTTACCTGTTCCATTTTTTGTAAATAATTTTTAGTTTTTTTACCTACATAATTCTTTTGCATTACTTTTTATATAACTAGCTGTAAGGTTCATCACTTTTGAAATAGAAAATGACAAAGCTAAATTTTCACGAGTAGAAGTTGCTTTTAACTCTTGTTTATTCATTTAAAATATTCCGTTCACTTTTTTTTATAAAGTCTTTAATCATTTATGAAATAAATATTACAGAAACCAAAATAATTATTTCGGAGCAATAAGTAAATTAATTTCTTTATTCATTAATACAAACTAAATAATTAAATTAATTACTCTTCTTTTATATGCTTTACAGTTAAAAAAACTGGTGACTTTGCAGGAAAATGTGTGTTCGCTTTTGTGAAAAATATCTCGTCAATAACTTCACCGAAATCAAAATTGTTATTCAAAGCTGAAAATGACAACTTAAAATCATTCGATTCATATTGATATTGAAGAGCAGCACCTCCATCAAAAAGAGTAGCATTGACTACACCATATTTAAATGCTATCATCGATATCTCTTTAACTGATAACAATCCACCTGTATTGGATAAGACACAAACTAGATTACCATTTTTTAAGGTTCCAATTAAGTTTCGGTAAGTTTTCTTTTTCCAATTACTACGATAAGGCGGATTCTCCGTTTTTATATAATCAAACAAAGCTCCGTTTTTCATAACAGAAGGGTATGCTTGACAAGAATGAGAAATATCACCCATATATTGATTAAAAATAGATTTTGCTCCAACTACTGGTTTACCTTCTATTACCTTAAAGAAACCTGAAGCAAAGGTATTTCGAGATCCAAATTTTTTATTTTCAATGATAATCTCACCTATTGCATTTCTACCATAAAAACTTGTATTTAAAGAGAAGTTTGAGCCTTGTTTATTTAAAGCCTGGAAACAATTTATAGGGACTAACTTATTATCAGTATCGGCCGTCAAGCTGTACTTATTACTTGAATTAAACTCAAAAATAACGACCTTATTAGGACTCATAAAACTTTTAATTTTATGAACGAAAGATTCATTATTTCTTTTAAATGAAATAGACCGTATTTCTACATTTTTATTTTTAAATAACAATTCACTCTCAATTTCCTGTTTGATTTTTTCCAAAGATTTAAATCCATCTAATGTCTCAATCACTAAATCTCCATCGTTTTCAAATAAATACTCAATATTAGATTGAACTCTAAATAGATTAAAAGTAAAAATAACTAACGTAAGGCTTAAGATATATAAGGCAGATAATAATTTATTGTTTTTAAGAAATAGAAGGAAATGATTACTTATAAATTTCCTTTTTGAAAATGAAAAAACAAACTGAGTTAATAAAAGACATAAAATAAAACCATAAATATTATTTAGTAATATAAGGCAAAAAAAGTATAGTAATATAGCTAAAAAGGTAAGAGATTTGAACATGATTCTAATTTTTAATTGCTTTTATAATTACAAAAATAAGTCTAAAATAATTAACAAATTAGAACCATAAACCTTTAATTGAAGAATAAGAGGTTAAGTACTTCTCTTACAAGAATTTGAATACCTCTGGTTCTTTTATTAAAAAAAATATGACACAGTCTGAAGCCTACGAGCTGTATAAATCAAGAATTGATGATTATCGTAAATTATTAGACCCACTTTTGTCTATGTTTACAATCCTTGGTTTGCCATTATTACCTATAGCTTTGTTGAAAAACTTCTGTACTGACATCTTCTGTCTCCGATTAGTTAACAAGAAATCAACTGTATTTCCATAATTATCTACTGCTCGATATAAATACATATCTCTGCCTTTTACCTTGATATATGTTTCATCCATTCGCCAATTATCACAAACCTGCTTTTTTCGCTTATGTATATTCTTCTCTACTTCTTTAGAAAATTTAAACACCCATCTTTGGATAGTGGAATGGTCTACTTTTATCCCTCTGATTGACATCAATTCTTCCACATCTCTATAAATCAATGTAAATCTCAATTTGAAATAAACAGCTTGTAATATAATTACTCTTGGATATCGGTGACCATCAAACATAATTTCAGTATTAGATGAAGTCAAATCTAAACATTTATTAGTTACTCCATATTAATGCGACAGAACCGAAAAGAGAGGTAATTAATTGAATTAATGACAACTTTTTCATAATTATTTTTTTTAGTTTAATTTTCTGGTTTTTCAGATTATTCCCTGCGAACTTAGTAATTGGTTTTTATTTATTTAACCAAGGATGTTTTATAACATTTTCTACATATTACATATCATTTGAAATTTTGCATCTCATATTTAATTTGGAACTTCTTTTAACCTATACACTAATAAGGTTTCTTAAAAATTAAAGCACTCTTAATTAGAAAGAAAACTCTATCTCTACCCTTCTGTTTTTCTCTCGGTTTTTCTCTGAATCATTCGTATAAATAGGCTCAAGATCTCCTTTACCCTCATATCTTAAACTACTCTTATTAATTCCATTTTCGATCAAATACTCATACACAGATTTAGCCCTTAATCTACTTAACTCATTATTAAAGGACTTTGAACCTTCTGAGGATGTGTGACCTACAATCATTATTTGATTTGCATTATTTTGTCTTATATATTTTAATATTTCTTTCAAGGAACTAATTGAATTACTTTGAATCTTTGCACTATTAAAATCAAAATTTATATTTTCCAAATTTGCTTTTAAATCACACAGTTCATTAAATTCGTCTATACCATTGGATTTAAATGGATTTGAATTATTCGGATAAAAGAAAAGTTTAGCCGTGTCATTAACAACCATTCCATGAAATATATCTAAAGAACTTGTGTTGTTTTGTATAGCCTTATATGACAATTGAAAAAGAGAGTCATTTTTCCATCTAAAATTAGTCAAGTTGATATCATAGCCAAAGTTACTATTTAACAAAAAATACTTAATCGATTCTTTATCATAACAACTGGGGTAATGAATAAAATTTAAAATTTCATCAAATTGATAGGTAATAAATAAGGCCTTGATATATTCTCCCAAATTTGCACCATAAATATTCATAACTGGATTAGCCCATTCTGCCTTTGGTATAGAATTCGTGGGTTTTTCCTGCTCTTGGCTCAAAACAATATTTGTGTTTGAACTATCAGTTTTTGTATGAAGTTGTTCATTCTTATTCTCAATACTATAAGAATTAATCTTTGAGGAATTCTCGAAATTACAGCCGAATAAAAATATCGAAGCTAATACGATGGTAGTTTTTAGTTTTAAGTTCATTTAATGCCAAATCAATATACTATTAGAAGTATGTTTTTAAATTATAAAAATTAAATATACAAATAAAAAAAGCTTGATGTTTTTTTGCTAGGAACTTATCCTTTATTCTTTCCATGAATAATCCAGCTAGATTTTTTTTCTCTTTCCTTTCTATTGCAGATGGTTTTCCATTCAACGTTTTTGAATGTACTTAACATTTCATCTTTGGTTTTATCTTCAATTATTTTGGCAAATAATATTTTTATTTTTTCTTCTTCAACAGAGTTTTCTAACATAGCTTTTGACATTGTTTATTGTTTATTTTTTAATGTCTATTTTATTTGAGAATATCTATTAAACTCTTTACTGCAGCTTCATAGGCTTCTGGATCACTTTCTTTAAAATTTGGGCTTATGCAGGGGATTTCGGTGTCGTTATAATCAAATGGGAAAGTATGAGAATTATTATTTGATGCTAGCCAAGCAATTACTTTACCATCTTTAAGTATTAAATGTGAAGAATAATAAATATTATCCGATTCGTCCTCAGCATCTTCATCTCTAATTAATACTTCCCCATTCACATAAGCAGTGTGTAATAAATTAAAACCGCAAAAATCAGAAGTAGTCATTATAGAGTGAAAGTTATCTATACCTGTTTGGACTTTAAACTTAGCTACTTCTGTATTATCAAAAATTATTTTATGTTCCTCAGAAAATTCAGCTTTTGCTTTAAAATAAAGATCCATAGTTCTGATACTAATCACAACAAGACCATCTGATGCTAGTTCAATTTTTGTTGGTGCCTTAAAATCTGGATTAAGCTCCCAATTTTCGTTTTCTGCAGGAACAAATGCCCAATTATCAGTTGAATATGAATATATATCTCCCCCGTTATCGCTAAGATCTTCATAATAAATCAATCCATTTTTGTGGTATATTTCATTAACATCCATAAGATCTGTTAAATAAGTTGAGCCAATATAAGTCTCATCCCACTTTCCTGCCATTTCTTCAAAAAGTTTATCATTTTGTAGCATCGATTTAAGTTCCCTTATTTTCTCTACAGTAAGCAAGCCTATTGAAACCTCTGCACCTAAATACTCACTGGGACTTCCTTCTGGCTCACAATTTCTGGCAACTATTATTTTTTCTTTTCCCATTTAATAATATTTATTGATTTCAAACTAGAAATATCTCTGACGAAAAATCAATTATAAAGATTTTAAGGAGTATAATGTCTAAACTTCATTCAAAATAAGTTTTGTTAGACCATCAAATTCTTTTTGAAAATCTTCTCCATTAAAAAATAATTTATCTTCATCCTCAAGACTAAATTCAACTTCAAGACGTCCCTCAATTGCATTTTTTTTGAAATTTTCATCCGCATTTTTCCAATTATCATAAGATGTTGTGACTTTCACATCAAAAGTTACTTCATACATGTCACCATCAGTCAATTTGAAATTTAAATTATTAATTTCATAGTTCTCAAAATCTTCAAATTCATAATAGTCTTCATCATCGAAAGATTTTAAAAAATCAATTTTTAAATTAACCTTCTCAAGGTCTATTTTCTCAATCAATGTAATTTTTGAGTTGTAAGTAGTTTCTCTATAACTAAATTATAAATTAACCACCCCTACACTTTTCACATATTTTATTTTTTTATGTAATTTTTAAATTATGACTTACACCTTCTCCCACCCCTTCTTTACATTCTCCAATACCTCTGCAGTAAAAATCTCTTCAATCTGCTTCTTGGAATCTGATACCTTAATTTCCTTTTTAAGCATTTCTGACCTACCAGCGCTAAAATCTGTATAATGATATACATACGCTGGATACTCGCCAGTTGCTTCCTTATTGGTTTTCCAAACCATAAACTTGCGTACCATCTTGGTGCCTTTGCTTTGTTTCACATACACTTCTCTGGAAAGAATCTCGCTTTTCTTCAAATCTACTTTTTCAGCAGCATTTTTGTCCAAAGAAATAATCTTCGTGATTTGAGACAAGCCCGCATCATCTATATTTGGTTTTTTGTCTGTACGCATTTTAACATATACCGGAGAAATTACACTGGCCATTGGCTGTTTACCCATGGCTGTGTAGGTGCCGTCTTTATAGCTCAAACACATTTTAGAAATAGTCCCTTTTGAGTTTTCTCCAAACACATCCAAACAACTAAACTCTACCACCTGGTTGGGTGCTACCATAGTAAAAGCCACGTTAGATCCAGAAACTTCAATATAACCAGAATCTACTTTTTTCTTTTCTAGTTCCTTGAGTAGTTTTATACGCTCATCTTCGCTGTAGCCATTCCCTACTTTGGTTAAAAGGATGTACTCATCTTTTGCTACACATAAGCCAACCAGTACTTCTTTGAGCATTCCGGCTCTACTACCCTGGCCTTCTGCAAAACCTAAAATAACAGCATCTAGGGTGATTAGTGGTTTTATTTTATAGGTTGGGCCGCTGTGAGAACGCACTACAATGCCTTCTTGGCCGCCATCTTCAACTATCTCTTTATAGAGCGCAGCAATATCTTTTCTGCTTTCTACAAAGCTGTTTTTTACCGCATGTATAGATTTCCCTCTAGACAACACAGCGTTAAGCTTTTCATCTAATGCCTTAATGTCCATAGATATATCCTCCCCATCAAGACTAAGCAAATCAAATGCTGCAAAGTAAATAGCTTTAGATTTATCATCTAAGGCTGCTGTCATATCAAAAGAACGGGTACGCCCGCCTTCTTTGTGCAGATATAATTCTCCAGCCAACACAATAGCCTTGCATGTACCTTTAAGTAGCGCTGAGGCCTCTTTTAGCAGCGGTAAATCTTCAATAACAGTACCTCCGTGGTTTGTAAGTGTCGCTTTCTTACCATCAAAACTTAGAATATAAAAGTGACCATCGTGTTTGGTAGAAACACCATAACATTCTGCCTCCATGATCTTCGAAGTAATCTCCTGGGCTCCAACAGGCAGATACCTAGATGCCGTTTGGCGTTTGTATTTTTGTGCGGTTTCTTTATTACTCATAATCTCTATTATCTAATTTTTATGTTATTGAATTATCCTCATAGACTATTTTGCCCTTATCATCCTTGATCTCAATATATTCAACATTTACTTCATCGAGCTCAGCAATCTCATCTTGATTAATAACTAATGAGTCATCAATGGTTTGATAAAATGACGGATCAAAGTCATCTAAAAGGCTAAATACTTCATCTAAGTCAGCTGCTGTTATTTCTTTGCTCTGAAAATCTTCTAGGTCAAATTTCTCATCTGTATGATATGACCTTAAATGAAATCTAACTGTATATGTTGGCATTTCTTTATTTTTGTTCTGTTTCTATTTGTTAAAATCAAAAACTTCACCGTTTTGTTTCCAAATTTTAACTAATCTGGTAATGGTTTTAATTCCTGATCGGTAAGGTGAAGGATTAAACAGTATTTATCTCCTTTAATTCTACCCTCTAAGAAGGCTCTGTAGGGCTTTCCTCCGTCATTCATTACCAAAGGTTCTTTACCGGAAGCACCAGCACCCATAATCATAATAGCGTCTTTATCGGCAAGTTGTTTGGCCATGTCAAATAGAAAATCATAAGTAAGCCCGTTTATGTGTTTTAATTGGTATTTTTTATGAAATACCAGTTTGTTGTAAATCTTAGCTTTAGGCATGAGCTTACCCGTCCAGTTAACAATACTCTCGCCTGTGATATTACTATCGTTGTACTTGGGTTCTCGCTCTTCTTTGAGCTCGGCGGTGGGAGAAAAAATCTTTTCAGTTTTTTTGACACTAAACACCGGCTTTTCATCTTCATTAATATATACTCTAGATACATCCTCAATAAATTTACCCGTAAGTTCTAAATCAGATTCTGGATCACTAGCAATAAGGTCTTCGGCCAGTTTTGATGCTAGTTGCATCTGAAAATCAACACCCTCTTTGGGTTTTTCATTATACTTTGCAAGAAGGGTTTTTATACCGGTTTGAGAAGTACCTTTTACCACACGTTTAGTGATCACCTTATCTCCAGATTCCATTACCATGGTGATTGAAGGCTTTGGATTCAAAGACCTAAAAGTAATCTCAGCATCTCTTTTTTTATCGTTGGCTAGTTTTATATATCTAATCATTTTATCTTATTTTAAAACATTGCAAAATCCATATCGTCTTCCACTACTTCGGCCTCTTCAGTGACTAATTCCTGCTCATTGTCTTCAAGACCTATAAATTCTAGATCAGACTTCATACCTGTGATGGCGAACACCTCGGCACCATTACTGATTAAAAAGGCATCATCACCCTCATAATCTGCCCTGTAATTAAACACAAAGTAGTAAAGCTTTCCTTTATTAAGATCTGAAAGCAAAGCCTCCATATTCTCCTCAATTTGCAATTGATATACAGATTTAACTGCCATGGACAAATATTCATCAATAGTGGCTTCTCTCAATATCACTTTTTGGTCATAAATAGAAGGAACTTTTTCTACCTTGTTCCCCTCGCTATCTACACCCACCAATGTGCTTTTTGAAACCGCTTCCCCTTTTGCATTTAAAGAAACCAGTGCAGAAGACCCAGAAGGCATCACATACTGCCCTTCTGCCAAATCTGCTAGCTTACACTTACTACCGTTTTGATCAAACACCTCAATGGTAGACCATCCGTAAATTTTTTTTCTGTCTACTTTTTTGAGCTCTGCTAGTACGCTTAACCCATTGATTGAAAATTCTGCTTTTCTTGCCATAAAAGTTTTATATTTGATTTTGAAAATACAAAATATCTTTGTTTAGACAAAAAAAAATTACATTTAAAATGACCAATATCTCAAGGAAATTAGATGAAATAACTAATGGTTTTACCGAGGAGCAAAACGATGTATTTATCGAAAACAGATTCCCCTACATTCTATCCAAAGCAGATAGTTATATTAAATCTGGACCGGAGTTGTACCGAAAAGAGGACGCATTTGATATGCCAAAGGAAGAATGGTCAGATAAAGATCTTTCGCTTATCATGGATGGATGTCTTCAGATTATGGAGGGGGTAGGTTATACATCTGATAAACCCTTTAAAAAACTGGGTATACGCGGTTTTAACCTACTATTTACAATGCTCCATTTTAATTGCATTAAACGCAAATCAAATCATTTAGGCTCAGGTCGAATCCAAGACGAAATAATTTTCGAACATGCGATGGACAGAAGCAGAGTAACATACTATAATCTAGTTGAGCGTTAACTTGAATTAACATCATACATTTTTCTAAAAAGATAATTGAACTTAATTACTAATTTTTTGATATATTGTAATTCACAAAGATTAACTAACATTATGTTATGGAAAGAATTGTTTTAACTATAGGATATGTCCCACAAGAAAACAATTTAAATATTATATATTGTGGTGATTCAGACTCCTCTGGGACCATGGAATTAAATTTTGAAATTGTTGAAAATATATGTTCGGGTATAGCCAACGATTTTAATGTCAAGATTGAAAACAGTGACTTATGGGATCACAACTCTTCTTTTTATAATTCAATTTCAACTTATCTATCTAATTATCTTAATTTGGTTCTATCTCCCAGCCAAGTTTATGGTGGTTATGTATTACTAAATGATGAACCTGATAGTCATTCTTTAAATATGAGAATAATTGACTCTGAAGCTGGAACATTTAGCAATCAAAATAAAGAACATAATGGCAAGATTTACCTCAGATATTACTTTGAAGAAGATGGCGAGATTTATGATGAATCTGTCTGTGTTTTTATTGTCAATTAGTATAATTAATGAACATTTCTAAACAAATAATCAAGCAAATAATAAATGAAGAAATTACTTTGAAATCATTTAATGAGAATGAGTTAAGAGAATGGCTCATTTCTAATTTAATAAATGTTTTATGTGACAATAAAATTTTTGTAACTACAGTTAAAAGTACACCAATAAAAAAACCTCAATACATTTATCTATTTGAAGTTTCAGCAAATTATAAAGAAACAGAGTATAACATAGAACTAGGAATTTTAAATCGAATTAATTTAAAAATTGAAAATATATTTACTGAAAATTCACAGAGGGTTTCAGTCTGTTTCTTTGACAATATTTCAGAAATTGAATCATTATTAGAATCTATAAATGAGTTAAATTATTTTGTTACTAAAATTGAAAATACCGGTACCCTAATAATAAATTAATTAAATGAAAATTATAGACATTGATCTAGATGGAGTAGTTGCTACTCTCCATAATTCCAATTGATATCAAAAATTGGTTTACCGCTTATTTCTGAAAGATGATGTCGACTAATATTATCTATAAAAGTAGTGTCTTGGTAATAGCACCGCCTAAACAAAAACTTGAAATCAAAAAAAGAGATCGAATCAATCCCTTAATTTTTTTAAATAGTTGGGTTGATGTTTAATTTGTTTTCAGTATTGTTTTTTACCTCTCATAGTGACATCAAGGTTGGTTCGACATTTTATCCTAAAAATTAAACAGCCCTTAAAAAGTGTATAAGCCAAAATATTTAAATACTTAAACCATCCATTGCATTGTAACTTGATCCACAATAAGAGTCTTATTTTTATAGGTACAATTTTTAATTTTTCCACCACCAGCCATCGGACCAAATCTAACGCCAGAATAAAATATATACTGCTGATTTTCGGATAATTCTTCTTCAAATAACAAGTAATATCTATAGCTTCTCAATTTTGAATTCTCAATATGTTCATCAGAAAATTTACTTACATATTTGTAAAAATTTTTTGATTCGAGAGGCTTATAATCGAATGTTATAACGTTTTCAATTTGGTAGATTTTATCATTTTCAAGAACATAGCATTTACTTACAAAACCATCCTTAGAGGAAGCAATAAAAGTTAACTTACAATCATATTTTATAGCTAATTGGCTCTTTAATAACGAGTAATTATTTATTTTAATTTGATTTACTTGTTTCATCGATATCTCCATCTTCTATTCGGTTTGTTTAACTTCTTCTTCAATTATTACGGCTTGTTTAAAGTGTGAAATATAAAAATAATCAAACTCTACTTGGCGCTTGAATTTTTCGGCATCAGTATAGTTTGAAAACACATCAATTTCGTTAGAAAAGCCGGTTTCGTCATATTCTCTTAATACTATAAAAACTTTCATTTATTCTTAATTATTACAATAATAGAAGCTTTATTACTTCCTTTATTTTATCGAATCTATGGTCCGATTCGTATTCTTTTTTTTGAAATTTAATTTGTTTCTTATTCAGGAATTCCAACATAATTTCGAATTTTAATACCTCATCTGATTGGGACAAATGGATAGAATAGTGTTCTTTCGATGGGCTTTCAAGGTGAGAAGTGATGAAGTTTTCAAATTTCTCTAATTGAGTTAAGTATGAATCTTTAAATAAGTAGGCTTCATGAGTTTTAAAATTGGAAAGTTCTTTGTTTTTATATTTCCTTAAAGATTTCGAGGGTGTCCAACTTGGATTAATGCTGTGAACATAAAGAAAGTTTCCTTGGAATTTTGCCCTGAAATAGTTGGCATAAAAACCACCCAGTGATGTTCCTATTAGAAATACAGTTTTGTCCTTATTAGTTATAATTAAGTTGTTAATTTCCTGAATTGCGCTCTTAGGATTAACATTTAATTTTGGTGCAATTAATTCGCACTTATCATTTAAATTACAGTCTGTTAAATAGCTTTTAATTTGTTCATATTTTCGTCCTGGTGCAGAATTAAAGCCATGTAAAAGAATAATTACCTTTGAATATGTGGTCATAGATAGTAATGTTTTATTTGTGCACCTTGAATTTAAGTGTTTTTTTTAAATAGTTGATTTTTAAAATTATACATCATTAATTTAAAAGTGATAGTAGTGAGTTTGGTAAATGAAAGTTAATGGGTTAATTAAATAAGTTTATCTAAAATGGATTTCCAATCTTTAAATTGATTAAATTTTTTATTTACATAATCCCATCCGAAATGAAGGTGTTCACCTTGAAATTCACCTGCGCCATTAGCTGTTCTGTCATCTATAAGAAAGTCGCCATTAAGAAGGTCCTTCCTATGTGAGATTATTAATTTTTTCTTGAAAGAATCGCCAAATTTTTCTTCTATCCACAATCTTTTATCTATCCATGCCGATGGATTATCCCATGGTGCAGTTGTCAGAATGAAAATGTCATATTTATTACTTTCTAGTAGTGTTTTTACTGATAATATGGCGTTAGGTATTTCAGGAAGATTTCTGAATACATTAGGAATTTCATCTGGTTTGTCATTGAATGCTCCTTCCTTGTTTAGTGGATTAATTTTTGCGCCTTCTGCTAAATCTGCCAATACACCATCCATGTCAATATAAATTAATTGTTTTGTTGAGTTGATCATTTGTTATTCTTGATTGTTGTTTTTAAATTTCTGATGGAACCTTTAAGTGCATAATGATCAACTTAACTGCAAACATTCTTTTAATTTTTGGTAGACTAAAATCAAGAGGGAAATTTGGCTGGTAGCCCTCTCCTTTTGCAAGTGGAATTATACATTGACGGACTCCTACACTTTTCATTTATTTTATTTTTTTATGAAATTTATAAATTATGACTTGAGTATTATAATAAAAAAAAGGATCTGTTCATACTTATTTATTATCGCACACAAACTTAAAAAATTCCCAGATCATCACCATTGCAAGTGTATCGAGTTCGCAATATTTCAACAGCGCATTTTTAATGACGTCTCTTTCCTGGTCGCTCATATTGGTATATTGCAGTTTAGAATAGGCAGATAAGGCGGCACCGCCATCACTAATACGGTCAATACCGGAAACAGAATCTTTTATTACCGATAAATCAACCGCAGGCAGCATATCATAAGGCGAAACATCCTTTTCTTTTATCCAAATATGGTTATCAGGAAAATTTTTGGAGCTGATACGCAGTTGCCCAATCGTTTGAGAGTATTTTTGATACAGATGATCACTAACACTAAGTAAGGTTGGTAGTACCTTCTTAATCGAATAGGACCCTTTCATGTAAGGATGATAAAAATATTTCTTTACTACCTCACAAAGATCAATCATGTTTCTTTCTCCCTCCCATTTCTCAGCAGACTTATCAACAGATTTGGTAATAGTTTTTATAAAATCTCTCAACTCTTCTCTATCAGGCTCATTTGAGTCACCAAGTTGAAGATAAATGGCATTGAGTATCGTGTTCTCATGTTTGGCGAATTTAAACACCGAACCATTATCCTTTGATAATGCCTCTTTCAGTATTCTTACAAACTCAAAATTCGGAAAAACTCCAGCCTTATGATGAATATATTCGGATTGATGCGCAATACGTCCATCTTCATGAACAATATGATGTGAGAATTGAAAAGCAATCTGTTCATAAGGCTTTCTTCCTTTAGTATAGGGCAATGCGGCCTGACTGGTCTCAAAATCTATAAAATGAAGTGGGTATTTCCACTCGTTATTCATTACTGTGGATAAATTATCTATATCTAAGTAAAAATCAGCCTTTCCATTCTTGTTAAGCTCCAGTGCTTTTTCTACCTGTACCCACTGTCTTTCCTGATTGGTAAGATGATAGGGAGAGAAATCTGATCCAACATCTTCCTGAACAAGCTCTTCCATAAAAAATATACCACTATCTAGTAATTTAGCTTTTTTAAAATTACCAATTTCAAAAATATTAGGCTTTTTTAGGTCGCTGTCAGTAAAGTTCTTTTGCTTTTTCCAGCATTCATCAAAACCACTTATAAGGTGCTGCGTTTCTTCATTGGTTTTAAACTCACATTTTTTACAGTGCCATCCTATGGGCCAGTTAATCTTTTCATCTTTGCCATAATACTCTGAAAATGTATCGATCATTTCATAAAAGTCCATGCTTTCTATTGTTCTTTGCTGACCGTTATAAATACGGTCTAAATATTCATCAACTTTTAATAACCCTAATACAGAATCTCCGGTTTCTTGATGTGTTTTAACTATTACATCGATCCCCGTTCTATTGCCTTTATCGGTTTTCCGGAACATCTGATTGAGGCCGTCAACTGTAGCTTTTTTTGTTTTATCGGCCATTAATAAATAAGCAGACACATTCCACTCAGGATGGCTTTTTTCAATAACATGCTTCTGAAAAGCCACATCATAAAAGGTACTTATCCATCCGGGTTTAATCGATCCGTTCTTATTAAAAAACCCCAAATTATTGGGGTCAAAAGACCGAGATTTTACTTCTATCAGCTGAACGTCATTTCCTTTTTTAACCAGTATATCTGTACGAATAAATAACTTTTCGTGAGAAAATGCTGCTTCATAGATTACTATATCATCACTCTTACTTAAAGCCATTTTAGTACTATCTAATGCATTCGAATAGTAATTTTTTGAAGACCTATCGTCTTTAATTAATTTTCCACCTGGGTAATGAAGCCTTGCGAGTTGTTCTACCTGAAACCCACCAGATGCAAGTGCCTGCATAAAAGTATCTAGATTCTTTGTATTGGCATACAATTTTTCTTTATTGGTATAATACAACTTGGCTGGACAATCTATGCCCAAACGGAATCTTGATTTAGTTAAATATCTCATTCAGAAAAATTATTTTATGATGTTAAAATATATAAATAGAACAACTGCCTTGATATGCAATATATTTTATAACTATAAACAGCAACCTATAGTCAATATTTGCCTTAGGTTTTAACTTCAGTCTTAAGGTATTTGCCTAGGCTGTACATTAAATTATCCAATAGGTGTTGGTCTTCATCTTTAATGTCTTTACTTTTTTTAGCCCACCAATCGATATAAGCCTTTATTAAGTCTTTATGCTTTTTACTATACAAACTGTTTTTAATATTGTCAGACTTAACATCAATAGGCCTAACATTTTTAATGTGTTTATTTTCAATTAATGCCACAAAGGCTCTGATGCTATGTTGGTCTAAAATTGGTTCATCGAAAATGATGTGACGGCCAAGCTGAAAAAATACAAAGGCCTTAGAAACATTCTCATAGGCTTCTTCTAATTTGGGAGAAGATTGCAGGCCTTCGACAATGCGATTGAATTTATCTAGATCTCCCTGCTTCCAAACCATGAGGTACAACAATTTGGAAAAAGAGGAATCTAAATGACTTTTATTGATTTCAAGTCGTTGGTTATTCTCATTGAAAACATGCTTAAATTCATCTATAAATATATTCTTTTCTTTAGGCGCCATATTACGTAAAGCATCAATAATATTTCTTGGATATTTATTTTCATTGAGCTTGAACTTTTTCAATTCTGGAACATCAAAGTCTTTTTTCTCAATTGCAGCGTAGACTTTAGCTACAATATGTTCCTTATTCACTTTACTCATCAACTATGTGTTTTAATATTCTATTCGCCTACTACAGCAACCGATCAATGGTTATTTTCCTTATAAAGTAATTTTATGTAATCTATTGCGTCATCTACAACTTTATCGCCTTTTTCATCACCATAAATCTCATTGTAATGACTGTGTAAATCACCATACTCAAGAAAGTCACAAGTAACTTCTACCAATTCATCCCAACTATTGGTATACTTATAAAAAACATCACAAATTACCTTTAAGTCATCTGCATCTTGAGGATTCACAAATACCTCATACTCATCTCCTTTCCAATGAACATCAAACACGTCATGGGACTGAGATATATTATCAATAAATACGGTGTTTTGAGTGTAGAATGTAAGAGCCATAAAATTATATTTATTACAAATATAATCATAAACAGCTTATTTCTGAATTATTAAAAATCTCAATTTTAATTTAGTGTCTAAGCATACTGGCAGAACTCAAAAAAGTAGAACGGAAAAAGCTTTATGGATGGTATAGCATAGAGATGTATAATCAAAATGGCAGTAGATGTAAGCTTTTGGTTAATCTATCTGTTTTAAATTGTATCTCATTCATATTAAGTATGACCTTTATAAATGAATAGAACACGCTCAACCTTGGTTGTGATCAATTACTATTTTAATAAATTGGTCCTCTCCTTTTCAATTTGATATCAATGTGATCAAAAACAAAACGATCTCTTTTTTCAGTTGAATATTTATGGCCATTGGCCCGACTAGATATCATTACCACTATTAAACTATCTAGCGCTTATCTAATATATCTAAAAAATAAAAGTTGTTAGGTATCCAGAGTGTATTCAGTATTACCGTAATTTAAATCAGTAATTTGAATAGTAATTGATTGACCAGGTAATGCAATTTTTTCAATTAATTTATCCAAGGAAAAATCTTCTTCGCTGATCATTCCAAGAATAACTTCTATACTCAAGTCTGAAATGTTGTTTTTTTTAAGTACATCCTTTACCTCATCCATTTTTAACGCATAGTCCTCGTAATATTCACGTGGGTCAAAAACATCATCAATTACAAAATTAAATGCACTTGTTTCAGCAATTAAAACGATTTCACCTAAATCGGATATAGAAAATAAACTTTCTGAATCAATGAATAGAGAACTATTCGTTCCGCTGTCGTACATTTGCTCAAAATCAGAAATTACTTTTGAATAATTTTCAATTGGTTTGAATTGGGCCCTGTATGGACACTTGTCTTCATCCATACTAACTAAAAACTTTTCCATATCTAAATTTTATTAAGAATTAAACCATTCAAATATATGTATTAAAATTAGAAAATGTAATAAAAATAAATTCGTCTAATCAAATTATTAGTTTATACAGTGTTTAATTTGTTGACTCGATAAAAAAATGTCAAAATTTTCATGCTCTAGATAAATTAAGTTCAAAAAAAAATACATGTCAAAACATAAATTCTATTATTCTACAAGTGTTAATCAAAAACCTCATTTAAATGATCTGATTTTAAATCCAATTTCAATAAAAATTAAATACTAAAATTTAAATAAAATGAAATATTTGTTAATTGTACAAAATCAAAAAAACTAATAAAATATCAAAAAAAGAAAAGTATCAAATTTAAAAATCACATAATAGATTAAACAATATTAAAACAACTTAAAACTCTTTCTTTTTAGGGATTATTTCGATATATAAAACTGATACAAGAAACAATAAATATGAGAGAAATTCAAAGCCTAATAAAGTCGCGAAAATTTCATATTTTTAAACATAATTATTATTAATTTTTATTTTTAAAAATAAAACATCTCATT
>Ga0209555_10000471_pt1 | contig 34226 bp, 27 predicted proteins | sample SaaInl85LU_5_DNA_FD_184643 | JGI IMG/M metagenome (GOLD analysis project Ga0209555, IMG submission 184643) | Marine microbial communities from expanding oxygen minimum zones in the Saanich Inlet - ESP_85LU_5_DNA (SPAdes) (version 2) | ecosystem: Environmental > Aquatic > Marine > Intertidal... | reverse complement strand
ATAATTTATGACTAACAAATCACAGATCGACCCCGAGCATCTTAGTTTTAATTCTTTACGAATCTTACGCTTTTGTCATCTCAATATGTTCAAAGAACGTCACACTTACTACCCCCTCTTTTCAGAGGTTCGGTTCACTTGCGTGATCATTTCAGTGTTTCAATGTTTGTGCTTTTGTTTCTCAAAGCGGGTGCAAATATAGGAACGATTATTTCTTCAATGCAAACTTTTCAACAAAAAATTTCAAAAAAATTCAAAGTTTTTTTTCGCCCTTTATTTAAAGCGAAAAGGATCAACAAGTTAGCTCAAAAAAGCGTGCAAAAAAAATTAATCGAAAAAATTCCAAACAAAGCCGAAACGCACCACCCCATCACGGTAAGGGTAGTTCGGCGCTGCGAAATAGTCGTTGTTAGAAACACTTGAATTGACATGTTGATAGGTCAAAAATAACCTCATGGTTCTAACTTTTGCATTTATGAATGCGTCAACTAGAGGGTATCCGCCTATCATTTTTTCATTCTGCAAGTAAAACTCCCCCAAAACAGGGTGATAAGCATCCGCATAAAAAGCATCAAAATAATGAGCCTTGACTCCTATTTGAGCAAACATTGCCTTTTCAAATAAATCGGTACTATAATATAGAGTAGACCTCAAGATTGCTTTTGGAATGTTGTAATAAGATTCAGTAGCACCAGATTCTTGAATACGAGCTCTTAAATCAAGGGTCCATTTATTATAATGTAGTGCACCTTCATACTCTATATATTTAATTTCAACTGGAGAATCGATTACATGTGGACGTACAAGGGTCTCATCTGAACTAAGGATTCCTTCCTTATTAATGGCTGCGAAGTAGGTGTAATTATCTATCCGATCAAAACCAGCCGTTAAACTCCCCCACCGATCTGTTTCTAACGAAGCATATAAACTGTTGAATTTAACTAAAGGTTGAGTGTTTCGACGATTCCAATGAAAGGGCTGGTAGTTACTTGCATATCTAACCCTATTCAAGGAAGGTAAACGTTCAGATCGATTTAATCCGGCCTTCAAACTCACGGTTGAATCTAACGCAACTTTTACGACTGCATCTATATATAAACCTTGAGTCTCTTGTTTAAGAGGAACACCAACTTCTGATCTAAGGTCAACGGATCCCCAATTACTATTGAGTATACCTTCGACACGTAGATCGTTATATATAGTAGAACGGTTTTGTGTTAATTCCTCCCCGAGTATGGTGTCCTTTAAATACTGTCCGGTTTTGAGATAACGCAATCGCGTACTAAGGGTACCTATACTTTTGTTTCTAAACTCTAATCCTGCACTTAGGTCGGTACCATTAACAGCATGCTTATCATCGATAGCTCCCGACATTAGAATCTCCCCAAAGTCGCTGGTAGCCCTTGTCTGATTCATTTGAAAGTATCGTGAATCGTAATGGGATTCCTGCAGTGCATATAGCTGCTCTGTAATCTTATAGCGCTGATTGATATAATAAGCTCGTTGAACGATTCGATGGTTCATATCTGAAAGTCGCGTATCGATCAGTTTACGATCACCAAATTGCGGGTCTCCCGATTCAAATTGAGAAGTGGAGAAAAGAAGTCCTCCATTTTCTTGTTGCTGGCCATCGTGATAGGTATAAAATCCTAAAAGCTGATAACGTTTATCCTTAGAAGTATAATTAAACGAGGTTCTGAAACTACCAAACGCTACTTCTTCAAAGGCATAATGGCCTTCTGAGCGGTGACCTCGATAACCAATCATTAGATTAAACTCTGGAGTTAGATTGGTAGCTAAGAAGGCATCCGCTTGTTGACCTCTATTGTGAGTAGTCAAAAACTTTAATTCGGTCAGCGGTGTTGGCGTCCTGTAAAAGGAAATGTCATCCTTCTCATCAATCATATACGAAAGCGATGAATTACCCAGAAAGGGTCTTTGATTGGGAACCAATTTGATTAGTTCTCCCATTGGCCTTCCAATATTTGAAAAAGGAATACGATCAAATAAATCTCGACGAGCCGTGTTAAAGCGATGAGCCAATTGCATGGTGAGGGTCGTATCTAAAGAGATCGTATCTCTTCGATTCGACATAATAAGGTAGTCAGTGATTGGTGCAAGTGGCATTCTTGCGCGCTCCTTAAATCGTTCAGCGATAGAATCTGAAAAGTTTAGATTTCTTGGAGCACCTTTTAGATTAACTGCTTTGAGCTGAGCATCTGACTGAGCCATCACTATACCACCCCATAATAATCCCAATAAAAGAACTACACGATTCATGTTGCAAATAAAGGCAAACAAAATTAGCAGAAGGAATCATTCTATTGTTAAAAATGTTAATAATCCCTAATTTTATAAACTATGCAGAACAGAAACTCTATAAAGAATAACTTATTGTTTGCCCTAGGGGTATTATTATTTAGTATTTCCCTCCAAGCTCAATATAAATCAAATGCTCCTCTCGCATCTTATTTACAGAATGAAAAGGCCGAAAGAGTAGATCCAGAAACAGGACAACCTCTATACACTCTTTCCCAAATCAGCAAGGCGGCCGAGAAATATTTTGCTACTCACGATCCGAATAGAAAAGGGAGCGGATACAAACCTTTCAAGCGTTGGGAAAACTACTGGCAGTATTTCACCGATAAGGATGGATATATTCTTCCCGCTAAAACGCTGTATCAGGCGTACAAGGATAAAATCACACAGCCCAACACCGTAAATACTACTGCTGATTGGTCAAACATTGGACCGGTCAACGCGGGGCTTATTCGTTACACACCAGGTACAGGAAGAATTAATCAGATGGCTATAGACCCTAACAACAACCAGGTTTGGTATGCTGGGGCTCCCTCGGGAGGTCTTTGGAAGAGTTTTGATGCCGGTAAGAGTTGGGATCCTATTTTCGACGAATATCCCCAAATTGGAGTTTCGGGAATTGCCATTGATGAAACAAACACAGACATAATATATATAGCCACTGGTGATGATGATGCACTTGACAGTTACTCGATTGGAGTCATGAAGTCTACAGACGCTGGTTTAACTTGGCAAGAAACCGGTCTTACAGCATCTAACATGGGACGCAATAACGCGCTGAATGAAATCGTGATACATCCGTCCGATAATACTATTATATATGTAGCAGGCTCGAATGGTTTCTATAAGTCAACTGATGCCGGGGTTACTTTTAATCGATCACCCTTTGGTGGAGTATCGGTAAAGGATGTAACTGATTTTCGATTAAATCCTGGCAACCCTGATATTATATATGCGGTGACCAATGACGGTTTTTATCGCTCAATCGACGGTGGCGACAATTTTGTTGCCTCTACCTCAACCGTTCTTCCCGAAGACTTCGGTCGAGCTGTTATAGGGGTCAGCCCAGCAAGTCCGAATTCAGTATATGTCCTCTATGCCGATATAGGGTCGAATGATTATGCATTTTTAGGTTTATATCGATCTAATGATGATGGGGTCACTTTTACCAAGACAGCACAAAGCGCTAATATCATGGAATCTTCGCAGGCTTGGTTTGATTTGGCTATGGCCGTTGACCCAGAAGACATTAATACCATATACGTAGGCTGCTTAAATATTTGGAAATCAACTAACGGAGGAAATATTTTTGGAAAATTAAATGAATGGAGTGTGAACAACGATGCTTTTGCTCATGCTGATGTTCATACCTTAAAATTCTTTAACAACGTATTATATGCAGGGACCGACGGCGGTTTATACAGCTCTGCCGACGGTGGAGACACCTTCACCGATTATAGTAATAATGGAATTATGACGAGCCAATTTTATCGAATGGGAATGGCTCGAGATGATGCCGGTAAGATGGTTGGAGGAACTCAAGATAACGCAGGTTTTGTTTATAATAACAATCAATGGAACACCTGGACCGGTGGTGACGGTATGGACTATGAGATCGATCCGACCAATTCAAATATCGCTTATGGATTTACACAGTTCGGTTCTACCCTCTGGATAACTACTCAAAATGGTCAGAACTTAGGATTTGCCGATAGTCCTGAACAAGGCAATTGGATCACTCCACTTACTGTAGGGTCTAGCGGAAGAGTATACGCCGGATTTAATGCAGTATACGAACTTGTTGATGGAGATTGGAGAAAATTATCGGATAATCTGAGCGGGAGCAGTATAGACGACTTAGAAGCCTCTCCGAATAATTCAAACATACTCTATGCGGCAGAAGCAGACCGGTTATTTATTAGTGAAGATGGTGGTGAGAACTTTAGAGGTATTGCACAATTTGATAATCCCATCTCTGACATTGCCATCAATAGTAATGACAATTTTATTGTTTATGTGACTACTTCAAATCGCGTTGGTTCGGCAGAATATCAACAGCCAGCAAATCCTAAAGTAATGAAGGTTATCGTGCCAGAAACAGGCAACGCTGAAAAAATAGACATCACCGGAGATCTTCCTGATAATCAAGCATTTTTCGCCATTGTCCATCAACAAAGGGACTTAAAAAACAGTATTTACTTAGGGACAAGTCTAGGCGTATATCGAACTGACGATGAATTAATTGCCGAAGGTTTATGGGAAGACTACAGTAATAAACTCCCTAATACCGCAGTGAGTGATCTAGAAATAAGTGTTAAAGATGCAACCATTGCAGCTTCAACTTATGGTAGAGGAATCTTTACCTCCCCCATTATCGTCGAAATCGCTGATTACGACGTTTCGTTAAAAACGCTACGCCCTGGAGCCAATCGCTTATTCAGTGCAGGTATCACCCCGCAAGTAGACATTCAGAATGCAGGACTGAACACCGTCGAAGAAGTAACCATTAATTATACGATTAACGGGGCAGAGCAAGAACCTGTGACTTATGCAGTTTCTATACCTGCGGAGGGAGAAGTTACCTTAAACTTACCCGCCCTAGACCAAAGTATTGTTGGACAAGTAGACCTATCGGTAAGTATAACAACAACCGATGACGCTTGGGCAGATAATAACACTAAAGAAAAATCGTTGCTTATTAATGCAAACGGTACTATCGGAACCTTGTATGACGGAGAGACCCCTGAGACCGAATTACTTACCTACAACGACACGTTTACTACTTCAGTTTGGGAATTGGGAACTCCAACAGGAGCTTTATTAAACGCAACTGCATCGGGAGAAAAGGCTTGGGCAACAAACCTTGATGGGGAACACCCAAACATGACTCGAGGATATCTGCTCTCCCCTTTCTATAACTTCAGCGAGATACTCGCACCAAAACTCAATTTCAGTATGGCCTTCAATCTAGAAACCAATTGGGATTTAGTCTACGTTCAATACACCACAGATCAGGGAGAAAACTGGAGGGTATTAGGAAGTATAAACTCAGGGCCAAATTGGTACAACTCAGACCGAACCAATCAAACTTCTGGCGACGATTGCTATAATTGCGTTGGCGCTCAATGGACAGGTACAGATAACTCCTATACTACAATGACCGAATACAGTTATGATTTTGAAGCCAATAAATCCATTGATGGGGTAGACCTCACGACTGAAACACAAATTGCGTTTAGAATTGTTTTCGAATCTGATGAGGCAGTTACTGAAGAAGGTGTGGTAATCGACGATTTCGTAGTTGGTGGTTATATAGATGATGAGGATGACGACGACGATGGAATTTTAGATGTCGATGATAACTGTCCTCTTACTCCAAATACAGATCAATCAGATATTGACGGAGATGGCATCGGCGATGTTTGTGATGATGACGATGATGGAGACGGTATTCCTGATAGCGAAGATAATTGTCCAACTAATCCAAATGCAGACCAAGCTGATGCCGACGGTGATGGTATTGGAGATGTTTGTGATACAGACAATGATAATGATGGTGTACTCAATGATAACGACCAATGTCCAAACACTACACCTGGAGCAGCGGTAAATGTCAACGGTTGCGAGATCGTTAGCTTACCAGCAAATGCGTTTACCGTAAAAACCAAGGCAGTCACCTGTTCAGGAAATAATAATGGTAGCATCATAGTAACACTAGCATCAGGACTTCCTGAAGGTACCTATAATGCGGTACTTACAGAAAACGGTCAACAATTAGCTAGTTCAATCTTTAACGAAGGAATTGTGTCTTTCGAAAATCTCGATGGAGGTAACTACCAGCTTTGCTTTACGGCCGACACGTTGAGTGGATTTGAACGATGTGTAGGAGTCACTCTTTACGAACCTCAACCGCTATCTGTGCAATCAGTAGTCAATACTTCTAGCTCTGAAGTCTCCTTAGAATTGAATGGAGGGGATACTTTCGAAATCATCCTCAATGGTAAAACCTTTGTAACGAGTCAGTCATCAATAAACCTACCTCTCGATCGAATTGAGAATACGATTGAGATTCGCAGTACTAAAGATTGTCAGGGGGTTTATACGGAGACCATCATATTATCTAATCAGGTTTTTATTTATCCGAACCCAGTACTCAATGGCAAGGTATCAATATATTTAGGAGATTCTTCGATAGAAGCGGCTTATGCTGAACTCTATGATTTTAGCGGAAATAAGATCTATAGCAAAGAGCAACAAGCAACGGCTGGTGTCATTGAATTGAATGTCAATGGACTTCGCCCAGGCATCTATATGGTTCAGATAAGAACCGAAAATAAATTGATCACGCATAAATTGGTAATCCGATGAAAAAGCAATTACTCTGTATAATACTCACTAGTTTATTTCTTATGGCCTGTTCAGGGGGAGAACCGGGCGAAACTCCTACTCCACAACCCCAAGTCAAGATACCCACAGCAGCCTCATTGGTTTCGCCTGCGAACAATACCGAGTGCAATCAAGGAAATATTATTTCTGCCGATTTAAGCAGCGTTTTATTTCAATGGAATCCTTCTGAAAATACCAATACATATACACTGAAGGTAACTAACTTAAATACGAATACCGTTCAAGAACAAAGCACTTCGAATACCTCTCAAAGTATGGCACTTAAAAGAGGCACTCCGTTCAGCTGGACGATAGTTTCAAAATCGAGCAGTACCACTCAAACGGCAGAATCTGGCGCCTACAGATTTTTCAATGCGGGAGCTCCTGTAGAAAATCATACTCCATTCCCTGCCGAGGCCGTTAGCCCTAGTCGTGGTGCAACCCTTACCGGAGTCACTTCCATTACCCTAGAATGGGAAAGTAGCGATATCGACAACGATCTAGCCGCTCATACCGTTCAATTATTAGGAAGCAGTGAAACTCTAGACCAAGTAGACTTTGAAAATGAGGCGACTGTAACATACCAGACGACTTCGTCACAATCCGTTAGCGAAGTGGCTGTTGAGGTGGGTAAAATCTATTACTGGCAAGTGAAAAGTCAAGATGAAGTAGGCAACTCGGCAACATCAGAAATTTTCGAATTTAGAGTTAACTAATTTGGCCTTAGAACCATACGCAGTTAAAGGGCAGTTAGAGGCTGGCTTAGATGAAGCAGGCCGAGGATGTTTAGCAGGGCCTGTTACAGCCGCCGCAGTAATTCTGCCTGAAGATTTTTATCATCCGCTACTTAATGACTCCAAACAACTGACTGAGAAAGAACGCGAAATATTGAGGCCGGTAATCGAAAAAGAAGCTATTGCATTTGCCGTAACGCACGTAACACCAGAGAAGATTGACGAAATCAATATTCTACAGGCCTCGATCTATGCGATGCATATTTGCGTATCGGCATTAGAAACAAAACCAGAGTTCTTACTCGTAGACGGAAATCGGTTTAATCCTTACCTAGGAATACCACATGCATGTATTATAAAAGGAGATGGTAAATACGCCTCTATTGCTGCTGCATCAGTAATTGCCAAAACCGCAAGAGACGAATACATGAGGTATTTAGATGGGCAATTCCCAAGTTATGGATGGGAGTCAAATAAGGGCTATCCGACAGAGGCCCACAAAAAAGCGATTCAACTTCAAGGGATCACAAAACACCATCGAAAATCTTTTGCACTAGGTCTATAGCTCTTTGTACCTTTAGGTCAAGAAATCACCTTTTCGTATGAAATACCTGTTGGGATTTGTGCTACTTTTTCTAGTGGCCTGTCAGCCTAAAACCCTTGAAGAAACTTCTGATTTACAATACTTTCCGAGTGATTACAGTTTGGTTGTTAAAACCAATTCTAAAATCCTAACTCTCTTTCTCAATAGCGAGGTCGCCAGTTCTTATCCGTTCGTCGACATTGCTCCTGTTAAAAAACTGAGTGAACTAGCATTTTCGTTTTTAACAATTCCGACAATTGTCGATCTAGGACTTTACGAAGAAGGTAAAGGGACTCTCACCTTTTTAGCGCTTGCTGAGACCTCAATTCAAAAAGCTGCATCTGAACAATTAATTTACGAGGGAGTCACCGTATTTAAGGGGTTTGAAAAAGAAAATCAGGCTCTGTATTGGGCGACCTTGGGTGAAAAAACAATTTGGAGTAACTCGCAGTTACTACTCGAAGAGGCAATCAGGGGTCAGGGAAGTTTTGTTACACCAGAGCGAATGAGTCGCCTATATGCAAAAAGTCTCAAAGAAAATGAAATCAAGCTGATTAGTCAGCCCGAATTTCTAGAACTATTAAGTTCAGAACCCCTAGACAAATCTTATGCGAAGCATTTGTTCTTCGACTTAAGTTTTGAAAACGATCAATTCTTCGCCAACGGAATTACAGAAATTAATGAATCCAAGGGTCTTGCTCATTTCAAAGAATCGTCACTGATTGAGCCTCAAGTATTGAAAATTGCTCCAAGAAGCACTAAGTCATTAAGCACGACTGCTAGACCTCTAGGGCTCGAGCAAGCTTACCTAGAGGGGGCCGAAGAGTTGGGACAAATCCATCTTGAGAATACTTCCTTACTCTATGTAAGAACTATTGCCTCTGAGACCGTGATGAAGCGTCTCGAAGAAAATCGAATTTCTGAATCGGAGTATCTGGGAAATCGCATATTGAAGATCGAGGCTTTTGAACTAAATAATCAGCTTTCTGAGTTTTCCTTTACCAAACCGTTTACTCACGTTGCGGTATTTGAAAATGCCTTTGTATTTTCTAACGGAGAAGGTGATCTTCGAGAGCTTCTAAAGTTTGTAAGTACCGGAGATGTTTTATCTAACAGCACTCTCTATCAAAGTGCAGAACCTTATCTCTCGGGCGAAATAACCACTTTATATCTCAACGAAAGTGACGGGTTCATTCAAATCTTTCAACAAGTAAAAGAAGAAGACTATTTTTTCACCGCAGCGGGGTCGGTTCAAAAAGTCGCTGTAAAAAAAGCAGCGAATAGCACTCCAATCCTCAATCTTACGCTTGAATCTGAAGCCCTTACGCGACCTCAATTTTTCAAGAATCATTATACCGGCAACCAAGAAATTGTGGTGCAGGATTCGAAGAATATCCTCTACCGCTTCTCGAATGAAGGCAAACTTCTGTGGAAAAAACAATTAGAAGCGAAGATCAATGGAAGCATTCACGAGGTGGATGTTTACCGCAATCGAAAGTTACAGCTCGCATTCACAACCGAGACGGCGTTTCATATTCTGGACCGAAACGGTAACTACGTCGATGGATTCCCAAAACGATTTAACGATGGTAATATCGGAGCTCTTGCGGTATTTGATTACGACAATAGTCGAAACTATCGTTTCTTGTTCAGTCAAGGCAGAGACTTATACATGTATAATAATCGCGGAGAGAGGGTGGATGGCTTTACCTACAAGCGAGCAGAAGCTCCTGTAATTACTACCCCAAAGCACTTTAGGATAAATAGTAGAGATTATATCGTACTAGGACTTCAGAATGGGCGTCTAAAGATTTTACAACGCAATGGAAAAGATCGATTAGTAATCAGTCAAAAATTTGACTTCTCAAAGAACGATATTTTCAATTATCGAGATCAATTTGCATTTACTACAACAGAAGGTACTCTTATTCAAATAAGTACTTCAGGTAAAGTGACCAGCACCAATCTATCGCTAACCTCGGCTCATGAGATTACTGGATCTTCGCGAAGCTTGGTGATTATTGACGGCCAGATGCTTCAGATACGCGAAAAACGAATGAGCCTTGACTATGGAATCTACACCGATCCTCAGTTCTTTTTGGTCAACGATAAAATTTATATCAGTGTACTTGAAGCTTCTTCGAAGAAACTTTATCTGTACGATAGTAACGGAAAACTCTTTTCAGGCTTCCCTGTTCTAGGGGCTTCAGGAATTGATTTAGCCGATATAGACGGAGATAAAAAGGTAGAGCTCGTCACCAAAGACGAAGGAAACTTTCTTACGGTTTATCGATTAGAGTAGGTGCATCAATAAGACATGCTTCAAAGATTTCTGCAAATTTTTGAGTCCATATCACCTGAACTTCTTCAAGACTCGGGCATTTAGCACCTAACTCTGATCTCATTGAAGTAACCGCTTTACCTTTAATTCCGCAGGGAATCATTAAATCAAAATACCCTAGGTCAGTGGTGACATTTAGGGCAACACCATGCATGGTTACCCATCGACTTGCTCTGATCCCCATGGCGCAAATTTTACGAGCCATTGGTGTTCCAACGTCTAACCAAACTCCAGTTTCGCCCGCAGATCGCTCTGAATGAATACCGTAATAGGCCAGTGTCGCAATGACAGACTCTTCGAGTAGGCGCAAATATTTATGAATGTCGGTAAAGAAATGATCAAGATCAAGTATAGGGTATCCGACGAGTTGTCCAGGGCCGTGAAAGGTAATGTCACCTCCACGATTAATCTTGTAGAACTGTGCTCCACGCTGAGCAAGCACCTCTTCACTGACCAAAAGGTTATTTAAATCTCCGTTTTTTCCGAGCGTGTATACAGGCAGATGTTCAACGAGCAATAAATGATTCTCAGTAACTACTTCAATCTCCTCTCTTCGATTTTGAATCTTACGATCTACGGTAGATTTAAAGAGAGTTTCTTGAAAATCCCAAGCCTTTTTATAGTCTAAAAGCCCTAACCGATGTAGCCACACCTTTTTGCTCATAATGCAAAAGTAGTTAGAACCCCGAGAATCGAACGATTTATTAACCAACACTTCTTATTTTTGCGATCATTATTATTACGTCTATGGCCCTTTCAGAACAAGAACTTATTCGAAGAGAAAAACTCGGCAAGCTACGAGCGTTAGGAATCAACCCGTACCCAGCTGCTGAATTCAAAGTCACACACAAGACTTCGGAGGTAAAAAAACAGTTCGAAGAGGGCAAGGCCGTTGTGATGGCTGGTCGTCTAATGTCTCGAAGAATTCAAGGCAAGGCTTCTTTCGCAGAACTTCAAGATTCTGAAGGTCGACTTCAGCTTTATTTCAATAGGGATGAGATCTGCGCGGCAGATGACGCAACCTTGTACAACGAGGTATATAAAAAGCTATTAGATATTGGTGACCTTATCGGTGTAGAAGGTACCCTATTCAAGACCCAGGTTGGAGAAATGACTCTACTTGTGAAAAAATTCAGCCTACTTAGTAAATCTCTCAGACCACTCCCGCTGCCAAAAGAAGATGCCGAAGGAAATATTTACGACGGTTTAACTGATCCAGAGCTTCGCTATCGTCAACGATACGTAGACCTTGTGGTGAATCCACAGGTTAAAGAAACCTTCATTAAAAGAACGAAGATCACCAATACCATCCGTTCGTTTTTTAATGAGAGAGAATACCTTGAAGTAGAGACGCCTATTCTACAAGCGATCCCAGGTGGAGCAGCAGCGCGTCCGTTCATTACGCATCACAACGCGCTCAATATTCCACTTTATTTGCGAATTGCCAATGAGCTTTATTTAAAGCGACTGATTGTTGGTGGCTTTGATGGGGTTTATGAATTCGCGAAAGACTTCAGAAATGAAGGAATGGACCGCACCCATAACCCAGAATTTACGGTAATGGAGTTGTATGTAGCCTATAAGGATTACTTCTGGATGATGAATATGACCGAACAACTTCTTGAAAGAGTAGCGATCGAATCTAATGGTACTACCGTTTTACAGGTGGGTGATAAAACCATCGACTTCAAAGCTCCCTACCCAAGAGTTCCTATCCTTGAAGCGATTAAAACACACACTGGGCATAATGTTAGCGAGATGAACGAAGAAGAACTAAGAGTTACAGCAAAGTCTCTAGGTATTGAGGTAGATGAGACCATGGGTGTAGGAAAACTAATTGACGAAATCTTCGGAGAGTGCTGCGAACACCACTACGTACAACCGACCTTCATTACAGATTATCCAAAAGAAATGAGCCCACTTACCAAAGAGCATCGAAGCAATGAGCGCCTTACTGAGCGTTTTGAGTTGATGGTTAACGGTAAAGAACTTGCCAATGCATACAGCGAGCTAAACGACCCTATCGATCAGAGAGAGCGTTTTGAAGGTCAATTGAAGCTTTCTGAAAAGGGAGATGATGAAGCGATGTTTATCGATCAAGATTTTCTAAGAGCCCTCGAGTATGGAATGCCTCCAACCTCAGGTATTGGTATCGGTATCGACCGACTCACCATGCTCATGACGAACAACAGCTCTATTCAAGAGGTACTTTTTTTTCCACAGATGCGTCCTGAAAAACCTGCGCTGAATTTAAATGACGATGAAAAACTACTGATTGATCTAATCGAAAAAGCTAGTGGTTCTATGGCTCTAGGTGAGCTTAAGGAGGCAAGCGGTCTCAGTGGTAAGAAATGGGATAAAACGACCAAAAATTTAAGTAAAGAAGGCCTCATCAGAGTAGAGAAAAATGATGACGGGCTTTGGGTACACCTCGCAAACTAGAATTTACTACAATCTATAAACCAAAAAAGCCTCGCACTTTGCGGGGCTTTTTGTTAACTAACTCAAAACTTAAACACCGAAATCGTTAGATTTCTTGTGCAAATATCTGACACACAAGGGCATTTGCAAAGCCAAGCTAGAAGGTTTCACATGAATTTAACTTTAGGGATACGATGTTAAAGATTGCTTAACAATGGTGCGTTTATACTATATTGGGGCAACTAAAAATGTAACATTATGAAATTCTCCATCCGATTAAGTTTTGGGCTCCTAGTTGCCCTTATGATGGTGAGCCCCGCAGAGGCTCAATTCAAATTCTTGAAGAAGAAAAAGCCTGCACCGGTAGCTGCAAAACCTTCACCTCCAGCTAAGAAAAATGCGATTAAATCGTATGATAAAGTAATCACGAAAGATGCTAAAACCGATGAAGGTTTATTTAAGGTGCATCAAATCGATGAAGACTATTTCTACGAAATTCCAGACTCGCTGTTTGGCCGTGAAATGCTCATGGTGAGTCGCATCTCTAAAACAGCAGATGGCGCTGGATTTGGAGGAGGAAAAATAAATACCCAAGTATTGCGCTGGGAGAAAAAAGAAAGAGATGTTCTTCTTCGTGTAGTTTCCTACAGCAACGTAGCCGCGGATAGCTTACCCATTCATGAGGCCGTTGTTAACTCAAACTTTGAGCCTGTAATGTACAGCTTTAAGATTGAAACCTTCAAAAAGGATTCTATCGCTCCTGCAACCGTAATCAAGGTAAATGATCTTTATACTAAAGACGTTAACGCTCTCGGACTCCCTGAAGGATATCGCACTCGATACAAAGTGAGTCGCCTTGATGCTCAACGCTCTTACATCGAGCACATCAAGTCGTACCCATTAAATATTGAAAACCGTCACGTAAAAACTTACTTCGCTAAAACTCCCCCGAGTAACGGTGATTTAGGTTCAATTTCGATCGAAATCAACAACTCAATGATTCTTCTCCCGGAAGAACCGATGAAAAGACGCTATTTTGATGAGCGTGTCGGATGGTTCGCCAGAGGACAAGTAGACTACGGACTAGATGCTCAAAAAAGTAAGAGTGTAACCTACCTTGACCGTTGGAGATTAGAGGTAAAAGATGAAGACATTGAGAAATTCAAAAATGGAGAGTTAGTAGAGCCTAAAAAGCCTATCGTTTATTACGTTGACCGTGCCACTCCAAAAAAATGGATTCCTTACATTAAGCAAGGTATCGAAGATTGGCAAGTAGCCTTCGAGGCTGCAGGCTTCAAAAATGCCATTATAGCTGCTGAACCACCCAGCGAAGAAGAAGACCCAGAATGGTCACCTGAAGACGTTCGTTATTCGGTGGTTCGCTATCTCGCCTCTCCTATTCCAAATGCAAACGGACCTCACGTTAGTGACCCAAGATCAGGAGAAATCTTAGAGTCAGATATCAACTGGTATCACAACGTAATGTCACTTCTTCGTAACTGGTATTTTGTTCAAACTGCTGCTATTAATCCTGAAGCTCGAGGAACCGAATTTAAAGATGAAATTATGGGTCGTCTAATTCGTTTCGTATCTTCTCATGAAGTAGGACATACTCTTGGACTGCCTCACAACATGGGTTCTTCAGTGGCCTACCCTGTTGATTCGCTTCGCTCACCTTCATTCACTAAGAAGTATGGCACCGCACCATCGATTATGGACTACGCTCGTTTCAACTACGTAGCACAACCCGGTGATGGCGATGTGGCATTGATGCCGAATATTGGGGTTTATGACAAATATGCGATTAGTTGGGGATATCGTCCGATCTTAGATAAAACAGCAGAAGAAGAGAAACCAATTCTCAATCAGTGGATCACTGAACATGCCGGAGACCCAATGTATCGTTTCGGACACCAGCAATCAGGAGATGTCGTTGATCCAAGTTCACAAACCGAAGACCTTGGAGACGATGCTGTTAAAGCAAGCACTTATGGTATTGCTAACCTAAAGAGAATCGTTCCCAACCTTCGTGAGTGGACTACCGATCCAGGACAGAGCTACGAAGATCTAGGAGAGTTGTACGGACAGGTAGTCGGACAATTTAGCCGTTATATGGGCCACGTTTCAAATCACATTGGAGGGGTTTACGAGTACTATAAAACCACAGAACAAGAAGGATCTGTTTATACCCCTGTGCCAAAGGCCAAGCAAAGAGAGGCCTTGACTTTTATGCAAAAGGAATTATTCAGTACGCCTAAATGGCTTATTGATACCGATATTCTATCAAACACAGAATATTCTGGAAATATTGAGCGCATGAGAGGCCTACAGGTGCGTTATTTAAATAATATGCTTTCACTAGGCAAACTGGCAAGACTAGTTGAATATGAAACACTGCATGGAAGCAAAGCGTATTCACTTGTTGACTTTATGCGTGAACTTAGAGGAGGTCTTTGGAGTGAGCTCAACTCTGGTAGAGCTATAGACACCTACAGACGTAATCTGCAAAAAGCGCACGTAGAACGTTTGGAGTATTTAATGACAGCAGACTCGCAGCGTAAGCTACCTGATTTTGGTGGCTACAGAAAGTCAACTGCAGTAAATACTAGTCAATCTGACATTCGTTCAGTAGCACGCGCAGAGCTAATCAATATCAGAACTAGCATTAACGCTAATCTTGTAAATATGTCTAACCGAATGAGTCGTTATCATCTTCAAGATATAGTAGCAAGAATCGATGAGATCCTTGATAAAGACTAATAGTAAAACCCGCTTCGGCGGGTTTTTTTATAATCTTATGTTAAACCCAAAGCAGGAAACAAAATTTAACAAGCTCTTAGGAATACTTACAACACGTATCGTCGTACTTTGGCGAGAAATATTAAAACAAACTATGAAAGCACTTCTACCCATTGTTCTTCTGAGCCTGACCACCTCTGCATTTGCGCAAGAGAATGATACAGAAAAAAAAGAGTTCAAAGCCATTTTCATAAAATCAGATGAAAAGGCAGCCCCTGTTATGCAAGGCGATCACATCCTTTTTGAAAAAGGAATGAAGTGGCATGCCAAAGGTGAGGAAAAACTGACCGCTGAACAGAAGGCCACGCTTATGACTAAGCAAATGACCCTACATCTTAGCCTTGATGAAGGTCAAGAGCGTAAGGTAGGTAAAGTCAATGCCAAGCATCATGAACAAATGGAACGTCTTAAAGATTTCAAAGGCTTTGAAAAAAAATCAGCACATTTAGATGCGCAAATTGAACACCAACGAGAGCTTCAAAAAATACTTTCAGAAGAGCAATTCGCTCAATTCAAAAAAATGCATCAAAATAGAAGGGGGCAAATGCATGTTATGCCCTTAGGCGCATCGATCGAAAAACTCCATGAACTACCAGGAATGCCGGGGCTACCAGGAATGCCAGGTTTACATCAAGGCGAAGGTGAATTCATGTTCTTCGGAGATGATTCAGATGAAAGCTTTGAGGTAATTATTGATGGCGAAGGTATCGAAACAGATACTACAAAAAACGTTTTCGTCTTTAAAACAGATGAAATTCTCAATGAGGATACCGATGCATCAGAGCACAAAAATATTCGGATCAGAATGCGTAAAGATGGCGCAGGACCAATGCATCAGCGAATGATGCGAGGCATATCGAACATCACTGTAATGGGCGCTCATCTTGACGAAAAACCACTGATTATCATTGATGGTAAACAAGCAGAAGAAGATATTAATTTAGATTCATTAGACCCTAATACGATTGAAAGTATCAACGTATTGAAAGGGCCTTCGGCAGAAAAAGCTTACGGAGAGAAAGGAAAAAATGGAGTGGTTGAAATCACTCTAAAAAAGAAGTAAGCCAAAGCCTACATAATAAAAAAAGCCCGCGATGCGGGCTTTTTTTATTCCTAATAGTTACTCGTTCCAGCTTTTGAGTGCTTCAATCGTAAAATCAATATCTGACTCTGAAAGCGCATCGTTTAAGAAATAGGCCTCAAATGCCGATGGAGGTAGATACACTCCGTTAGCAAGCATATGATGAAAATAGCTATTAAATCGAGGTCCGCTCGCAGCAGCAGCTGTGGCGAAATTCACCACCGGCTCTTCTGAGAAATGTACCGAAATCATACTACCATAGCGATTAATCGTATGAGCAATTCCCTTTTCAGAAAGAACGGTATGGATCCCCGATTCAAGTAAATTAGCCTTATGCGCTAATCTTGAAAACACTTCATTATCGGTCTCTATCGCTGAGAGCATTGCGTGTCCCGCTGCCATAGCTAAGGGATTTCCACTGAGTGTACCGGCTTGATACACGGGTCCCTCTGGAGCTAAGTGTTGCATAATTTCAGTTCTAGCGGCAAAAGCACCTACAGGGAGGCCTCCCCCGATTACCTTTCCGTACATCACAATATCGGCAGCAACATTAGTGGTTTCCTGAGCACCACCAGCGGCTAAACGAAAACCGGTCATTACCTCATCAAAAAGCAGTAGAATTCCATTTGCGTCGCAGAGTTCTCTTAGGCCTTCTAAGAATCCTTCGGCAGGGATGATACACCCCATATTACCCGCTATCGGCTCTACGATAACCGCCGCAATTTGTTCAGGATTGGCATCGATTAGTGTCTTTACCGATTCTAGATTATTGTACTCTGCTAGTAATGTATCTTTTGCAGTACCTGTAGTTACTCCAGGGCTGTTAGGGCTCCCAAAAGTTACTGCTCCACTGCCGGCTTGAATTAAAAAGGCATCCGAGTGTCCGTGATAACAACCAGCGAACTTAATAAGCTTTTCGCGGCCGGTGAATCCACGAGCAAGTCGTACTCCACTCATACACGCCTCAGTACCCGAGTTTACAAAACGTACTTTGTCTACATTAGGCACCATCGAAACCACCTTTTGAGCTAGCTGAGTTTCGAGCTCAGTAGGTATACCAAATGAGGTACCTTTTTTGGCCCTATCGGTCACTGCTGCTAATACAGGTAAGTAGGCGTGCCCGAATAAAAGTGGGCCCCATGAAGAAATATAATCAATGAGTCGATGTTCGTCTTCGGTATAGAGGTATGCCCCCTTAGCCTCTTTAACGAATACAGGGGTTCCTCCTACTGATTTAAAGGCGCGAACTGGTGAATTCACTCCTCCAGGAATTACTTTATTGGCCTCCTGAAAAAGGGAGCTACTTCTTTGGTATACTGTCATTTTGCTCTTTTGGGAATTTCAAGAATCTGACCGATTGACAAATCGTCGGTATCGAGTAAATTCATTTTCTTAATCGATTCTACGGTAACCTCGTATTTCTTGGCAATACTGTATAGGGTATCACCTTTGGTCACCCTATGCGCCAAGCCTCTATAAGCATTAGCGATATCATCTTGAGCCTGATCGGCCATCTCTCGTGTTCGTTTTCCGATACTGGTAATAGCAGTCTTTGCTTGTATAATAACATCACCCACTTTCTCTTTGCGAGTCTCTTTTTTCAACTGACGTCTGCGCTTACCGAGGGTCATATCATCGTATTTATCGAGATCATTTCGCTCGATAATTGCAATGAGTTTATCTGAATAGCTTTTATCAGTGGCATATCCAGCTGCACGTAATCCCTTAGCCCAGCTTTTATAATCAGTGGGTCTCAATTCGAATAGACTCGAATAACGCGGTCTCGATGTCAAGAATTTAGAATGATCTCGGTACGAAGTGATTGGGCTTCTGTATTTTCTGAAGCATTCGCCCTTCGCATCATCATCGTAAGAAACTGAATCACCAGTCCAGCTATCATGGCATTTAATTCCAAAGTGATTATTCGAAGATTTGACGAGTTCGCTCTTTCCTGCGTTTGTTTCGAGAATCCCTTGTGCAAGTGTGATACTCGCAGGAACACCGTACAACTTCATCTCTTTCATAGCCACCTCTGCAAAGCTCGAGATATACTCCTTCTCTGAAGTGAATTTTTCGTAGTCTTTCTCAGACCAAGATTTAAGACCTAAATCATCGATAGCGTCTTTGGTGCGCTCTCCTATGGTTTTCTCTAACTGCTGTTGGCTTGTTTTTGAACGTGCTATGCGATAAACATCAGGGTTAGGCGTACAGCTTTGGAGAACGAATCCCAAAAATAATGCTGCAATTGTGTAACCTGAAAAACTCTTAATCTGCATCAAATGGTGATCTTAAGTTGACCCTTGCGTTCTAATCGATCGTTCATACCCTCGATTCCCTGAAGACCTCCGGTATGGATAGCCAAAATTACGCTTCCTTTCTCAAATGCGCCACGTTTGATATCCTCTAATAATCCGAAAATCATCTTACCAGTATAGACCGGATCGAGCAAAATCCTAGTCTGCTTGTAAAACCAATTCATTCTGGAGATTAGTTCAGGAGTGGTTTTAGCGTATCCGCCAAAGGTGTAGTCATCAATAATCTCAAAACTGTCTTTGGTAGTGAAACGTTTAACCTCATCATTTAATCGCTCATGGCTTAGCGAGGCATAACCTCTTACTCTTTGGGTCGGATGCGCTCCCTCAACAATACCTGCCAAGGTTGCACCTGTGCCTACAGGGCTACAGATGTAATCAGCACGAATATCTTCATCGATAAACAACTCTGAAACACCTTTAACTGCCAGTGAATTACTCCCTCCCTCAGGAATCAAGTACTGACCTCCCTTCTCTGAAAGTGAACGGGCCTTCTCAGGGTCGGCGGTTAATTCTCGGTACCGATCACGAGAAACAAAGACGAACTTCATTCCGAGTTTTGCTGCTCTTGAGAGGGTTGGGTTGGTGCCTACTGAACTAGCCAATTCTTCTCCACGAATAATACCAATGCTTTTAAATCCGTACTCAGCAGCGGCAGCCGCAGTAGCTAGAATGTGATTACTAAAAGCCCCTCCAAAAGTGAGTAAGGTGTGCGCGCGTTGCTGACGAGCCTCCTCGATATTATACTTCAGCTTACGAAACTTATTTCCTGAAATCAGCGGATGTAATTCATCTTCGCGTTTTACCCAAAGTTCTACCCCTGCCGATTTCACCATAGGTAATCGAATGAGTTGATTGCGAGAAGTTTCAGTAAGTGGCATAGGATAAAGTTATCGGGAATGTGAAGGTAAAGCAACTTGAAGTTTTCACAACTTGTCTACAGTCTTATCTTTGTGACGTGAAAAAGCATATTCCCGTAGAAGAAGGCGATTACTACACTGAAAATGGATATCGAGTATTTACCGAGAAATACCATTTAAAAAGGGGTTATTGCTGCGAAAGTGGTTGCCGTCACTGCCCTTATGGATATAATCCCAAACAAAATCGAATCAATTAAAGGTTATTGACTGATATACACTCTGATTTGTAACTTCATAGTGAGTTAGTTAACCTTTACGCTATGAAAAAATCAATGTATCTATTTGGGGCTTTTTTAAGCCTATTACTATTTGCATCCTGCAGTTCAATTCGTGTTTTTACCGACTACGATACCGAAGTGAATTTCACAAGCTATTCAAGCTTCGCTTTCTACAAACCGACGATTGACAAAGCCGAAATCTCTGATCTCGACAAAAGACGAATCCTAAAATCGATTGAGTCTCAAATGACTTTGAAAGGATATATACTGGCTGAAAACGCTGATTTACTGATAAGTATCGCGACAGATGAGGAGTCGAGAGTCGATATCAACAACCAGGCATGGGGCATTGGCTGGGGCTGGGGATTCAATCCTTGGATGTGGGGTCCTATGAACAACCAAACGGTAAGTACCTATGACCGAGGTGTGCTGCTTATTGATATTTTAGATGCAGAAAAAAAACAGCTCATCTGGCAAGGGAAAGGAAGCGGTATACTAACCAACGTAACTAACCCAGAGGGTCGTCAAAAGCTGATCGATCGCTACGTATCGGCGATTTTGGCTAAATATCCGATCCGTTAAATAAAAAGTGCTTTAGCTGCTTCTAAGGCTTGTGGTATTCCTTCAGGATTCTTTCCGCCCGCAGTAGCATAGAAATCTTGACCTCCACCACCCCCTTGGATGTGTGACCCGAGCTCACGAATCATCTTCGATGCACTAAGGCCTTTTTTGGCTGCGATTTCCTTATCGATATAAATCGACATTAGCGCCTTTTCTCCCATCTGTGCGCCAAGTACAAGGCATAATCCCTTATGCTGAGCTGCTAGATCAAAGGATATCTGCTTCATGGCAGCCGCATCAAGATCAACCGGAACGGCCGCAAACTGAATACCATCTATCTCAGTAATTCGCATGCCAATAGCCGCTTTAATATGTTTGATTTTTTCAGCGACGAGGGCATCTCTTTCTTGTTTGATAGCAGTAAGTTCGCATAAGATGTCATCCACCGCTTTTACTAAATCTTGCGCTTTTGGAAAACGTTCAGTAAGCTGTTCGATCAGTGTTTCTCTCTCACTGTAATATTCTCGAACCCCTTTCGCAGTAATCGCTTCAATGCGTCGGATACCCGCAGCAACTCCTCCTTCACTTAAAATCTTAAATTGCCAGATTTCTGAGGTATTGTTAACGTGTGTACCTCCACAAAGCTCAACGGATTCTCCGAAACGAATCGTTCTTACGGTATCTCCGTATTTCTCTCCGAATAGAGCCATCGCTCCCTCAGCAATTGCAGTCTCCATAGCAACCGATCGAGCCTCGACAAGGAAAAGACCTTCATGAATTCTGTGATTCACTAACCGTTCTACTTCAACAAGTTCTTCGGCCGTCATCTTTGCAAAGTGCGAAAAATCAAATCGCAAACTGCCCGGTTGAACCGATGAACCTCGCTGCTCGACATGGGTACCCAATACCTCTCTAAGCGCCTGGTGTAATAAGTGAGTTGCGGTGTGGTTAGCTGTAGTATCTCTTCGAGCCTCCTGATCTACAATAGCAGTAAATGTACCCTCTAATGAGATAGTTAACTTCTTAGTGTAATGCAGAATCTCGTTATTCTCTTTTTTAGTCGTGTAGATATGAATATTACCGGCTTCTGAGCGTAAGACTCCACGATCACCTATTTGCCCTCCCCCTTCAGGATAGAACGGTGTGGTATTTAAAACGAGCTGAAAGAGCTGCTCATTCTTTTGTTTGATCTCTCTGTATTTCAAAATTTGAACGCCACTCACTTCAAGGTGATCATAACCAACAAATCCTTCTCCAGAACCTTGATTTACGCTGATCCAATCACTCTTTTCTGAGGTTGCATCTGCCTTCGATCGCTGTTTTTGAGCGGCTAATGCTTCTTTAAAACCATTTTCATCATAGGTATAACCTTTCTCTGAAAGAATAAGAGCTGTAAGGTCGATAGGAAACCCAAAAGTGTCGTATAATTCGAAAGCCTTCTCTCCTGAAAGTTGCTTATTGCCGGGCTCTAAAAGCAAACTATCTAAACGCTTTAACCCCGCCTCGAGGGTAGCTAAAAACGATTGTTCCTCTTCTTTGATTACCGAAGTGATGAGCGTTTTCTGGGCGGTTAATTCAGGAAATGCCTGACCCATCTGTCCTTCTAGAGTATCAACGAGTCGGTAAACAAAAGGTTCCGATTGACCTAAGAAGGTGAATCCATAACGAATAGCTCGACGTAAGATTCTTCGGATAACATATCCTGCTCCGTTGTTTGAAGGAAGTTGTCCGTCAGCGATTGCAAAAGCCACTGCGCGAACGTGATCGACAATTACACGAATCGCGATATCTATCGATTCCTCTTCTCCATAGGTTTGGCCACTAATCTTTTCTAAAGTAGCAATGAGCGGAGTGAATACATCTGTATCGTAGTTCGACTGCTTACCTTGAAGAGCCATACACAACCTTTCAAAGCCCATTCCCGTGTCAACATGCTTGGCGGGTAGTGGCTCTAGACTTCCGTTGGCCTTTCGATTGAATTGCATGAAAACAAGGTTCCAAATTTCAACAACTTGGGGATGATCGGCATTCACCAATTGGTCTCCTGGAGTCGTTTGACGCTCGGCATCAGAACGAAGATCAATATGAATTTCAGAACAAGGGCCACAAGGGCCTTGTTCTCCCATTTCCCAGAAATTATCTTTCTTATTACCTAAGAGAATACGTTCCTCTGCGATAAATTCTTTCCAAAGCTCATAAGCCTCGGTATCTTTTGAAAGCTGATCAGCATCGTCACTACCTTCGAAAATAGTCACGTAAATACGATCCTTATCTAGCTTATATACTTCGGTTAAAAGCTCCCAAGCCCATGAAATAGCCTCTTTTTTAAAGTAATCTCCGAAACTCCAGTTTCCGAGCATTTCAAAAAGTGTATGATGGTAGGTATCTTTTCCTACTTCTTCAAGATCGTTGTGCTTACCACTCACTCGAAGACATTTTTGAGTATCTGCAACACGTTTATCTACGGCCTTAGTATTTCCTAAAAAGTATTCTTTAAACGGATTCATTCCCGCATTAGTGAATAGCAGTGTAGGGTCGTTCTTCATCACCAGAGGCGCCGAAGGAACGATTTGATGCCCTTTGGATTTAAAGAAATCTAAGAAGGTCTTGCGGACGAGATTCGCGTTCATATCAAAAACGTATCTTTGAATGGTAATTTTGCCCCAAAAATAGGACAATTTGAAAGACCAAAAGCGCAAGCAGAAGTATTACTACGACCCAGACACGCTGTCGTATCGTAAGGTTGCATCGAGGCCACTGCGTAAATTATGGCAGTTCGGTCTATTTTTCATGGCTTCAGCACTATCTGGTGCAGCAATCTTTTATTCGTTTAACCAACTGGGATGGGTACGTAATTCAAACGAAATTGTTCTTCAACGCGAATTAGATAATTACAAGCAAGACTATCAGAACTTTATCAAGAGACTTGACCGCACAGCAGAAGCACTTGAGAATTTAAGGCAGCGAGATAATGAGGTTTACCGTCTCTATTTCGAGATGGACCCTATACCCGAAGAACAGTACTACTCTGGTTTCGGTGGGGTGAATCGCTACCGTAAATATGAAGGACAGAACAATTCAGAACTCATCAAAGACGCAGCGCAAAGTTTAGACGTCATTGAAAAGGCAATCGTTAATCAATCACGATCATTAGACGACATTTCTGAAATGTTACCCAAGAGAAAAGAATACCTAACCGCTATACCAACTATTCAACCCGTAAAGAATGAAGACCTCAGAAGAATGGCTTCGGGTTATGGATGGCGTTCTGATCCTTTCACCAAGATGCGTAAGTTTCACTACGGGATGGATTTTTCTGCCCCTGTAGGCACACCTATTTTTGCAACCGGAGATGGAGTAGTTAAAAGAGCAGACCAGCGAGCTTCGGGACTGGGAAAGCACATTAGAATTGATCATGGCTTTGGATACATCACCATCTATGGTCACCTTTCAAAGTATAATGTTCGACCAGGGCAAAAAGTTAAGCGCGGAGACATTATCGGTTACGTGGGTAATACAGGTCGCTCTTTAGGGTCTCATCTGCACTATGAGGTACAAAAGGATCGCAAGCAGGTGAATCCTATCGATTTCTATGCAGGAACGCTATCGGCAGCAGACTACGAAATTCTTAGTCAACGTGCCGCGCTATCGAATCAATCCCTCGACTAATGGAACTCAATCTTCGCGATAAAAGGTACTATTCAATCGGTGAGGTGGCCGAAGCCTTTGATGTAAATACTTCACTTATTCGATTTTGGGAAAAAGAATTTGAGGGCATTAAGCCAAAGAAAAACGCTAAAGGAGATCGCAGATTTACCCCTGAAGATGTTCAACAATTAAAACGAATCTACGAGCTTGTCAAAGAGCGAGGATTCACTCTTGAAGGAGCTAAGACTGAACTTAAAAATAATAAGAAAACCTATAAGAAAAACGAAGAAATCGTTCGTAAATTAGAATTCATCAAACAACAACTTATCCATCTAAAAGACAGCTTAAAATGAAAAAAAGTTATATCGTAATCGCAGCATTCGTTGGTGTAATCGTACTCGCACTATTTTGGTATGTAGGTACGAACAACAGATTTGTAGAAATGAAAGGTAATGCCACCAAGCAGTGGGCTAATGTAGAAAGTTCTTACCAAAGAAGATCAGACCTTATCGGCAACCTAGTAAATACCGTAAAAGGCGCTGCAGACTTTGAAAGAAATACACTAACGGCAGTCGTTGAGGCTCGTGCCAAAGCAACAAGCACCACAATCGATGCAAGCCAACTTGATGCCACACAATTAGAGGCCTTTCAAGCCGCTCAAGGACAGCTTTCTTCAGCTTTATCACGTTTACTGGTAACCGTAGAACGTTATCCTGATTTGAAGGCGAATCAAAACTTTTTAGAATTACAATCACAGTTAGAAGGCACAGAAAACCGCATTAACGTAGAGCGTAATCGCTACAATAACCTCGCAGGAGACTACAATATTGCGATTAAGAAGATTCCGGCTAGTATTATCGCCAATATGGGAGGTTTCACAGAAATCGCCTTATTCAAAGCAGAATCAGGTGCCGAGAGTGCTCCAGAAGTAAACTTCAATTTCTAAATGAAGGCTAAGGAACTTTTTAGTAAAACAGAAGAAGAACAAATCGTCTCAGCTATCAAGTCTGCTGAGAAAAACACCTCCGGAGAAATCCGAGTACATATCGAGGCGAATAGAAAGGGTAAGGACACTCTAGAAAGAGCTGTCGAAGTATTTCAAGAATTAGAAATGCATCAAACAGAGGCGCGCAACGGCGTTCTTTTTTACCTAGCCTACGAGGATCATGCCTTCAGCATTTTCGGTGATCAAGGGATCAACGAAAAAGTACCCGTAGGATTTTGGGATTCTACCCGAGACCAAATGCAAACTGCTTTTAAACGATCTGCTTTTGCAGAGGGTTTAATTGCAGGTATTACTGAAGCTGGCCAAGTACTTAAAACTTATTTCCCCTATCAATCTGACGACCAAAACGAACTCGATGACTCAATCTCTAAAGGCTAAACTTTTTTTACTCTTAGCGATAGGAGCTATTTTTGGCGCCTGCGCACAATTTCAGATTCCTGAAAAGCCAAGTAAACAAACAGCACTTTATGACTATGCCGATGTTTTAGATCGCAATGAGGAGCGAGCACTGATCCAAAAACTAGTACAATACGCAGATGCCACCTCTACACAGATTGTGGTCGTAAGTATTCCCTCCACAGAAGGAGAAGATATTCAGTTCCTCGGTGCTAATTGGTTAAGTGCTTGGGGTATTGGCCAAGCAGGTAAAGACAATGGAATTTTAATCCTATTGGCTAGAGATGATCGCCGTATCGGAATAAACACGGGTTATGGCGTTGAAGATCGACTCACTGATGCCTTTTCAAAACGAATTATAGAAACCAGAATCATTCCTGAATTTAAGAATGGGGACTATTACGGCGGACTAGTTGCTGGTACAGATGCAATCTTTGAAGTACTTACCGGCGCATTCACTGAAGATCGAAACCTTCAAGCCTCAAAGAAGGATAAATTCGGAGCCTTTGTCTTTCTAATGATCATCGTTCTCATTGTAGTCAGTATGATCTCTCGCAAAGGTGGTGGAGGCTCGAACGGTGGTGGTATGCGAGGCCCTGACCTGATGGACGTTCTTATCCTAAGCTCTCTTGGAAGACGCAGCGGAGGTGGCAGCTTCGGAGGTGGGGGTAGCTTCGGTGGCGGAAGTTTTGGTGGCGGCTTCGGCGGAGGTTTTGGCGGCGGAGGCGGCGCCTCGGGCGGATGGTAAAACCTATTTCTTACGCATAAATATCGTTACAGGAACTCCTTCAAAATTGAAGTTCTTACGTAGCTGATTCTCTAAGTAACGCTTATAAGGATCTTTTACGTACTGCGGTAGGTTACAGAAAAAAGCAAATTGCGGATAATGCCCAGGTAACTGCGTGCAGAATTTGATTTTCACGTACTTTCCTTTCAACGATGGTGGTGGATAGTGCTCAATAAGTGGCAGCATTACATCATTCAACTTATGAGTAGGCACCCTTTTAGAACGGTTTTCATAGACCTCAACCGCGGTTTCAATGGCTTTATAGATACGCTGTTTTTCAAGAGCAGAAATAAAGATAATTGGCACATCTGTAAACGGCTCCATGGCCTCACGAATCTTCTTGGTATAATCGCGAACACTATTGGTCTCTTTCTCTACTAGATCCCATTTATTCACGAGAACAACGATTCCCTTATTATTTCGGTGGGCGAGCCAGAAAATATTTTGTACTTGACCATCAAAACCTCTGGTAGCATCTAGAATAAGGATAGCCACATCACAATGCTCAATGGCACGAACCGAACGCATTACCGAATAAAATTCGAGGTCTTCTTTTACTTTAGCCTTTCTTCGAATACCGGCGGTATCAACGAGGTTAAATTCGAATCCGAATCGATTGTATTTGGTATCGGTAGCATCTCTAGTAGTACCGGCAATGTCAGTTACAATAAAGCGATCTTCACCTAAAAGGGCGTTAATAAACGAAGATTTACCTGCATTTGGACGACCAACTACCGCAAATCGTGGTAATTCATCCTCTACTTCAGGTTCATCGGGCAATACCTCAACAACAGCATCAAGTAGGTCTCCAGACCCACTCCCATTGATTGATGAAATCGTGAAATAATCGCCAAGGCCTAAGGCATAGAATTCAACAGCATCTGCTTCTCGCATTGCGTTATCTACCTTATTGATCGTTAGAAAAACAGGTTTGTTGTGTCGACGGAGTAGTTTAGCAACGTCCTCGTCCATTCCGGTGACACCTGACTCAACATCAACCATAAAAATGATTGCGTCAGCCTCATCTATGGCGAGTTCTACTTGTTTATCGATTTCAAGTTCGAAAACGTCTTCAGATCCTTTGACGTATCCACCTGTATCGATGACGGTGAATTCGCGGCCGTTCCAATCGGTTTTACCGTAGTGACGGTCACGGGTCACCCCACTTACCGCATCGACAATAGCCTCTCTCCGCTGAATGAGTCGGTTAAAAAAAGTCGACTTTCCAACGTTCGGACGTCCCACAATAGCAACAATAGCTCCCATAAAAAAAATTGTAGGCGCAAAGGTAGCCGAAATTTGTTAAGGGCGGTGATTCTAGCCCTGATATCCGAAACGACGCAATTGATTTTCATTACTGCGCCAATCCTTATTCACCTTCACGTAAAGCTCTAAGTGTATTTGTTTTTGAAAGAATGATTCCAAATCTTTTCGAGCCTCAGTTCCAACACGCTTCAGTGCCTTTCCTTGGTGCCCGATAATGATTCCTTTCTGCGTATCGCGCTCTACCATTATGACGGCACGTACTCGAATAATCTTTTCTTCTTCTTTGAAGCTTTCAACCTCTATCTCTACCGAATAAGGAACCTCTTTCTTGTAATGAAGAAGAATTTTTTCTCGGATGGTTTCACTCACAAAAAATCGCTCTGATTTATCAGTGAGCTGTTCTTTATCAAAGTAAGCAGGCCCAAGTGGTAATAATTCTTTAATTCGTTGCATCACTTGATCCACGCCAAAACCTTCTAAGGCTGATATCGGATGAATCTCTGCTTGCGGCAATACCGTTGACCAATTAGCAACCGCTTCTTCTAAACGTGGTTGATCGGTGGTGTCGATCTTATTGATTAATAGGAGTAATGGGGTGCTTGTCGCCTCTAGTTTCTTGAAAAATTGCTCATCTTTTAGTCCTTTCTCTCCGATCTCCACAAGATAAACTAGGACATCAGCATCTTCAAATGCTGCTTTGACAAAATCCATCATTGACTCTTGAAGTGCATAGGCTGGGTCAATAATACCCGGAGTGTCTGAAAAGATAATCTGATAATTCTCTTCATTTACAATCCCGAGAATACGATGTCTGGTAGTCTGTGCCTTTGAAGTAATAATGGATAGTCGCTCCCCAACAAGTGCATTCATTAGGGTCGATTTGCCTACGTTCGGATTACCTATAATATTTACATAACCTGAACGATGACTCATAGATGTCCTTCTTTATAACGTTTAAAGTAATCTGAAGCTGCAGCATTTACTTTAGGTGCAAGTAACAATACCGCAATCATATTAGGGATGAGCATCAGTGCATAGGCTAAATCCATCAAGTTAACCACAAGATCAACCGAAGCGATGGCAGCAATGATAATAGTGATGATATAAAAGTAATTGAAGCCTTTCCCTATTTTGGTACCGGCTAAAAAAGATAGACTTTTCACTCCATAATACGAGTAGGTTAGGATTGTTGAAAGTGCAAATGCCGTAACGGCGATCATTAGGAGTACATCACCCCATCCAAATAAGGTCTTTTTGAAAGCAATTAGAGTCATTAAAATCCCGTTCGTCTCCGCCTCTAAATAGGCTCCACTGATAAGAATCACTAGGGCCGTTAACGTGCAAACCACAATGGTATCGATAAATGGGCCAAGCATGGCCACTAAGCCTTCTTGAACCGGCTCGTCGGTTTTTGATTGTCCGTGATACATCGGAGCCGAACCTAGACCAGCCTCATTGGAGAACATTGCTCGACGTGCACCTAAAATAATCACTCCCCATAAACCACCTGTGATAGCCGTATTAGAATTAAAGGCTTCGGTAAAAATCAGTTTAAACGCGGGAAGTATACCTTCAGAATTCGTAGCTAAAACAAAGAGTACTGCAAGCAAGTAAAAACCTACCATTGGTGGAACAATTCGCGTCGCTACTTGTGCAATTTTTTGAACTCCTCCGAAAATGACCGTAGCCGTAATCGATGCTAATACCACTCCAACTATTGCCTTCCATGCAATTGCTGATCCCAGATCAACAAGTGTTTCATTCGGGCGAATCACCTCCATAAACGTCTGAGTAAACTGATTGGCTTGAAAAATAGCTAAGTATCCAATCATTCCCATGACCGCATAAAAAACAGCCAAAGGTGAACCTAGTTTACCGAGTCCTCGGGTCATATAATACATAGGCCCACCTTGAGCTACCCCATCAGAATCAACACCGCGATACATAACCGCTAAGGAGCAACTGTAATATTTAATTGCCATACCAAGTAGTGCCGTCATCCAAATCCAAAAGATAACACCAGGGCCTCCAAGATAAACCGCAATGGCCACCCCTGAGATATTACCAAGACCCACCGTTGAGGCAATGGCTGCAGATAAAGCTTGCCAGTGAGACACCTCTCCAGTCGCACCTTCTTTGTCATATTTACCACGAGTAATATCAATGGCATGTTTGAAATTGCGATAAGGGGTGAACCTGGAGTAAAGGGCTAAGAAGAGTCCTCCTCCTAGAAGTAACAACAGCATCGCTCCCTCTGTGTAAGGCAGTAATGCTGAAATGAGATCATTAATTACATTCATAATCGCGAAGATAGGGCTTAGCCCTACAAACGAATAAAGATCTTGCGTTTAAAGAGTATTAAAGTCGGCACGCTAATCACCCCAACATAAATCAATGCATAAATTAGTGAAGATAGTTTAGGGGCAACACCAATACCTGTTAGGAACTCCATCATTTCAGAATTAATTGCTACTGGAAGAAATCGATCGCTATAAAAAACACTAACCAGGATACTAGACAGCGCGTATGCAACGATCGGATTTTTCCCAAACGACTCCATGAGATGTGTCGGAAATGCACTTTTCTTCACATCAAACACATAAATACACAGCGCCCAAGCCTGCATACATGCACCAGCAGTAACTAAAGTGAACGAGCTAGACCACAAGGCCTTATTGATCGGGAATACATAGCTAAGTGAATATCCTAGTGCGAGTAGTACGAATCCACGACGCATCATAGCAAAGAGTTTGTCAGAAGTTTCTTCGTATGACTTATAGATCGAAGCAGCTGTCATCCCAAGAAGTGTTGAACCTACAGCACCCGCGGTGCTTAAAAGCCCCTCGGGATCCCAGGTCTTTTGCCATAAATAACCAGGCAACAGCTTACCATCTAAGTAGTGGGCCCAATTCTTCATAGGTACCGAAAGATCGGGAGCACCTATTCCAGGTATCGGAACAAACACCATTACCACTGTGTAGATCCCCAACAAACCTAATGCTAGACGCCACTGATTTGCACGTTTGGTAAATACAAAGATTAATGCACAAATAAGGTAAACAAGTGCGATTCGAGGGAGCACTCCAACAAAACGAATATTCGAAAAATCAAAATTGGGCCATAACCACAAGAATAACCCCACTAGATATATTTTTAGTGCTCGCCAAAAAATCTTTGCAACCACCCCACTTTGATCGGTCTTTTTTCCTAAGGCAAAGACTATTGAGGCTCCCACGATAAACAGAAAGCTAGGGAAGACAAAATCGGTTGGAGTTAATCCGTCCCATTCTGCATGAAGTAAAGGCGCATAAACATGTGACCAACTCCCTGGAGTATTTACAACGATCATCAAAATAATGGTTAGACCTCTGAGAATATCCAGAGATAAAAGTCTTTGCTGTGCCATAATTGTTCAAGTTAGGTTGAATTAAATATAGCAAATGGCGAATTATCTATTGATTTTTCAGCGCACTAGATTTTGGCAAGATTTGTTTCAAGTTAGAACCTTCCCTTTAAAAGCCTGAAGAATTAAAAAATCTGAAAAATCTATTTTAAAAATTTTTCCAGATTTTACCTTGAAGTTCCTGGCACCTGATTAAATATTTCAATCAACCAAGGTATGTATCACATTATCGGTGTTTTCATCTGCCTCAGAAGATTGAATTTGAACGACACGATACTCCTTTCTGTTTTGTATAAAAAGCTCTCCAGAAAGCGAGTACGATCGTAAACCGGTGTGTATCGTTTGACCATACACCTGATTGCTAATTCTAAAGGTGTCATTTAAGGTGTCGATGTAGATCGTCTCTGGACAGATACAGACAATGATCTTCTGGTGATGCATTAGGTCCTTGTAAAAATCATCCTGAGGCACTGTGATCAGTAAAAAAGGATTCAAACAGATAATCCTTGGTTTTACTACCAAGGCATGTTCACGATCTCCCTTTTGATTCGGGTTGGTCACCTCCCATCCGAACTGCTTCTTACAAAGAACCTGCATTTGCGACTCATCAACCTTATGGGATAGATTGATCGGAGTCTTTGCAAAGTTCCTTAGTGCCTGTTCTATGGAAGTAATCCGGATCATTCAAAATGGGTTTACTTCATCTGTTCGATCACCGCTCTACGGTTTCTGGCTCTAGCGTCTTCGTCGCTTCCTTGAACCACAGGTGCAGATTCTCCTAAGCCTTGAATATCGATTCGGTTTGGTGAGATCCCTGCGTTGATTAAAAAGTCGGCCACTGCCTGTGCTCTGCGCATCGATAAGGCTAGGTTGTACTTCTCTGAGCCGTCCTCATCCGCATGACCCTCAATTAAGATGCGTAGGCTCGGACGCTTGATCATCTCAGTAATTACCTCAGGTAAGATGAACTGAGTCACCTCTGGCTTTAACTCATCCTTGTCGTAATCAAAGAAGATTCCTCTAGAGACTTTATTGATATCACGATATAAGAACGGGAAGCGTTGTAAAAACGGTACCTTCTCTACCTGCTCTGGCTCCTCTTCTGCATAACTTGCCTTCTGATCGGTAGTTACGATCTGTTCGATACTTTGATCTACCTCGAAGCGGTATACTAGTTCAAGGGCGTGTTGGAAGTACTCAGAAAGGTCAGTACCGAAGGGAGTCTTTACGCCCATCGTATACCCTAGTCCCCACTTCTCACTCATCCAGTAGGTAGCTCCTAGATCTACCCCTGCATGTAATGCTGAAGTATTGTTTGCCCAAGATTGTCCCAGTGCGAACTGTGCATACGGTTCGATTCTAGTTCTTTGTAGTGGGCTATAGCGTACAAAGGCTTCTAGGTTGGTAAAGTCCATGTCTGGTAGGCCTACTGCATTATAGCAGAGATCAATAATGTCTAGGTAGTTGGCTGAGAAGTGCATTCCAAGGGCAATCTGATCTGAGAAGTAGTAGGCTGCTCTAAGGGAGATCGGTGGCAGTGCACTCTCTTTGTTTCCCGGGTCTACATACGTGTCCTGTGCCTTGGAGTTAATATTCCAGTCATTGGTATTGAAAAAGTCGGTGAAGAAGCTCTCATTGGTCTTCGCATCAAGGCCGTAGGCGTTGTTTAGGTATACATCAACCGCATTTACCCCTAGAGCAATCTCGAACTTGTTCTTACGCGTCTTACTCTGTTGTGCACTTAGCGCTAGGGTACCTACAAGGGCTAAAGCGATGGTGGTTTGTCTTATTAGTTGTCTCATGATCGCTTCTTACTTATTTGGTTCTAAAACTTCTGGTTACACTGGATGCGGTATTTACCCCATCAGAGGCTTCTACTCTAAAGAAGTATTGTCTACCCGACTCTAGGGTAAGGGTCATTGATGAGGCAGACAGGCCAGTCTGTGCTGCCGGTGAGGTTTGTTTGCCATCAATCGTATCTACATACAGGGTATAGCTTAAGGTATCTCCATCAAGGTCACTCGCCTCCCAGCTAAAGAGCGTAGCACCTGCTTCGATGCTCTTACCCGATTCTGGGGTAAGTAGCGTAGGTGCAAACGGAGCGTAGTTCTCTACTCCATCACCCTGAAGATAGAACTGATAGGTCTCTGAGGTCTGGGTGATATTCGCTCGTTGATTAAAGCTCGTTACTGACCAGCTATACGCCTGTGCGCGCTCTAGGGTTACCTCCTTTTGATTGGTGGTCAGCCCTGAGAAGGTCTCACTTTGTTGCGTCTCTTGATTAATAATCGTTACCTCATACTGATCGGCCTTCTCGGCGTATTGCCACTCCAGTACCACCGTTGCCTGGTTGTTCCCTAGAATTGCTCCCGGTTCACAAGCCTGGTTATTAATCGGATAGACCAGCGCCGCTGCATCAGGACAAAACGGACACTCCTCTGTATTACAATACCCATCAGGGCAATCGTTCGTACAGCTCATAAGTAAGGTCACAAGACCCAAGGTGTATAAGCTTACTCTTTTCATCGTTTAACTACTTTAATGGTTTTTCTAACCGTTGCACCTTCTGCCTTAAGGATGTATACTCCTTCAGCGTAACGGCTCATATTCATGCTATAAATTCTACTTGCAGGAACTCGTACCGTTCTTGTCTCGATCACTACTCCGTTAAGATCGGTAATCGTTAGACTGACTTCGGTATCGGTACCTCCTACATATAGGTTCAGGTGGTCTACCACAGGGTTCGGAGCATACTCTAGCTTCTCAGAGACAAACACCTCTTCTTCAATCACTCCCTGGCAGTCTAGATCCGTGTAGATCTTCACTCGGTTCATTCCCTTCTGTAGCGCTAGACTGATTCTAGAACCTCTTCTTGTTTGTAGTACTCCATTCAGCTCTACATAGTACTCCGTAGCCCCATCAATCTGTAGATCAAGAGCCTGCTTCGCCTCTAGATAACTAGACACTACCTGCAACGCCTCTGGCTGATCAATATACACCGTGTAGCACTGCTCAAAGAATGGATCTCCCACTACCTTGAAGCAT
>Ga0209555_10000464_pt1 | contig 34507 bp, 47 predicted proteins | sample SaaInl85LU_5_DNA_FD_184643 | JGI IMG/M metagenome (GOLD analysis project Ga0209555, IMG submission 184643) | Marine microbial communities from expanding oxygen minimum zones in the Saanich Inlet - ESP_85LU_5_DNA (SPAdes) (version 2) | ecosystem: Environmental > Aquatic > Marine > Intertidal... | reverse complement strand
CTTGCTATTAGTATTAGATGTTTGGATGTTATAGGTACTGAATCGAGTAGTGTTTGTGTTTCTGTTTGTGTACCTATTCCCGTTGAATTGAAAACGTTTCATTCGTTCTTCATGTCTTTTCCTAGCTAAAGACTTTTGTATGTCGTTATTATTGAGGTTCCCGTTCCTATTGTTCCTATTGTTCCTATTGTTCCTATTGAGGTTCCCGTTCCTATTCAGGTTCCCGTTCCTGTTGAGGTTCCCGTTCCTGTTGAGGTTCCCGTTCTTATTCAGGTTCCCGTTCTTATTCAGGTTCGCGTTCCTGTTGAGGTTCCCGTTCCTATTCAGGTTCCCGTTCCTGTTGAGGTTCCCGTTCCTGTTGAGGTTCGCGTTCCTATTCAGGTTCGCGTTCCTGTTGAGGTTCGCGTTCCTATTGGTACTTTCGGTGTTGAAATTACTCACGATGACTTCCCGTTTATTGTGTAACTGAATTGGTTCTCGAATATTCAATCCTTTGAGTCTACGCCCTATAGCATTTTTCAATTCCGAAATAGTTTTATCAACCTCTGATAACCCAGTCTTTCTCGCGATTCGTTTTATTTCCGTAGATTTCACTGACGAACTAAATAATAATTCATAATCCCTTTGGGTGAGAGGAGATTTACTATCCAGCATATACTTTTTATCGCGACTGAGGACGAGGGGTGGCAGAGGTAGCTTGTCGTCTTTCGCATCTATACTCAGTTGGCATAACTTTGCCCTGGGTATCTTCACACTCTGACCTGTGTGAAGTTTTATAAAGTTTCTTATATTCTCTGTGTCAATATCGGGGTCACACGCATCCATATTGTTATAATCTCATAAAAAAATATAACATATGGGGTGGTGTTAAGTATTCATGCCCATTATAAACAGACGAAGTTTATGTTCATAAGGCATCGTAAAGTTATATATATCTATATCATTCGTATCTATTTCCTTGACTGTACCTAATTTCATAATATTAGTATCAGGTAATTTCAGGGCTGTCGTAGTAATTGCTTGTATAAACTGTTTCAGATTTGTAATCTTTTCAAAAAATATCTCCTTCAACTTTAATTTTATACAAAATATCTTGTCAGCTTTCTTGTCTAAAAAGGGAGTCACCGGAATTAACTCTCTCGTACATCCATCCATATAAAACATGTCCATGTGTTTAACAGGTGGAAATAACAGGGGTATAGCTATACTCATGCACACCGCGTCGACGACTTTCATGTCCGGGTGGGAGTCAACTGAAAAGTATTCTGTTCTACATCTATTGAGACAGTACGAAGATATATACACCTTTTTTTGTAGTTCAGAGAATGTGGGGTCACATCCATAGCATTTAACGAGTATTTCACGAACAGGTTTCATGTCTATGAGGCCATAATTTTTAACGAGGCATTTAATTTTAAACTTTGTCAGATTTTCGAAATCTACAGATAAAAGTCTATCGAGAATCTCAGGTAATGGTATATCTAAAGCTAAAGCTACTCCTATTACAGCTCCTGCTGAAGAGCCCGAAATTTCTTTTATATTTTTCAACTCTTTTTCATACTTCGTTATACAACCTATGAGCGAAAATATCCCCATGGATGCTGGACCCAATACGAGGTATTCCATTTAATAAAACTGAGGAAATTGCTTTCGTAAAAGAGCGAACACGACGGCGTAGACGACAGTGTGTGCGATGACAGCCGACTGACTGGTCTCCCCTGACGTAAACACACCACCCTTACCCGGAGGGAGGGTGAGGAGCATACCCGGGCTGAGAGTCATGAAAAGGATCGTCGTCACGAGAATATCTGTCTTGGTCAACACGATACCCATAGCCCTGGCGACGATAGAGTACACGAGGAAAAATACGAGACCGTGGAAAAACACGGACATACGATCTGTGCTCATGTTTTTAAAGGAAAGTTTAGTTCCATCCGTTTTCAGAAACATACCCGGGCTGAGCACAAGAAAAAGAGCGGAGGGGACGGCAACTTTCGGAGACGTAATCATTTATTCTATTGCAACATTATTATCACGCGACTAGCATGATATCTTCGCAAAAGCAAACAAAGTTTCCAAACGCGACACCTCTCATCATCTCCTCGTGAAGACCGTTGGCATTCACGATTCGCCTGACGTTTTGCCACACGTGGAAGAGTCGTGGGTTCTCCACCCTGGTCTCGATGGGGTCATGCTCCGTGTAACAAAATCGTGAAAAGTCATTCAGAGTCCCCTGGTGCGTAATGTGCGCGTCGTAAAACAGTGTGCGCATTGTGTTCCACATCATGCGAAGAACGTCATCGTATTGCAATTCCCAATCTTCGAATGATAGCGGAGTCGTGTCCTGGTCATCGTCGTCGCTCATGTACGCCTCGGTCCCAACCGTGGCTTCCCATACGTACTGATTCCAAACCATTATTTCTTGAGTCCAGTGAGTGAAAGGGTAGAGGATTCCTTGGTTGGTAGATTCTCGAGTATAACCTTTAAGGCAGTTTCCGTCTGCTCTTCGTTACCGTCGAAGAATCGAATGAGACCCTCCTTCACTGAGGCTTTATTAAGGCCACCCTTCCTGACACTTTTCTTCACAGAGATTTTACCCTTCTTGAGATTGATGACGTCGAGGCCGTTGTCGATCATCATTTTTTTGATTCGTGACTTAAGTGCCTTTTCTGCGTCTGTGAGTATTTTAATATCCGCTCGAGCTTCTGTAATCTGCTTGTTGAGTTCAACCAGTTTAGAGACGCTGTTCGTGAGATCTTCACTCGACATTATATGTATATAAAGAGTGTTTACCTTTAAGTTGTTTATATAAGGGGGCGCTGCATTAAATCAGGGGCGATTGTGGAGTTGTTCCACATGAACGGTTCTTTAGGATTGGGAGGCTCGGCGCGGATCTGCTGATTGGCGTTACGAAGGGTGCCGCCGATACTCTCTGGGAAACCAATCTGGCTGCGGGGCTCGAGAAAGTTCTGACCCGCGAGAATATCCTCGGGGGCAAACTGACCGAAATCCTCCTGGGATGCAACCTCACGGGGAAGAAGAGAGGAGGCGAGACCAGTACCAGCCTTCATCTCACACTGGGAAACGTCGGCTCCCACGGGGGATGGACCCGCCGTACCTGTGGGGGCGTACATACTCTCGTGGACGGAGTACATAGACTTTCGCTTACCGGGCTGACAGAGCATGTAAATCACGACGACCACCGCGAGAGCAATAGCAACCTGGCGCGCGGAAATCTTTTTGAACATATTCATCTTTATATACTATGTATAATTTTTTTTTACTCGTCATCCTCAAACATATAATCCGCTGGATAAGTCTCATCGAACTTTTCCTCCGGAGGAGGGTGTACCTTGACCTGGACAATATTCCAGCTGGGGCCAAACGCCTTTTTAGCAAACCACAACCCAGAAAACTCTAGGATGATCGAACAGGTGTCACCTGGCTTGATGGTATCAAACCCAATCTGGACCTTATCGGAATTGAAGACTTTCGTTTCTGGGATATACTCTGCTGAAATAGTATCTTCCCTGGTGTACGCCGAACGAAGCGTCTTCTCGGCGAGATTTTTACCAAACCACTCCTTACTATTCTCTATGGCGCTCTGAATGTTCATTTCATGGACAGCATCAATCTTTTCAGAGTTGGTTTCAAACACGAGATCGTCCGTCACTTCCGTGATGGTGACATCATTCACTTGAATAAAATACTTCTTGCGATCATCGGTGAAAACGCGAACATGGTACATGCCATCATCCCCCTTGGTAAGATTGTCATAAATCATCTTGTATACAGTACTTACGTGTTAATTCTTTAAACCAACAAATGGTATATTAGCAGCTCGTTTGAGTAATGGTTTAGGAACCCAACCATCTCTTCGTGGCCTGAAACCATAAAGCGTTTCCTGTGTATTCACGGTGTTCGGAAAAGACTGCTCTGCCGTGGGTCTCATTTCAAATTCATTTTTAATGTACTCTTCTGAATTATTCTTCTTCCACGATAATGAATCCATATTAAATCGTTGATTCCCCGAAGACTTTTCAAATCCATTGATCTTCGTGTTGGGTAACACTGGATTAACACCAACGACAATTTGTTTAGATAATCGTACTTTGGATGGTTTAGTCGTAAAGTTTGCATATTTATGAGGGTCTATACGAGCAGCCCTCTTCAAGCTGGGATTTTTAGATTTAAGAACTCTCTTCTTACCTACTGATATTTTCGGTTGGACTTTTGTGAATATCTTATCGATGGTATCATTTGAAGTTACACGAACTTTAAACAGTTTGGCGAGTTTCAAGAGACGTTGGCGGTCCTTTTCTTTCTTCTCTGGTCTGAGTTTAAGTTTATGCATCAAATAAATATCTTCGATTAAAAACTCCTTACTAGCGACGATGATGTTATTATTCAGTTTCACCCGACCAGTTTCCGTGTCTCTGTAGCTGACTCCTCTCCTGGACACACTCTTTACCACCCCGTATCCAAACTCTTTAGGTCTCATGAAAGGTATGTCGAGTATACCACCTACGGAAAAGTCTTCTATCTTTCCCGTGGCTATGGAAAAGTATCGTAGTTTTAAATCTAGAGCGAATAATTCAACATCTATGAATATATCACCCACCGAGGGTTTTTTATCGTTACTTGATTTTTTCTTTTTTAACAATGTGTACCTTCTGGTGACGTAAGGTCCACTTTTCTTGAACCCCACCCCTAAAAACTTGAATATAGGATGTGACCTCGAAAGTATTCTTTTCTTCACCCTCTTGTTGAGTTTCTTGGCAATCTGCCCCAATTTATCCCACAAAATAAGTTTCACCGCTTGAAGTTTACCAAAATACTTTCTATCACTCGCCATTCTGGGAACAAATTTGGCATCGATATCACTCGTGATGATACGATCCTTGTAATCCATGTACATGTTGAACGCTTCCCCACCACTCACGATGAGGTCCCCCATGTTTTTCAAAAATACCGTGAGCTCTCCGATAGTGTCCAGTATAATATCTCGTATCGAATCGGTGACTAGAACGTACACCAACTTTTCAAATTGTTCGTTTGGATGCTGCCGGTGTACACGGTTTCTAAACCTTTTCACATCATTCTTCTGAAAATATTTCTTCAAAAGTGGGTCCCTGAAAAAAAAGTGGGATTCAAGAAACCTGTTTATCACAGGTTTTGAATAACTTTTTTCATCCATTTATATATGTATATAATATTATCTTGTCGCGTCATTTATTTACAAATTAAAAACTAGGTTTCATATAATGAACATTCCACCGAGTGTCATACGCGCTGTGCAAAACAAAGACATCCCACAATCCCAGAAGCTGTTAGCCTTCATGATGTTCATGCCCAGTGTAAAAGCTGAAGATGCATACAATGATGCGTACATGTACAACACAGAGATTGGTGTGCAGATACAACATCTCATCGACGAAAAGAAGATTACACTCGGTAAGTTTGACGAGAATTTTAAACTTGCCATCTTATAATATGAATTGTGACGTGTGTAGGTGTTACGCCGATGAAACATTCGGGGATCCGAGACGGGATCAGGCCTGTGGAATGAAACACGGTGGGTACATCGTCCCGTGCGAAAAAGGGTGCTGTCACGGTGGGTGCCCTGGACAAAACCCAGATACCCCACCCGCTGAGCCCTACGGGTTTGGTAAAATGCAAGACATGCGAATATACATAAGAGCCATACTGAGTATATTCGCTCTATCGTTCATACTACTATACTTAAAGATATGGGGCCTATAGAAGGTATAATGTCTACCGAAACTATTCTTTCCGAACTCGCTGCCATCCAGAAGGAGCTCAAGGCGCTCAGCAAGATTGTCCGAAAGATTAAGGCTACCCAAGATGATCCCACTGGTGAGAAGTCTGCCAACCGCGCGAAGAACAATGGGTTCAACCGCGAGCAGAAGATTTCTGAAAAGCTTCGTGAGTTCCTCGGTCTCCCGGAGGGACAGTTGGTCTCCCGCAGTTCGGTCACGCGTGCCATCAACAAGTACGTGAAGGACAACGGGCTCAAGCACCCAGACAACGGTCGAGTGCTCGTGCTCGACAAGAAGCTTCGCGACCTCCTCGAGCCTCCCGCGGATGTCCAGGTGACTTTCCTCAATCTTCAGAAGTACCTCAGCCCCCATTACACGAAGGTTGATGCTTAAAAAATAAAATACTATTATATAAAAATGATTATCGATAGGGCATCTCTCGAAAACCTTGTTGGTACAAAGATATCTGATATAGATTTGTACCAAAAAGCATTTACACACAAATCAGCAATCAAAGAAAATGAAAACTTGAAGGGGTCTTTCGAAACGTTAGAGTTTATAGGTGATTCTGTACTAGGGTTTGTCATCACAAAGTTCCTGTATGACAAATTTGAAAATAGACAGGAGGGTTTTTTGACCAAAGCTCGCACGAAACTCGTGAGAGGGGAAACGCTCGCATGCATAGCCTCAAAACTTGAATTGTATAAGTGGGTCCAGATGGATGAGAAAGGTATGCGTAACGAATGGAACCGTAATCCAAAGATTTTAGAGGATGCATTTGAAGCCCTTGTGGGTGCCATATATATGGATTTGGGACTCCTTCACGCCAAAGAGTTTATTTTACGCATATACAATGACCCAACCTTCGTGAATCTTGATTCTATCATGGTGGATGATAACTTCAAGGATCATCTCATGCGTTATTGTCAGTCCAACAGACTCAGTTTACCAGTGTACTCCATATTGAGACATGAGGGTGGTATGTTTTACATTGCCGCGTTCGTCGATAACGTCTGTGTGGGCCAAGGGTATGCAAAAAATAAAAAATTAGCAGAACAATACGCTGCGAAAGCATTCTTCTATCCACCAGTAATACCAATGAGCTTAAACACACCGGGGGTACAATATTAAATGCATGAAGGTGTAAAGAAACTCATCGAGCGTGAATACGCTGCACAGCGTTCACAAGAATGGCTCGAACTCCGTGGAAACATGCTGACTGCCAGTGACGTAGCTTCCGCCATAGGTGAGAATAAATATGAATCGCCCAACGCACTCTTGTTAAAAAAGTGTGGGTACAACAAGTTTACTGGTAACGCGGCGACGGAACATGGAAATAAATACGAGGATGAGGCACGTGTTCTTTATGAACAAAGATATAATGAAGTTGTTCATGAGATTGGGTTGTGCCCTCATCCCAAATATCCGTGGTTGGGTGGAAGTCCAGATGGTGTCAGCGAATCCGGGAAACTCATCGAGATTAAATGTCCCATGTCCCGTGTCATCACGCCAGAAGTACCCGCTCATTACATGCCCCAGCTTCAATTATGTATGGAAATCTTAGACCTCGAAGAGTGTGACTTTATCCAATACAAGGCTGCAGATTTCAATTGGCCCAGGCCGGAAGAGTTTGTCGTCACGAGGGTTCCCAGGGATCGTGGATGGTTCGAAAAGTATTTTCCGGTGATGGAGGCGTTTTGGCAAAAAGTTTTGTATCACAGAGAACATGGTATCGAGCCCCCGAAGACGAGAAAACCGAGGACACCTAAAGAATTACCCCCACAGGTATGTGAGATTACGTCCGATTCGGACGATAATTATTTCGTAGAAGATTAAAATATGAGTATCGTAAGATTCTCTACTGTCATAATCAGGAAAACAGTTCATGTCAGGAAACGTAAAATGTTCACGTTACCAACAAAAGTAATACCATATATAGTAGATTTGTCAGACAAGAATAATTGTACATTAGACCATTTGTATTCTATGTGCACTACGATGATGGAAACGGAGATGGCCACAATCGGTGTGCAGGTGGTGTTGGTAATTTTAAGTTTAGGTAAATATAAACCTAAGTCGAAGTAATATTTTCAGATAAACAAGTCAGAATGAAGTACACACTCAACGGTACCCTCTACGCACCCTATCAAGTTGATGGGGTTAAATGGATGCTTGGGATGGAGAATCAAAAAGAAGGTCCGAAGGGTGGCTTTCTCTGTGATGAGATGGGACTCGGAAAGACAATTCAGATTATCGCGACCATTCTTGGGAACCCCAAAAACAATACACTCATTGTGGTTCCCAAAACTATCGTGACTCAGTGGTCCAAAGAACTCAAGAAGTTTGCACCAGGACTCAGTGTTCTCGTGTATGACGGTCCAAAAAGAACAAATGAAAAACAAGACCTACTTGCACACGATGTTGTCATATGTCCCTATAGTGTGACATACAGTAAGACGTCCATTCTTGGAATGATACACTGGGACCGCATCGTCCTCGACGAAGCCCATGAAATACGAAACAGACAGACGAGAACTTTCAAGTGTCTGAATGCATTCAGGTCCTCCATAAGATGGCTCGTGACTGGTACACCCGTTTTCAATTCAATGGAGGATTTTGTCACCCTTTGTGCATTTCTTGGCCTCTCCAAGAATGTTGTGCAAGGTATGCACAAACAAATCAAGGATATCTACATCTTGCGACGCACGAAAGCTGACAGTTCACTGGACCTTCCCTACTGCCATTTTGAAAACGTAGAACTCGACATGTACCCAGAAGAGCAATCATTGTACGAGTGTGCTTTCATGGAGGCTCAGGACACCATCAAACACATCATGAGTACGACAGTCTCCGTAGAGGCGAGAAATATGCACATTCTCGAGTGTCTATTACGTGTTCGGCAACTCATGATTTGGCCCCAATTGTATCTCGACGGTGTGTCGAAAAAACTCGACCAACCCCCACAAATATGGAAGCACAAGACACACAAGATGGATAAACTTTTCATGCACATCAACAGTCACCCAGACGAAAAGGCGGTTGTGTTTTGTCAGTTTAAGGGTGAGATGGATTACATTGAAAAGACCCTCATGTGCACTGTATTTCGCATCGATGGGAGTGTCGAGAAGGATGAAAGAAATAGACGAATCGAACTCTTTTCGGCTGCTCCATCCAACAGTGTACTCATCGTTCAGATTAAATGTGGTGGTCAGGGTCTCAATATTCAGTGTGCCACCAGGGTGTACATCATATCTCCCTCATGGAATCCCTCCACTGAACTCCAGGCCATCGGAAGGTGCCATAGGTCAGGGCAGACTAAAGAGGTGTATGTGAAGAAGCTCGTCTATAACGACACCCAAAGATTTAGGAGCGTCGAGTTGGCCATGATGTCTCTTCAGGGTCACAAATCGGTCTTGTGCGCCGATGTTCTCAACGACAAGAGGATCGAATTTCAAATTCCCATGAAGCAGGAGAAGTCCATCGACGCCATCCGAAAAATTTTCCGATGATACTATAAATGATTAAAGAGGGAACACGCGCTCAGGTTTTCCACGGTACCGCTGAAAGGACTGCAGGTGGTCTCATGAAGTCTGATCTCACACAGGGAAAGGATGGTAGGATAAAGAGCAAGGCTGCCGTCGAGGCTGCCATTCGCCGCATGAAGGAAGAGGGAAATAAGAGCATGGTCAAGGTGTTTAAAGCGAAGAAGGGAACCTTCGAGAAGCAGCCCAGGGCGGGGACTGCCGAACACAAGAAGCTCGTAAAAAAAATGAAGAAGTAAAATAAATGACGCTCGCCAAGTGGGACGATGCTGTGAGAATTGCAAAAATAAAAATGAACGACGATCCTAATAGTTTCACCGTGTTGAAGGGAAAACTATTGAAAGAGGCCCAGATGATTTATCAGTTATTATTAGCAGACGAGAGAGTTACAAAATAAATTGAAAACCCTTGAGTTGTTGTGGTTCATATACAACAAGTTGATGAAGTTTCCAAGTGACACCAAACTTCTTATTCAAGAAATACACACTGTTCATCTCTACGATGGCAATCCCCGAATTTCTTGCGTATAGTTTATCCTTTACATCAGTTTTAATGACATTTTTTTCACTATCAAAAATACCAGGTTTTAAATCCCCATCCATCGTCGTATCAACGCGCACGCGAAACTTGGGTTCACGATCAGTTGAAGTTTTAATATTTGAATTGAACATTGGTAACAATTCATCGACACTCATAGACTTTCCAAAGATTTTAGGACTCTGTTTATGAATAGCCTCTACTATGGCAGCTTCAGCCTTTTGTAATGTTTCATAAAAATGTTTCACATAGTTGTTCTCTTCGTCATAACCCTTCATAGAAAAGTCGATGTTCCATTTGGTGGCACCTACCGCCGGGGTAAACCCAGATATACCGAAAGGCATGTATAGACGAGGTGTTTGAATACGCATAGGTTTTCCATCTTTGGTACTCAGTGAAATCTTGCGACCGTCGTACTCTGAGATTTCAAGTGTATCGAGGAGGGTGTGAAACTTTGCCATTTCTCTGTATTATTAAGTATTCAAAACTTTAAGCTGAACAAGCGGTACAATCAGCCTCGAGACTAAATTGAATGGGTCTTGCCTTCGCTTTACTTCTCAAATAATACATCCCAGTTTTCAACCCCGACTTCCATGCATACATGTGCATAGATGAAAGCTTGGACAATGTGGGACTTTCGACGAAAAGATTCATGCTCTGACTCTGGTCGACAAACACACCACGATCAGCAGCCATATCGATTATAACCTTCTGACTGATTTCCCATACAGTTTTATAAATCTCTTTGATATCATCAGGAATATCCGTGATATTCTGTACCGAACCACCAGATTTAATCATGAGGTCCTTCATTTCCTTCGACCAAAGACCGAGAGCCTGGAGGTCCTTCACGAGGTGCTTATTGACAACAACAAACTCTCCGGCGAGGGTTCGGCGAAGATAGATATTTGTCGTGTACGGCTCGAAACATTCATTGTTCCCCAGAATCTGTGATGTACTCGCGGTGGGCATGGGTGCCAAGAGGAGACTGTTCCTCACACCCTTCTTTACACGTTCGCGCATGGATTCCCAGTCGTACAATCCACTGAACCGAGGCTTTCGGTCCCACATGTCAAACTGAAGAATACCCTGACTCACCGGGGATCCCTCGAAAGTATCATAGGCCCCGTCAACCTCTGCGAGTTCACAACTCGCCTCGAGACTCGCGTGATACATAGTCTCGAAGATGTGTGCGTTGAGATCTCGAGACTTTTCACACCCAAAGGGGAGGCCACACATGATGAAGACGTCAGCGAGCCCCTGGACCCCGATACCAATGGGCCTGTGTCGCATATTTGAACGTTTCGCCGTCTCTGTAGGGTAAAAGTTGCGATCTATGACCTTGTTGAGATTTTTGGTAATCATCTTGGTGACTGCATGAAGTTTTTCGTGATTGAATGCCTTCGTCTTCCTGTCAACAAATGTTGGAAGAGCGATGGAGGAGAGATTGCACACGGCGGTCTCCTTGGGGTCTGAGTATTCAATAATTTCCGAACACAAATTTGAACTCTTGATGATTCCGAGATTCTTCTGGTTGGACTTTTTATTACACGCATCCTTGTACAACATGTAAGGGGTACCCGTTTCACTCTGAGACTTGATGATCGCCCTCCATATGTCTACAGCGGGGATGGTGGCATCCGCGAGTCCTTCGCGTTCATACTTTTCGTAAAGCGTCTCAAACTCGTCTCCGTATACATCCGAAAGACCCTTCGCCTTGTTGGGGCAAAAGAGCGACCATGTACCACCCGCCTCTACGCGCTTCATAAACAAATCGGGAATCCACAGTGCGGAGAAGAGATCTCTGCATCGCGCCTCCTCGTCCCCCTGATTCAGGCGTATGTCAAGAAAGTCGAGAATATCCGCGTGCCACGGTTCGATGTACACGGCGATGGAACCCTTGCGGCGTCCAGCTTGATTCACGTAGCGCGCCGTCGCGTTGTACACGCGCATCATGGGAATGATACCATCCGATTGACCGTTAGTACCTTCGATGATTGAGTTATTCGCACGAACATCGTGGATGTGCAAACCTATACCACCAGCCCATTTACTGATTTGTGCACATTCCTTGAGTGTATCATAAATCCCGTCTATACTATCAAACTTATTTGACACTAGAAAGCATGAACTCATTTGCGGTCTGTGTGTACCAGCGTTGAACAAAGTGGGTGTGGCATGAATGCATGCACCGTTGGACATGGCATGATACGTTTCGCACGCAGCCTGTACATCTTCACCGTGAATACCCAGGGCCACGCGCATGTACATGTACTGCGGAGTCTCCGTGATGATATCCTTCACCTTCATGAGGTACCCTTTCTCGAGTGTTTTAATACCAAAGTAACCAAACTGAAAGTCGCGCTCTGGATTTATGACCTCATCCACCTTGGGTGCGAGGGCTACGATTTCGTCCGTGACGATACCGGCTTCGTGTAAGATGCGCATGGCACCCGAGAACGTCGAGGGTGCGGTCTTCTGAATGTTACTCGCGACGATTCTAGTTGCCAAAATCTCATAATCTGGGTCGCTGGTGATCATCCCGATGCATATTTCTGCCGAGAGGGTGTCTATTTCGTGGGTGGTGATGTTATCGTACATGGAAGAAAAAACTTGCTTTGCAATCATAGAGGCGTCGACATGTTCTGATAATGCATATCGCAATTTGGAGATCCTGTTGGTGACCTTATCAAACTTTACGTCTTCAACACGACCGGACCGTTTAATAACCCTCATGATTCTTATGATACTATTACATTTCTATTTTTTAACTAACATTTGAAGTCCACACTTCGAACAGGAACGGGGCCCACAGTCTCTGCGTATCTGTTGGGTTGGAGAAAACTCGTGTTCACGTTGAACGGGCCGAGTTCACCTGGTTTTGACACAGGGGTGTAAGATGCTATGAAACAGTCTGGTGCCTTACACACCGGAACCTCGTAGTTACAAGCCTTGGTGCTATAGGCTTCATCAAAATCAGCTGCAGCAATCATTTATATTTTACACACACTTTTTTTCCTGGATAATATTAAATGTGTGATTCACTTCATTTAAACTCCATAAAGCAGACACCCACCCCCCTGAATACCCTGTACTTTTCAGATTTTAATGTGAATCTTCTCCAGCGGGCCATCCGCCAGACCTTCAGGAATGATACTGGGGTATCCATCGATTATCAGAACCCCGACGATCTCTACAGCATCATGCGCGTGGTGTTCATCAACAACGCTGGTAATCATACCGAAGCGGTTCATGAACAGGTGAAATTCATGAACAGTCTCGTGATCAAGACTGCCCTGGGGCAAATTCAGTCTGGGGTGGCACAGTTCATGGGGTACATGCGCGATATCGACACCATGGCGGTCCCTCCTGAACCTCCCGCGAATACGAGTACGTACGGTGCGAAGATACCTATAAACAATAACATAGGAGTATAAAGGTTACGTGGGTAAAATGCGTAAGAAGATGTCACTGAACTATTATAAGGCGGAGACTGAAAAGATTTGCAAGTCCAAAGGGTGGGACAAGGCTGAAGTAGATACGGTGTGGCTTTTACTTTCTGAAGAGTTTGGAGAACTCGCCTCAGCGATAAGGCAATACAAGCGAACGTTTAAAAAAGCAAACATCAAAAAGGAGAGGGGGGTGGACATCATGATGGAGATGGGTGATGTGTTTAGTTATCTCTTTCAATTGGCCCACATGTTGAATATAGATTTAGACGCCATGTGGGAGGCCCATGGTCGAAAGATGGAGTACAAAAAATATATATCACGTTAATATAAGATGAGTAAGGATATGCTCGATGATGATAACACGATAAATGATTTCAATCCCTACGTGATGGGAGACTTTTCTTTACCAGGGGCGAGTAGGCAACCTCATGCGTTTGGTAGTTATCCCACAGCTCCAGTCGAGATAAACACCAATTTCCCAGTGGACGAAGAGAGCCCTTTATGTAGTTATGGTATAACTGCTGGTGACAACACGATAGACATGTGTCGCCCCATAACCCCCAATTGCCCTTTATCTAGACCCCTTTTACCAGGAAGGAATATAGATAGAGGATTCACAGTCGAAAAGAAAGAAGTCAAGAAAACGAAAAATGTTTTAGACGTTAATATGATTATTATTGTTATTCTCATGATTCTGATTCTATTACTCGCAACACGTTAAACATTCTGTCGAGATTTTTCTCATTTGTACAATGTTCGATGACATGGGGGAGAGTGTTGAGACACATACTTTTGATGAGTCTCTTCTGCCACCCACATCTGATATTGATCACGGGTGAACAAAAAGTGGGGTCGAGAATCTTCACTGTGTTCACAATACGCAGGAGAGAGTGAATGTTATTATTCTCGCACAGTACATTATCCAATTCAATCAGTGCCATGACTCTTCTGGTTGTGATTGTTTTTTCCACCATGGTATCGAGAAACTGTTCGTAGCGCATAGATTCCTTGGAAGATTTGATATCCTTCCAGCCCCCTATGGGTCTCGCATCGAAACAGTCGGCAAACTCGACGTATCCATCACCTTCGATGTATCTCGTGTATTTGAGTTCCACGTATTCCTTGCCCGTATGCTTGTCCTCGAAAACGTGGGCTTCCTTAAGGAAAGAAGGCATCTGGTTTGTACTCGATCTTCTTCTCTAAGTGAGATAAATCCTTTTCTATCTTTTTCTGAATGCCAGAACATTCATGACGTTCCAAATGAATACATCTAGAGCAATAAGAACCTTTACAATACAGGCAATCGATGGGAGGACCACACTTTTTCTTGCATTTTTGACACGGCATATATTTATATATAACGTATATTTTAAGCCTAAGTCATGTGGGGTGCTGACGGAATATCATCCAAAGATGTATTCTTCCATCGCCAACAACACATTCTCCTACCTTTTAACTCTCGATGAGTTTCGAAAAAAACTACCAGACCACCTTCGACCTTCATGGATAAAGCTCACGACGATCACAATGGTATCATCCTTTTCGAAACCCATCGACATTAACAAGATGCGCGCCGCCTTTGAGGCTTCTTCACTCACTTTACACAAAAAAACACTTGCGGCGAAGGGGATCACGTGGACCATTAAACCCACGACGTTTTATAATCAAATCACTCTGACATACGAAGATTGTTACAGCATAAAATCCATCAAGATATTTCCAAACGGGAGTATCCAAGTGGCTGGGTGCAACGACCTGATCAACTGTAAACATATAATCACCAGCCTCGAATATATTCTCAAATTTTTTGACCCTGAAGTGGTACCACCCGTGGATTCTTTCCGTGTCGTGATGATAAACTCCAACTTTAGTCTCAACTACAACATTAATCTCATGAAAACTACAGAACATTTTGAAAAATATTCAGACGTCTTTAAGGTATCGTTCGAACCAGATAGGTACTCGGCAGTCAAGATAAAGTTTAAGCCAGCGGAGGATATGAAGGAAATTACGACGAGTATTTTCAGCACAGGAAAGATCATCATCACAGGAGCAGAGACACTCAAGGAGATTGCATTCGCCTACAACATCATCAATCATCACATAAATGATTGCCCGGAGATTCGGGTATCCAAAACTGATACGGTTGATTTATTTGATACATTTGCGGGGTACAATATTGTAGATGCCATAGAAAAAATTAAATCGTTGGGATTTCACTCGTGGACACAGACGATTGTAAATAGACATATTTTTTTCTGATTGTAATATAAATGTCTCAGCGTCTTGGAATGGCCGACGGTCGGTGTTTCACCATCAACAATTCTTCCATGTTATACAACGACTTCATCATGACCCAAAATGGGATCAAGTACGAAGACAACTACACGTTCCGTAAACTCCTTCAAGAGAAGGGTCCCGAGATACTCAAGCCCCCCACCAAAGATGAAAAGGAACCCTGTGGTATGTGCGATACGACACTCAAACTATCTGGTATATACTGAGTGAAAATGTAAAATTATTTTTCACTTTATGATATAGGAATGACAACGTGTGCTATATGTCTCAATACAGTGAGAGAGACGAGAAGGCACGTTCCAATTAGGTGCGGTCATCTCTTTCACTCTCATTGTATTGATGATTGGAAGAAGCGGGGTAAGAGTACGTGCCCTGTGTGCAGGAAGATTTTCGATGGGTCACAATATAAAGTGCAATTGACTGTACACAACATGTATAATGAAACATCAAACACTTTAACTGTTCATGATAACATGTTTGCACTAGATGTACTTTTCGAAGTACAAAACGTTGTGGACTTAGACAGTCTTTTGTCTGATTTTGGGGTGGGTGTGACCGACTTTGACCCCTTTATTTTTGACACAGAATGAACTGCAGTACGTGTCATAATTCATACCAGGGTAGTCTCTCGATATCTTACGGGGATCCTTGATGATCTTACCTTTGGCACCAGTCATGAGGGGACCTGTAGCCCACCCACGCTTATGGCTGAAAAAGTCAACTTTAAGAAGAATCAATTTTCCAGGTACTAAAACTTTCGCAGCCTTTTTTACACGCAGGACCGGGATATTAAAAAACGCGGCGATACTCTCGTGAGTGTCTCCCCTCTTCACTTTATATTCAGCTTTACTATGTTGTTTGTAAAAATGAAAATCTCCTTGACAGAGATAATCACTCTTTTTACATTTAGCTATGAACATCATTATTTTATAAAAACCAGGTTTACATTTAGTCATCGCCTTGGTCGCATACATTTTACCAGGATTATCCATGATTATGGACTTGTTAATCCTCTTGCATGTGTTATAGGGACCATTATCCTTGATGTTTACTCTCTCACCAGGCTGTGATTTCCACTTACGATAATTTTGAAAGTCATTGACGGCATACGCGTAGCAATTATTATTATTTATCCCAACTTTACCATTCCACCTTTTCATTGTAAATGTGGGTTCTGACCCGTTTGTCGGGGGAGTTTTCATTATATTACACCAGGAAAAAAAATGTCCGTATGTAATAAATGTTAAAAGAACTCGCCTATACCCGCCGTCCCGTTGACGCACTCACCGAGGTTCTCATCTTCATCCTAGTGATTCTAGTGTCTACCTTCGTTCTTCGTTTCACGTGGAACAACTCTCTCGTGAAGCACATCTCCGTGCTCAAGCCTATCGACACGTTCTTAGACGCCCTCATTCTTTCCATCTCCCTCGCCGTGATTCGCGGTGTTTAAACCTCCTTGAATCCAACAACCTTCTCACCATTCTTGTGCACCATGGTGGGAAAAGCAGTCATACCAGGGCACGCGCCCTCTTTGTCGCAATTGACAAAGGTGTGAGCAACCCCCTTACTCTTCAAGTAGTCCAACTGCTTACGCGTCCATCCACAGCCCATGGTCCCGTAAACGGTCCAGTCTTTCTCACCCTTCTCACCCATACTTTGGAGAATCATCAAGTTTATGACGAAAAGTATAATAACAGCAATCATTTATAATACGCATATATTTTATTTTGGTGAAGGTTTAAATATCATGGGTTTAGTAGCAGGCTTCATCAACGACGGCTTTTTAAGTCCAGGTGGCTTTTGGGGAGCCTTCTTGGCGTTTGCCTTTTTCTTGAGCACGTTCATAGCCATCATCTTAGCCTTGGCCTGATTCACGGGAGACTTCTTTTTTTTCTCCAGGGGCTTGTGCTTCGGCGTGGTGGAAAGTATCTTATTAACGCGTGTTTTCACCGAGTTTTTGGGTCCGGAAAAGTATGAATGTTTCAAAACTTTATCATACGTAGGTAAATCATGCTCCACATCTGAACGCAGTCTGAACTCTTTCACAACTTTAGATTCACCTATGAGATATTCCGGCTTAAAGAGACTTTCAATAAAACGCTTCGCGGGAGGACCAATCCTTTTTGATGTATATAAAGAGGTCAAGAATAAATGCATATCATATGCAGGATGAGATTTTGGGAAAATGCCATAGTCCTTTTTGAACATTGACTTGGTTTTAACGGTAGGATTATTAACCCAATCTGCTGTCGACAACCCAAAATCCATGATTTTCACCTCCACTTTAGCGTCGTCAAACTCAACGTTGCCTATTTTCTTTTTGGAACTGGTTCGTTTTTTTAAAATCATAATGTTACCTAAATGTAAATCGTGGTGCCGAAATGATGGATACTTTTCCTGAATCATTTTTAAAAGTAAAATCACTTGAGTGATTATAGACTTTAGTTCAACAGGATCTACATTCTTTTTCTCAAGAAACTTCTTAAGTGTCACACCGTTTATAAACTCAGAAAATAGAAATTGCCTATTGGCACATATGTCATGTCCATACACATGAGGAACCCCCATTTTCTCGAGTTTCTTCGCGATAAGATATTCTGTAGACATATTGTTTGAAGAGTTCTTCACAGCAATTTTATTCAGACATTTATCATTGATACAAGCCCTGTATACTTTTCCGTATTCACCCGAACCAATTTCGTTAAACTTCATAAAACTATTCTTCGGATTACAAGATTTGCTATCTATCAACTTTTTCACATGACTTTCAATCGTCTTTTTTCCCATATACTAGATACTAACATTTTATTCATCAATCTCCCCGACCTCCTCCTCTTCATCCTCAACAGCTTCGGGGGTCACACCCTGAAAGGCGAACGAGGGAAGCTTGGTCGACTGCTCACACAGAACCTGTGACACACGAACACTCACACCAAACTTGTTGTCGATGAACCAAATCTGGTTGAAATCGACGATGCACATACACTTCTGACCCTTCTCGATGCTATCGACAGGAATACTTTGTTGAGCGCTGTTGTACGCCTCAGCCATGAACTCACCGTTGGGCTTGGTCATGAGCTTGAGCTTCATTGTGGCGGGATAGTCATCTTTACCAGGGCGGATGAGGGGTTTGTAGAGCGCCTCCTTGATGACCTCGATATTGTAAGGCTTACCGAGCCACTCCTTGGAGTTCGCGGCGACAGTCTCAACAATCTTGGCGTCGAGGGCGGTGAGCTTCTCCATGAGGTCGTTGGCGCCGTCGTTGTCTTTGTCGAAAGAAAGATCCAGTGAGTAGGAAGTTTTGTTAGTGGCCTCGTCGGTGAATGCACTCAGGCCAAAGGGGGAACGCATGAAAGGAAGCTGAAGGTACAGCTTCTTGTTGCCTTGTGCGTTAATGTATACAGTTTTACCTCCGTTTTTGTTCTTCTTCATCTTGGAGAGAACGACGGTGGAAGGGTCAAATTGCTCGTAACGCTGAATGATGTTAGCCATGTTGCTTGTTATATCTTCTATTAGCGAGCTGACTTTAAGTAAGTTTTTTTTTCTCAGAATACAATATACAAAATGGGCATTTTCAAAGATTGCGGATGCGGATGTGATGGTAAAAGACAGGAGCAGAAATTTTTAATATCTTTGATGTCTGCACTCGTGTTTTTCATCGTCGCCAACCCAGACACGTTTCGTCTCATGCGAGCTATTCTCGGTTCGTGGGTGTCAGGACCCAACGGTTGTCCCACCACGGCGGGACTCGTTCTCCACGCGATTGTTTTCATGTTAGTCACGTGGGGAATGATGAATATAAAGCGCGAAACTTACGCGCCTTATGTCCCGGATGTCGCTACACCTGTCGGACCTAGTCCTGATAAAGAAGTGGGTCCTACCCCTCGGATGGCTGATATGCCACTCCCTCTCCCCGACATGGGTGAGGGCTCGTTCGACTTTCATGACAGTGGAATGATCTTAGATTCCATGGATATCAATTCGGACACCGATCAGCCAGGGGAGGCCGTGACCTGCTCGTGCTCCGATGGTCGCAAAGCGGTCATCACCCCCTAAAAGTCTTCGTCGAATGTCAAATTCGTCGAGTCGTCAATCTTTCCGTAGTCCCCCACACGCTTTTCAAAAAAATTAGTCTTTCCATCGAGAGAAATGTTTTCCATAAAATCAAAGGGATTCTGAGTGTTCCAGATTTTATTGAACCCCGCTTGCTTGAGTAACCTATCTGCGACATATTCAATGTAGTTGGACATCTTTTCTGCATTCATACCGATGAGACTACACGGGAGAGCCTCGAGAATGAATGACTTTTCTATGGCCACCGCTTCTCTCACTACATTGTACACCATTTCTTCAGAGGGTTTGTTTTTTAAAAGTTTGAAAAGTTCTATGGCAAACTCCAGATGCAGACCCTCGTCACGGCTTATCAATTCGTTACTGAAGCAAAGTCCAGGGAGGAGCCCACGCTTCTTCAACCAGAAGATGGCACAGAAACTTCCAGAGAAGAAAATACCCTCGACACACGCGAAAGCCAACAGCCTCTCTGAGAAAGGTCGCGACTTGTCGAACCACTTCATGGCCCACGCAGCCTTTTCTTTTATAGACTTCACCCCCGTGATAGCTTCAAACAACGCCTTCTTTTCCTTTCCGTCGCGGATGTATTTATCAATGAGTTTACTGTATGTCTCCCCATGAACCATCTCATTGTGACATTGGTAGGCATAGAATGATCGAGCCTCAGTGAGCTGCACTTCATCTGCAAAATTATTATTGATATTTTCAAAAACAATTCCATCCGATCCAGCGAAGAAAGCTAGAATATATTTTATGAAATGCCTCTCGTTGTCACTCAATGTTTTCCAATCCTCCATGTCCCCCGACACATCAATCTCTTCAGCGGTCCAGTTAGACATCTGCGCTTTTTTGTAAAGTGCCCACAGATTCTCATGTTCAATAGGAAATATAGTAAACCTATTCATGGTGGGAAGAAGCATGGGTTCTGAATCCTCAATAAACTCTTGAAACGCAAAATAATCTCCAATATATTCTCCATTCACAAATATCTGTGGAAACGTTACAGCCCCCTGGCCACAACGTTCTTTTAACCCATCCTTATCCGTGTATGTCTTTTTATATTCGAGGTTCATATTTTTACATAATTCATCAGCGTAATCACAATATTTACAACCTTGTTTGGAAAGAATCTCAACCCCCATCGTGTGTGTTATTAGCTATAAATATTTTTGTCTGAAATCTTTAGATATGATTCGATTATCCGAAATCCAGCCTGGAGATTTACTCAAGGTCCTAATCGTAGTCGACGATGTAGAGGATGAGTTATTCGCCAGGGTTTTTGATAACCGCGGTGACTATCTGGAGATTCATTATTATGAAGAGACATCAATGACATACAAGGGTGCGAGAGTGTATGTTCTCGAACCTGAGGTGAACATCATCAGAGGGGAGAGTATCAGTGAACATCACGTGGAGACTATATTCGAGCACATCTCCGACGAGCGCTACGTCCTGAAGGATGAGATGGATTCAGGGGACGAGGATAGCACGTTTTACGATGATTCAGACGACAATGGAAGCGATCTCAGGAGTTTCGTGGTGTCTGATAATGACACTGATGACTCCCTCCCCCATGACCATGAGAGCGTAGATAGGATGTGGGGACAGTGGATACCTACGAGTGAAGGTTCCAGGCATTTTAAACAGGTTGTCGATGACATTGAAGTTCGTGCGAGAATACACATGGATAATATAAACTTTTAACCTAAGTGCGGAGAAAAATGGCACAAAAAACATTTCAGAAACATAATGAACACCGAAACACTGGCTGCTATTTGGTCCGACATCGACCGCCTTCTTTACAAACCAACCACAAAGCCGGTGGATAATCGATTATGTATACATTGCTCGGGAAGTAAGATTCTCACCAGGGAGGGACTGGTATGCGTGGAGTGTGGAACCGTCGATTCCACGTACATTGACGAGAGCGCTGAATGGACGAGCGGAGTCACGGATGACGGGAAAGCCTCAGACCCAGCGAGGTGTGTCATTCCTAGTGCGAATCATGAACTTTTCTCAGATGCATGGGGGAAGGGGACGGTCATCGCTACCAAATATTCTTCGACGTACGACACGAAACGCATGGCTAAGATTAACTTTCACAATTCCATGAACCATAAAGATCGTTCACTGTTCCATGCGTACAAAGACATTGATGAGGCGTGTCACAATTTACCAGATACTGTTCTCAAAGATGCAAAGACGATGTACAAGAAGTTTAACGAGAGTAAGCTGACCCGAGGGGCTGTTCGTTCCGGCATCAAGGCTAATTGTGTTCTGTACGCCTGTCGCATCGCACAGATTCCTCGTACTACCAAAGAGATTGCCGATATGTTTGGTATCCAATGCAAGGACCTCAGTAGGACCACCCAGATTTTCACAGAGACTATCAAAGAAGAGAAGACTGACAAAAACTTTGTGACGAAACCATTCAATGTCATGCAGAGGCTGCTCAATTCTTTCGATGTTTCGAGAGATGAAAGACTTCAATGCAATAAGATGTGCGCGGTGATGGAGGAATGTGTTGAACTCATGAGTAAATCACCAAACAGCGTGGCGACCGCCATCATATTTCTCGTGATGGGAAAGAAGCTTACTAAAACTGAACTCTGTGAAAAATGTTCAGTGTCCGTACCAACCCTGAACAAAATAGTTGCGATAGCCAAACGTCACTTAGAAAAGAAAGGATAATAGAATATATAAATGACAAAATTATTTTTGAGCACCCCATGCTACGGTGGGTTATGCCTCGAACGTTACATGCAAAGTCTCATCAAACTCCAAATTCGCCTCATGAAGGAAGGTATTCAACTCATGATTGACACCACTGAAAACGAGAGCCTCGTCCACCGCGCGCGAAATGTGTCCATAGGCAGATTTATGCAAAAGACCGACGCTGACTTTTTCATGTTTATAGACGCCGATGTTGATTTTGATCCCGAAAGTGTGGTTCGTCTCGTCAAATCTGGTCATGATGTGTCTGTCGCGGTGTACCCCAAGAAGGTGGTGATGTGGGATCAAGCCAAAGAGGCGATAAAGAAGGGGGATGACCGAGACATGGCTATGCTTTCATCGAGTCTCGTCGTGAATATCGGTGCACAGAAACGTTCCGTGGTGAATGGATTCGTAGAAGTGCTCGACGGACCCACTGGGTTCATGATGATTAGTCGAAAAGCGTTGGAGAGGATGCACGAACACTACGCAGATACACTCAATTGTAAGAATGACCATCAGAATAGGGATTTTGATGATTATTGTGCACTCTTTGACTGTATGATTGATCCCGATACGAAGCGATACCTCTCTGAAGACTACGCCTTTTGCAGGCGTTGGCAGCAGATGGGTGGAAAGATTTATGCGGATTGCAACACGACCCTCGGACATGTTGGCAACTTACCATTCACTGGATGCCTCAATCATAGACTTAAGGCTTAGAGTCGTATAGTAATAAACATGAAAATTGCAACAATCATAGTCACCCGAGGGAGGTCTTGTCATGTGAAGACGCTTCATACCATTCTCAGGTTTAATATTCTTTGCATACAATCTGGGACTGTTCAGAATGAGGTGACCTTTGTCAACGAAGATCCCTATGAAAAGTCCGAGACTATTCATAGATTTATGAAGACGCACGATAGAATATTTTTCATAGACTTTGGTATTCACGTGGATGACGAATCTTTGAAAATGGTTATCAATAAAAATGAAGGGTACGGGTGTGTCGTGTTCCCAGGAGTCAAGGAGGGTATCGATTGGAACATGTTTCGCGAGAAGGTTCTCGCGGATTCTGACGAACCCGCTGAACAGATGGGTCTCCATTTCGACACGGAAGTTATCGCTAAAGTGGCGGATAATATTCATACAGTGAAAACAACGAGCGCCAAGTCGTGGGTTCTCATGTGCAAGCCTGTACTCAAGCATATCAAAGATAAACGCACCGGATTGTACAAAATACATCCTAAGTTGGATGTCATGTTTAGTAAATTCAAAGAACACGGAGTCCGGATCGTGGCATTTACAGCTGCGAAACTGGTGAATACATACTCTCACGAGTGTATCGGAAACATCATAAACTCCAGTGGTGTTAAAGCGACTTAAAGAATAAATAAAAAAAATTGATATAATGCAACGTCTATTTGTAAATCGGGACGAACCCCTTTACAAATATGCGATCGATTTCATGGAACACAATTGGGGAACCAAAGGTATCTTTCCCGGAAGCCAACCCGTGTCTATAGAGTTTCGTCATTTCGATATCCTCAGATCACAGCCATACGTGGTGTGTGAGAAGACTGATGGTGTCAGGTGCATGCTTCTCGCTTTTCTTTTTGAAAATAAAAAAGTGTGTGTTTTACTCAATCGCGCTCTCGATATGTTTATGTGTCCCCTGAACTTTAAAAAGTCCGTCTATGAGGGAACCATACTCGAGGGAGAGTTGTATGAAGAAGAGATTTTCATGGTATACGACGCCCTCATTGTGAATGGTCACTCCGTTGGACAATTTGATTTTCTCACGAGACTGAAACACATCGAAGAGTTGAAAAAGTCCCTCACAGTTCTCAAGTACGATCCCATAAAATTGAAAATTAAAACATTTCACCTTCTTTCAGACTTTAAAACATTCATGGAAGATTATCTTCCCACGGTGACTGAAAAGATTGACGGACTCATATTTACTCCTGTGAAAACATGGGTAAAAATTGGTACACACGAGACTATGTTCAAGTGGAAGCCGAGAGAGAAGAATACCATCGACTTTCAGATGAAGAAGAAGGGGGACATGTGGCGGTTGTACGTCCAGGAGAAGGGGAGGCTCGTGTTTGAATCGGAACTCAAGGCACACCAGGTACCAGACGAGCCATGGATAGAGGAGGATGCGATAATAGAGTGTCAGTACATGTTTCAAGATGAACCCATGTGGTGGAAACCCATCATGAGACGTAGGGACAAGACATACCCCAATAGCCGCCGAACGTTTTACAGGACTTTGGTGAACATCAAGGAGGATATCAAGATGGAGGATTTTTTAAACTGTACATGAGTACGTGATGATCATGAAACGTGGGGAAATCGATGCGTAAGAGTTTTTCGTCATCCTGCATGAACCATTCATTATCCAACTTAATCATAGACATGTAATGACCACCAGATTTATTTCCAACATGAATAATACTTCCGCATACGTCATACTTATCGAAAAGAGTATCCGCCACCACACGAACCTTGGAATCAAAAGAAACAAATAATACCTGTGGGTACCTGGTGATACTCGAGCGCGTCGTCGCCACATGGTGTTTCACACCCGCATCATCCACATAGTCCATGAGGGTGTCCCACTTTTCCGCCATCCCCACGAGTTCACTCAACGTTTTTCCATCTTCGCCGTGTAATAAGAGTAGGCTAAAAGGAACCTTTTCTGATTTGGAACCAGATGGACAAATCGTTCTCTGTTCTTTTTCACCGTACACGAGGTCCTTTAAATAAGGCCAAGTCACTTCAAGGATATCTATAATACAAAAAAGAGCATCCTGTGTATCATGAGGCTGTAGGGATTTGAATCTAGGAAACTTTTCCTGAAACGTTTTCAAAAGGGGTGCTATGTCTATCTTCAAACACTTTTCGTTTTGGAAATATATTTTGGCGAGCTCGTAGTAGTTTTTGCTGAAGGGGCAGTCTCCTTCGTAGGGTTTCCCGAGGATGTGCTCTGAGAGTTTGTGTATACGTAACGTACATTGTATGGCTGCGTTGAAATAACATGTGTTTCCGTTATTATAAAACCCATGCATACTTCGTTACACATAACGGGCCTAAGTTATTTAGAGGTTTCACGCGTTTCTATTCTGAAATGGAAGTTCACAAACTTTGTGATAAACTGTACCCCCTCGTACAAAAGTACAAAGATGAAGATCACGTGGAACTCGAGATGCGTATTGGAAAGTTTAACGGTAAAATGTTTGACACCAACGTGGGAAAGGATACTTTCAATAAAGTCATGATGGGTCTCCAAAAATATACGGGGTGGGAAAAGGTCATAGGGTCTCAACACGAGGTATTTTACAAGGAATCGGATGGAACTCGTATATCGATAGACGAGGATTCTGGTGCGGAAGAGATTATTCGCAAAGAGCGCGTCAAAAATGAAGACTTCAAAAAGATCAAGGGAACGCCCTTCGACGTGAGGTTTAGTATTTCCAAAGAGATTCCCCTCCCAGAAGATACCAACCGAGATATGGATAGGAAGAAGTTGAAGAAACGTATGTCTTTCGTTCGTAAAAACCTCTCGATTGATATGACCATGTGTGAAGGTGATTTCCATGATAAAGATTCTGAAGACCCCGTGATGTATCAGGTTGAGTTTGAAATCATAGACCCCACCAGGGTCCAAACGAAGGATGAATTATTCAACATTATTCATAAGGTGAAAGATGTATTTAATTTATTGCATACTAATAAATGATTGCAATCATCTTAGTGGTAATAGTATTATTAATCACATGGGATTCATGGAAAAGGAATAATGAAGAAGTGGGATTCCTGGGGTACAAGACTGCCTATTTTTATTTATCACAAGGAGAGTCCAAGCACATGTTTGAAAAGATGCGCGAAGATGGCATGGGGCCAGAATCTCTTAAACGCTTCATCATGTTAGAAGACAGACTTCTCCGCGTCGAGCAAACGTCCGTGTGCACGGGGAACCCCAGGGTTCACGAAGCTTTTGCTATATCGGAGGCGATCAAAGAAGGTTTCTTGGGGTATGACTTTTCATACCACGCCAAACATCTCAAACAAGTTTCCGAACCTCATAAACTCATAAATCGAAGTCTAAGATGTTGATGATGTACAAAAGTGTTCGGTGGTGTTTGCCCTGTGTCATCCTATGCACATTATCATATATGAACATGATGAGCCCCAAATCATCAGTAGATCTATTCTGCTCTAACCACTCACGAGGATTCTCCGCTTCTAAAAAAGCCAGGGGGTACGAGTGCAGTCTTTCGAGTTTACCAACCCCCAATTCATCACATTCTCTTTCACAGTTTATATAATCTGCAATGAGATAGAACATAACATGCATTAAAGAATCCCTGATGTGTTCAGAGTACGTTTGGTTCACACAAAACCCTTTTTTAGATCGTACATGTCTCAAAAACATCTCTCGCATGTCATCCATCTTATAGGTACTCTACTTTAGTACCCTTAGGGAGTTTCTTTTTAGTTACCTTTTTCTTTTTCGGTTCAACTATTTCGACGTTAAGAAGATTTTCTAATTCACCCGCCAAATTGTTATTCAATGCATCGAGTTTATTATTCAACACCTTCTTTCTCATCAGCTTCCAGTCTCGCACCGAAGACTTTTTGACGGCGTTCACATCCTTCTTGAACGGAAGGCCTTGTTTATTCTTCTTGAGATTCAATGCATCGATACGCTTTTTAATCTCAGCGACATTTTCGTTGAGCGAAGGCATCACGTTCCTGTAGGTATTCATCCACTTCTTTCCGTAAAGGGTGGTGAGGTTTTGTTTGATGGTATCGTTCGTGATGCGACGCTTCTCCATGGCGGCAGTCTTTTTTGCATTCACCTTGGCCGCCGCCTTGGCCGCCTTGATCACCTTGGGCTTATTGGGGGGTGCCTGAAGTTTTTCGCAGATGCTCTTCACGGTATCTCCATCGGATACCGATACACCTCTCGCGATCGCGAGTGGAGTCAACTGCGCCTTTGTGAATCCAAGACAGGGTTTATTGTCCACCTTGAAAGAACCGAAGACTCGGTCCTTGATCATATCACAAATCTTTTCCTTCGTGGTGGCGGCCTTGATGTTCACCACACCTATTTTCTTGGCGGCCGCGACGAGTTCTGGCTTGGGGTACCGAATACACGCCTTTTTGGCAATCTTGATAGCATTCTTCTTCGAATTGTACGTCACGTTCGCCGAGTTCTTGTTTGTCGTCACGACCTTTTTTTGCTTCTTCTTGACCACACTCTTCACTACATTACCCGATGGACGCAATAAACCCATAACGAGTAACTCCTCAGCCAGCTTATTTCCGTACGTATACCCAGTGATCATATCTTTATCTTCACGAACACCCATGATTTGAATGACACCCGAACTGAACAACTGAAACGATACACCAAAGTAATTCATACGGAGTGCCGCGCGTAATTCGGGTTCGTAATCCACTTTGCCAGTTATACGGAAAGCACTGGCCACCCCTGATAAATTGATGGCACCATTCACGTTGAACTGTCCAACGGTATTATTGTACACTATGGGGTTGTACAGGAATGCCTCACGTTTCGTAAAAGTATCCACGATGTATTTTCTAATTTGTTCAGGTTGTTTTATATTATTGTTTAAAATACCACCCGAGAAATGAATCTTTCCATTCCTATAAATCCTGAAAGTAATCCCCTGATGAGCTTTCCCATCATACACATGAGCGGAAATTTGTGCCATGAAGTATTTCACTTTCGTGTTCACCTCACCAAACTTTCCAAATAAAGAATGTTCCGCACCGACTTTAAAACGACCGTGATATAATTTGATACTTTTTATTTCAATCTCTAACGTTGTTCTAGGAATAGCTTTTCGCGCGTGAGGAGATTTGTTGAATATGTGAATTAAGTTGATCCTCTCCTTTTTATCAAACTTATCATTGACAATAGCATTGAAAAACCCCAACCTGAGTGGGGAAATATTGAGAGTAGATATGTTTGCGCTGTTCAGTTTCTTTTTGACTAATGCATTCAATTTACTTTTCACGTTTTTACCAGCATTAATTTCCTTCTTTAGTTTCATACGCTCGTCATTAGTGAGATAACCACTTAGATTCACTAACATTTTCATATTGATTGATGGGGAGTTAACATTATTGTTACTGTTTAAAAACTCATTGAACATTCCAGACTTCTTCGCCATTTATTAATTGATAATATTTTTAATGGTCTGTACCGAAACCTTCGTTATCAAAGTCGACCAATTCGATACCGAAAATAAACTCCTGATTCGCCATCATCCTACCCTTGTACGCCATGGTATGATGACGCACAATGATATCGCGCTGGCTGAACGGCCCCGCGTAAAAGTCATAGTTGAACTTGGGCTTTCCGAGATTATTAGCCGTGCAATACTGATTAAACTTCGATACAAACTCTGCCCTGGGACAACAGGCTTTCGGGTTCAGTTCAACCATCGGCGACTGCAAAAAGTTTTCGAGGGTACTGGTCACCATCGCCACTTGCCTCTGCACAGTCTTGAAGTACTCGGGAACCACGTTCCATACATCCTTACTGCCGTACTTTTGCGAATACTCAAGGTATGCCCTGATACACTTTTGAATAATCACGTCGAGTTCCAGCTCGAGCTTCTTTTCAAGATTCGTGTCAGACTCCTTGACTTGTTTACCAAAGTTGAATGTGAGGATACGACGCAAAATACTTCCCGAATTATCCTTCCAGTGTGGGACTTCATTACCACCCAGGATACCAGGGGTTTTCCATTCGATGGATTTAGCCTTTTCACATTTGACGGCGATAGAAACATCTTCACCACTCACCACAGATTGAAACTCCGCTTGCTCCAAAGCCAAATCATTCTTCACCTCGGGTGCTATGAACATGTAGGAATCATAGATGGCTGAGAGTCCAAACTTCTTCTCGACGTTGTTGGAGAGCGTGCGAACATCCTCAGCTCCGTAAAACTTACGAAAGACCTTGGTGATCAAGGTGGATTTCCCAGAACGGGCGACACCCTTGAGAAAGGGAATCACCTGCCAACCATCCATATCGTTCACATCGTAACACAACCGACCACCCATGACGTACACCCACTTTGCCACGTCATCCTCAAACCCCTGATAGTCCAGGATGGATTGGAAAAAGGGTGTAGGAATGTCGTACCAGTCATCGAGATGTGAATAGTCCTTAAACTCCTGTTCAAAATACTTGCAACTCACCACAGTCTGATCAAGATTCTTAAACTCGGGAGATTCATACGTGTAAAATGCAGACTCGTAGAGCCCAGTCTTATCTGACCACTTTTTCCCGACAAAAATACCGTTAGTGAATGACCATACATGTCTATTCTTCACAATATCAGGAAATTGCATATCCTTACAGTTGGTCAAATGTGTGATGACATCCCTGTGCGCAGTACCCCTGGAAGTGAGATTTTTCCACAACTCAAACTCCACCTCCTTCTTCCCCACACTGTACACAAACTCCTGAATACTTTGTACAGGTTTCCAAGCTCGCGTGGAACACCCAGAGGCGGTTTTGATTTCTTTGCAGCACTGCCCCTTGTACCTCTTGATGTTGTTGGTGTACAAGTATTTCAGTGTCTGCATGATGGCTTGTTGAAAGGGGGAAAGTTCTTCGGGCGATGAAATGGTGGACACCCTGAAAATAGAAGGGTCAGATTCGGGATTGATTGGAACATACGTGGGGTTATTGACTCGTTCAGATATGCGCGCATTGCGAAACACGATCTGCCAGGCGTCGTCGATCTGGTCAATGAGCCTGTTTACTCGAACCGAAATTTTCATGTCATTATCATCTTCAATGTCCATCATCTTCAGTGTATCCGCGCGGTGATACAACTCACAGAGATGGTCTCGCATTCGCACATACTTCCCATGAATGACATCGATGTCGATGGTCTGAGGGTAGCCATCCTCAGCGAGCTCATCCTTCGAGAAAAAATTGTCGTATCCAATACGTTGAGATAAATAACTGTTATTTCGTTCGTTTATTTTCCACGTGTGTTCCAATTGATTCAAAAATTGCATCAACTGTTCATTGTTAAATGTTTGGATTTGATTCGCCCACATGGCGCTGTTGGCTTCGTCGCGACTTGCGTCATCACTTATGAAGTGAGTTGGTTCGGCCATTTTATATAGTATACGTTCCATTTTTCTAAGCCTTCTTCTGGAGGGTGGTCAACATTTTCACCATAATTTTATTTTGCATTTCCAGCTGGCGGCCGATGTTCACCAGGGCGGAGCATATCGTATCTCCATCCTCAGTCATGAGGGTAGAACCCAGGAGCCCCTCGATAGTGATGTAGTCCCCATCCCCCTCGAACTCTGTCATGTCCTCGTCAGACATTTCGACTTCTTCTTCTTCGGGCTTATTTTCAATCTCAGACATTTAAAGTATACATAGGAAAAAGTCTTCAGTTTTTTTCGCGCCCCCTGGATTGATCGAACCCTTCGCGCGTGTTCCGTCAGGTGAAATTTTTTTCTCTGTATATAGTACAAAACATACACAATGGCTGGAGGTCTCATGCAACTCGTCGCTTACGGCGCTCAGGACGTTTACCTGACCGGTAACCCCAAGGTTACTTTCTTCCAGGCGGTCTACCGCCGCCACACTAACTTCGCGATGGAGAACATCGAGCAGACCGTCAACGGTACCCCCTCGGACAACGGACGCGTCTCCGTGACTGTCGCTCGCAACGGTGATCTCATCGCCGACATGTACGTTGAGCTGAAGGCCAAGGGTGGTCTCCCCGACACGACCAGCGGCGGTGCCCTCGACTCTCTTTTCACCGCTGAGCGTGCCATCAAGGACGTCGAACTGTCCATCGGTGGTCAGCGCATCGACAAGCACTACCAGCGCTGGTGGAGGCTGTACTCCGAGCTGTACCTCGATGAGTCCAAGAAGGCTACGTGGGGTAAGATGACCACCCCCGGTTCCCGCGCCGTCGGTGCCCAGGTGTTCCTCCCCCTCATCTTCTTCTTCAACCGCAACCCCGGTCTGGCCCTCCCCCTCATCGCCCTCCAGTACCACGAGGTCCGTCTCGACTTTGACCTCTCCTCCGAATTTTCCACGTACACCGACAACGCCACCTTCAAGGTCTGGGGCAACTACGTGTACCTCGACACCGAGGAGCGCCGCCGCTTCGCCCAGAAGGGTCACGAGTACCTCATCGAGCAGCTCCAGCACACCGGTGTCGATCAGCTCGCCGCCGCCAATGGCGGCAAGCAGATCCGTCTGTCCTACAACCACCCCGTCAAGGAGCTCATCTGGTGCGCCGATGCCGGCTCCGTGAAGAAGTCCAACCTCTGGAACTTCACGGCTGGCTCCCCCGTGCTCACATCCAACATTGGCGTCGCCAGTGGCAACGTGCTCATGACCACCTCCCAGACTGGTTCTCCCCTCGTCCTCGGTGGCACCTCCGGTGGTGGTGCCTGGACTGAGGAGCTTGCTGGCCCCATCGATACCTTCAAGCTGGTTCTCAACGGCCAGGACCGCTTCAAGGAGCAGTCCGGCAAGTACTTCAACCAGGTGCAGGCCTTCCAGCACCACACCGGCTCCCCGATGCCCGGTGTCTACTCTTACTCCTTCGCGCTCAAGCCCGAGGAGCACCAGCCCACGGGTACCTGCAACTTCTCGCGCATCGACAACGCGCAGGTTGCCATCAAGACCAAGGACCTCACCAACGTTCCCACGTCGCTCAATATGTTCGCCGTGAACTACAACGTTCTCAGGATTCAATCGGGGATGGGCGGCCTTAGCTTCTCATCTTAATGAGTAATCAGGGCCAAAAAGCGGGCGTGAAAAGCGTTTATCCCGCTAGTCTGTTTATGCAGGCAAGACAACCTGGTTGCGGGAAGTTCCTTAGAGCTCTAACTACCACTCTCAATATGGAAACGTTTGAGAGGATCTCGGTTAATTGCCGAACCCGATGGTAAAAAGGTTAGAGATTGGATAATCCGCAGGCGAGAACCTACGTTCGATATGACTAGAATATGGTTCCGTTTCAACGATCGCTAAGGTGTCGGTGGTAAATGAGGGATTAGTCATCCTGATACTGCTTAAGGTACGATCTGGCCCTATGGGAAACCATAGGGATATCCCGTGCTTTCTCTAACTAAGAGATGCGTGGCTACAATATAATTTAATTTTTTAACAATCTATATATTCAGATATTTCAATTATCTTAATATATAGCATTAAAGATTACGGATTCATATAATATATGGGAAAGACTTGTACAATTTGTAACGAAGAAAAAGAGTTGGATCAATTTGGAAAAAATAAACTCATGAAAGATGGACATACCAATCAATGTAAATCTTGTAGGAGTGCTTATATTAAGAAGTATCAAGAAAATAACAAAGAAAAATTATCCTCACGTAATAAAGCATATTATAAAGAAAATAAAGAAACTATCAAAGAAAGAGTAAGAACAAATTGGAACCAAAACGCCGAAGCTATTAATGAGAAAAGACGTGACAGGTATGATAATGATCCAGAATATAAGAAGAAACGGTTAGCAGAATGTTCTAAATCGAATGCAAAATGTAGACCCGAACGTAGAAGAATTGCTAAAGAAACTAAGACTGCATCGTACTACCTCGAGCTATGTAGAAAAAGAATGTGGCATGTGTTCAATGGTAGAGAAACAAAATCAGAAAAAACTTTGGAATTGTTAGGATGTGATGGTGACTTTTTGAAATCATATTTGGAAAGTACAAAAGTTGAAGGCAAGGATTATACAAACGCACATATAGACCATATAATTCCATGTGATTCGTTTGATATGAGTGATGTAGAACAGCGGAAAAGATGTTTTCATTACACAAATCTACAATTATTACCAGCACATGAAAATCTCAAAAAATCAAATAAAATAATATAATAAAATGCTCGACATTCATCCAGAGTTTAATGTGAAAATAGATGTCTTTTCATGTCAAACGTGTTTCTTGTGTCCCACGACCGAAACGATTCACATGAACTTATCTCACGAACAGGCTATACATAAAGACTTTGGTATGGGGTTCAGGGGGTGGGCGATGGGTGGACAGTGTAGTTTAGGTGACCAATGCAAGAGTCCAGATTGTCGTACTTTAAATAGAGGGTGTAGTTCATGTGGATCTATTATTCATGAAGGAGAATGTATGAATATTCACAAAAGAGAAGAGCTAGAGAAAGAACATGATGCATGGATGAAAAATAATATATTTCTAGTCGAAAAACATTACAAACGTCTGAAACGCAAGGGTATCATCAGCGAAGAACAGTATTTACAAAAGCTGGAAAAATTCATCGATCCGTTTTAGGCTTGTGTCTAAAATACTCGAGGTTACCCGAAATGTAAGGTGGCACGCACGCGAAAATCTTGCCGATCCTTTCATACTGAGAATTGGCGTACCTTCGCAACTTGTTGATGATCTCAATCTGCTCCCTGATAGCATTCATGTCCACCCGGACATAGCGAGCCAATCGCTCATGGGGTAACAGGTCTACGATGTGCCGCAGTATATCAGATCCGGTGTGTACAAACATGGTCGTCACGTCCAAAAACTCCTTTTTCTTTTTTGCTCTTTTTTCACGTTTTTGAAGTTCGAATTTAAACTTGCACTCCGGTAGCTCGTTCAGCATGAATTGAACTCTGATGTCTGTGTTGTTCACGGCTGGTGGTGCGTGCAGCTCTATGGCTTCGAGATGTCTGAGAAGCCTGTTGAACCACGTGAGTTGCTTCTTCATCAAGATGGTCTCTTCATCGGGATGGATTTTTCTGAGTTCATCCATACGGTTCACTATTATCCAATAGTCTGGAATACCACCGCATGGAATGTCACCGACATCACGTTCCAACCGACCACCTTGAAGGGTAAACTGGATGAAGTGGGGGTTGTGAATGTTCCCATATACCTTCTGCCCCGTCTTCCAACTGAAAGCCGTGTGACAATTCTCAGCCGTACACCACATCTGATCACAACCGTCAATCTTAGTGATGAGCATGCCGCACGCTGGACACGGTTTGGAATCCCTCTTGAGAAGCTTCATAGTCTCCACGTCATCTGGGTTACACTC
>Ga0209555_10000461_pt1 | contig 34544 bp, 27 predicted proteins | sample SaaInl85LU_5_DNA_FD_184643 | JGI IMG/M metagenome (GOLD analysis project Ga0209555, IMG submission 184643) | Marine microbial communities from expanding oxygen minimum zones in the Saanich Inlet - ESP_85LU_5_DNA (SPAdes) (version 2) | ecosystem: Environmental > Aquatic > Marine > Intertidal... | reverse complement strand
TGTCTTGAGTCATTATGCCGAACTCTTGGGTACCAATTGGTTTAGTGATATATTCTGATCGTGGTTTCCTTTCCGTTTTTTCTTGTAGAGTTATTGGCTTAAACGCCGCAACAGGTATGTCATATAGACTTAATTCATCAGCCGATGGTGTGTCTTGTCTGTTCTTGGCCTTGATTATGTTGTCTTTTTTGTTAGAATGGCTTGTAAGCCAGTCGAGATGAAAGCCTTTGTTATAACGTCGCTTTGTTAAAGCACAAGAATCGAACAGAAAGACTGCAAGTAATAAGCAAATAGAATGTTTCAATATTTTAGAATTCATTTGGCTAATATCGTCTAAATTTCGGTCTTTTTCAACTCGAATTATAAGATATGTATGCGTGGGTGTTTGAGTATTATTATATTCGTACTCTTATATTTTGCGAGTCAAAAGAAAACAGCGTATATGCTTAAATATTTTTGACCAAAATAATTTCTGGGGGATTAGCTCAGTTGGCTAGAGCGTTACACTGGCAGTGTAAAGGCCATCGGTTCGAATCCGATATTCTCCACCACTTTAGGGGCCATATTGGCTCCTTTTTTATGCTAAAAATCTATGCCTGATACATATACGATACATAACGACCAACTTACCGTCACCATCAAACGAAAGGGAGCTGAGTTATGCTCTGTAAAAGATACGGATGGATTTGAGTATATGTGGCAAGCTGGAGACGTGTGGCCGCGTCACGCACCAAATTTGTTTCCCATAGTCGGGAGCTTATTAGATCACCAGTATACGTACGAGGGTAAGACGTATGACCTGAGTCATCACGGTTTTGCTCGTAATATGGACTTTGATATGTTGCACCAGAGTGAGCACTCCATTTGTTTTGTGCTTATGCACTCGCAAGAGACCCTTACGTCTTTTCCATTTAAATTTAGTTTGCTCATTACTTACACTTTGAGTGGTAATCGTTTGGAGCAGCGTTTTAGAGTGGTGAATAATGATGAGAAGCCAATACCTGCTTCTTATGGTGGGCATCCTGCTTTCAATGCTAGTCCTATTTCGGATTATGTGGTTGAATTTTCACACTCTGAAGATGTGAAAGCTAATATCCTGAATGGCCCGTATATTGGATTAGATGAGAGAGAGGTAATTACAGATAAGAAAATAGTGCTTGATGAACATACGTTTGACGATGATGCACTTATTTTTCAGGAGTTAAAAAGTCAGCAAGTAAGTTTGGTTCACACAAAAAGTAATCATGAGGTGGCAATGGATATATCGGAGTTCCCATACCTTGGGATATGGGCTAAGCCCGGTGCTCCTTATGTATGTCTGGAGCCTTGGCAAGGTTTAGCCGATTTTACTTCTCATAATAAAGCGATAGAGGATAAAAAGGGGGTAGTTTGGATTCCTCAGAATGAGGAGAGCTCCAAGACATTTACCATGAGTTTTTATTCAGATATTCCTTTATAGATTAGATTGCTTCACCCGCAGATATTAGAATTCATGCAACTTAAACAATAGTGCTTTTATAACATGAAAAAATCAACTAATTGCACTTTTCCTAGTCACCGCGGTTTATGTAGCGTGTGAGCAAAATCCATTGTGGGTTGGCAAAAAAGAGTTTATAACAGCGGAGTATAGCAATAACGAAGTGCCGGCAGTTGCAGCAGAAGAAACAGACAAAAGTCCATTTGCCGATTATAATGTATCGCTTATACTAGAACAAAACGATGTCTCTGTGAAGGTGATGCTGAGAGGAGTAAGTGTACAGAGCGACAGTAATAACTTTGATGTTGTTGATTTTGAGGTCTTTGAACGTAATAGTGAAGGTAAGTGGAAATCGTAATCTGAGTTTAAAGATGAGTTTTCATCTGAAAAGACTAGCGTGGCTTCAGTCTTGGTACTCGATATGAGTAGCTCATTGAGCTATGTATTAGATGACTTGAAAAAATTTGCTAAAAACCATGTTGATGAGGTGTCAAGTAGTAGTGATAATGCTCAAGTTGCAGTTGTCTTTTTTACCGGAAGTGCAGATATAGTTACCACTGCATTTAATGATAATAGTAGTATAGAGGACCTAAAGTCCCACATCGATAATTTTGAAGACTTCAAGGATAGAACAGCTCTATTTGCTGCAACACTTATTGGCATTGAGATGCTTAATAACTTGGGCTCATTTGAAGGAGCACAAACACTAGTAGTACTTACCGACGGTAAAGATAATGATAATCCAAGTGATAAACTAGAGAGTATTGAGGATTCTAAAGTAGAGATATAATAATTGGCCTCAAGGGTGCCGATTTTGATAAGAGCGAATTGGAGAAAATAGCATCGTCAGAACGCAATTGCATAGTTACAAACAAGGAGAAAAAACTTGAGGACGTATTTACGTACATAGGTCGTAAGGTCATATCTAAGTACGACTTTGTTTACGTTCGTTCAGACCAAATACTTAATGACTCTATCCAGCTAAAATACGAGATAGACGTAGAGCGTATTAAGGATTAATTATTCTTGATAATTATTTCATTGTAAATCCCACCTAGGTGTAATTCACGGGAAATAAAGAACACAGATCAGGATGATTTGCACAGATCTTTTTTAGGTTAAAATCAAAAATAGTACCTTTTTACTTAGCTGGGCTTTAAGGTTATCTAAAATACGCTTACCGTACTTTAATCTCACTTGCTTTCTTGCAACACGGTCCAGGTTTTAGCTCCTGAAACCTTCTGTTTTATTAATGCATTGTCCAGCACTTCGCTCATATGCTCCACAAAGTGGAACTTGAGGTCTGAGATATAGCTCGGCTTAATGTCGTCTATATCCTTCTTGTTGGCCTTGCACATTATGATTTCTTTGATACCTGCACGTTTTGCAGCTAGTATTTTTTCCTTAATGCCACCCACGGGCAGCACCTTACCACGTAGGGTAATTTCACCGGTCATCGCGAGGCGATTTTTTACTTTACGTTGTGTTATGAGCGAGGTAATGGCAGTAAGTATGGTGATTCCAGCACTAGGACCATCCTTAGGTACTGCTCCGGCAGGGAAGTGAATGTGTAGGTCATATTGGTCAAATATGAGTGGATTAATACCGTAATCTTCGGCATTTGCTTTCAGCCACGTTGTGGCATTTACAGCACTTTCTTTCATTACACTACCTAGTTGACCAGTCAGTGTTACTTTGCCTTTGCCCTTAGTCAGTGAACTTTCTACGAATAGGATATCCCCGCCCACACTTGTCCACGCAAGTCCAGTGACTACACCAGCTATATCGTTGGTCTCATACAGGTCTTTCTCTATCTTGTCTTTGCCGAGTATCTCTTCTATTTGTGCAGCAGTTATGGTCGGTTTCGGTTCGTTTCCGTATACCACTTCTTTGGCTTGCCATCTGCATATTTTAGCAATTCGCTTATCCAGAGAGCGTACACCACTCTCGCGGGTATATTGGTCTACTACCATTTCGATGGTCTTGTCGGCCATTTTTACTTGGCTCGCTTTTAGTCCGTGCTCTTTTTTCTGTTTTGGCAGTAGGTGTTTTTTGGCGATGCCTATTTTTTCTTCTACGGTATATCCGCTGATGTCAATGATTTCCATACGGTCGCGTAACGCTGGTTGTATGGTATCTAGTCTATTAGCTGTAGCTACGAATAGTACTTTGCTCAAGTCATAATCCAGGTCTACATAGTTATCGTGAAAAGCATTGTTCTGCTCAGGGTCTAGTACTTCGAGCAGTGCCGAAGATGGATCTCCACGGTGGTCGCCACCTATTTTGTCTATTTCGTCTAATACAAATATCGGGTTACTTTTTCCTGCTTTTTTCAAACTTTGGATTATACGACCCGGCATAGCACCTATATAGGTTTTGCGATGTCCTCTTAGCTCTGACTCGTCATGTAGTCCACCTAGGCTCATTCGTACATATTCTCTATCCATTGCTTTGGCAATAGATTTTCCTAACGATGTTTTACCTACTCCTGGAGGGCCATATAGGCAGAGGATTGGGCTTTTCATATCGCCTTTCAGCTTGAGCACCGCTAGGTATTCTAATATACGCTCCTTTACTTTTTCCAGTCCAAAGTGGTCCGCATCTAGGATTTTTTTAGCCTTTGTAAGGTCAAAGTTATCTTTACTGTATTTCCCCCAAGGTAATTCAAGAAGTAACTCTGCGTAGTTTAAGCTCACAGAGTAATCAGGAGTAGATGGGTTCATACGCATCAGTCTGTCTAGCTCTTTGCTAAATGCCTTTGATACCTTCTCGCTCCATTTCTTTTTAGCTCCTCGCATCCTAAGGTTTTCTATCTCCTTATCTGGACTGTCGTGGCCTAATTCTTCGTGAATGGCTCTTATCTGTTGTTGTAAAAAATATTCTTTCTGCTGCTGGTCAAGGTCTACCTTTACCTTACTCTGTATTTTGTTTTTGAGTTCTAGGATTTGTATCTCCTTGTCCAGATGACCAAGTACTCGGTTGGCTTTTTTCTTAAAAGTTCCAAGTTCCAAAATTTCTTGTTTTTCGTCTACACTTACATTAAGGTTAGACGATATGAAATTGATTAAGAAGTTCGGAGAATTTATATTTTTAAGAGCGAAATTGGCTTCTGTAGGAATATTTGGGCTTATTTCTACAATTTGACTGGCCAATTCACGAATACTCTCAACCGTTGCATTGGTTTCTTTGCTTTTACTTGCTTTCCCGTCGGTTACGGCTTCTGTATTTCCTCTGAAATACGGGAGTTCTTGGCTTATTTCCGAAAGTTCAAATTTGCGTTTGCCTTGTATAATTACCGTAATGTTGCCATCAGGCATTTTTAGCATCTTAAGGATAAGACCAAGAGTTCCGTATTGATATAAATCGGTACCGGCGGGATCTTCTATCTCTTGATCTTTCTGTGCGATTACACCTATTATTTTATCAGCTTTGTATGCGTCTTCTATGAGTTTTATGCTCTTGTCTCGCCCTACGGTAATAGGGAAAACTACACCGGGGAAAAGCACCGTATTGCGTAGTGGTAATAATGGCAGGTTACTCGGGTATTCTCCGGTACTGTCATCTTCAAAGTCGCTATCGGCTATTACGGATATGACTTCTGAGCCATCTTCTCCGCTCAAAAAATCGCCACCAAACGTTATTTTATTATCAAATGTCATTTTGTCAAGTTGTCGCTTGCGTATCTACAATTACGCAAGGCTCAAAGATATGGCAAAGGTTGTGCCAAGGCATTTTGTCAGTCAATACGAGTAATCTTTTATAAAATTGGGAACGGCAATGTCAAATTAGTGGTTGTATGAGGGTGCGAAATGATTCTTTAATAGCAAGCGAGTCTCTTTTTGGAAATCTTTCTCCATAATATTGCAAACCTTTAAAATACAGATAATGTATAATTCTATGTTTGAGTATCTTTGCACTTCAAAAAATATAATAACCAATGAAAAACATTAAATTATTATCATTAATGATCCTACTTGGAGTAGGAGCATTACTCGTTACAAGTTGCACAGGAACGGACGATCCTGTAACACCTACACCTATTTTAAACTTTTTGGCTGACGATGACGCTGGCTATCTTACTAGTGTAGCAGAGCTTTCAGCTAATACCGCTTTCAAGGTCGCTATTACAGCTTCTCACACAGATAACATTACTTCATTTAAGATTATTCAGTCTTTAGATGGAAGTACTGATTTAGAGTTGTTTGATTCTCTTGAGATCAATACTAAGGTGATATCAGAGTACATTTTTGAAGGAGTAACAGGTGCCAATGCAGGTACTGAGATCTACTCTTTCATTGTTGCTGACAAAGATGGTAATAGTACTACTAAGCAAATCACAATAACCAACCTAGGAGACCCAGGAAAAGATTTATTTAGATTTGAATTAGATAATGGCGGTAATCCTTTCAAAGTATGGAATTTTATCGGACCACTGCCAGGTGCATTCGGAATTACAGCTGGTGCTAATTTTAGATCAGGTGAAGATGATGCGGATAAGGATATTCAAGATGCAGCAGTTGCTGGAGAAACTTGGAATGCAAAATGGACATCGAGAAACGGGACTACTTTTAAGAAACTATCTGGAGAAAGCTGGAACACTGTTACCAATGATGCAACGATAGTTGCGGCATGGGAAAATGGTGGAGTTGCAGAAAGTGAGATTACAGTTGAGGAAAATGAGGTTTATATATTGAACCTTGCTGGATCAGGCAACTACGGATTAGTATTAATAACTGCAATAGACAAAACAGTTCCGAATAGTGAGTTTGTACAATTCGAATTCAAAAAGCAAGATATTTAATCGGTAACTTGTTTACATAAAAAATCATAAAAGGTGGGTGCTTTGCATTCACCTTTTTTTTATTTGCAGTGAGTCAACATAGAAAGTTATAAAATGAAGAGAATAGGAGTGTATACAAGTGGAGGTGATGCCCCAGGAATGAACGCAGCGGTGAGGGCAGTGGTTCGTACCGCTGTTTATCACGGTTTGAGTGTAAAAGGCATAAAACGCGGATATGAGGGGATGATACACGATGACATTATAGACTTAGACCGACAGTCGGTGGCCAACATTATTCAGCGTGGTGGAACTTTCTTAAAGACAGCAAGAAGTAAAGACTTTATGACGCCTGAGGGTCGCAAAAAAGCTTATGATAACTTGCATAAAAACGGGATAGATGCTTTGGTATGTATCGGTGGTAACGGTTCATATACTGGAGCTAAGATTTTTAATGAGGAATATGGGATACCTTGCATTGGCTTGCCGGGTACTATTGATAATGATTTGTACGGTACAGATTATACCATCGGCTATGATACGGCTATCAACACCGCTCTCGATTCTATAGACAGAATACGCGACACGGCTCATAGTCACGAGCGTGTATTTATCGTAGAGGTAATGGGTAGAGATAGCGGTTTTATTGCTCTTGATGTAGCTATTGCGGGAGGAGCAGAGGGGGCTCTCATTCCCGAGGATATTTCGGATTGGGATAAGGTGATTAAGCATTTTAACCGCCCAGGAAAACGTAAAAAATCATTCTCTATTATCGTAGTAGCAGAAGGAGACGAACAAGGAGGTGCATTAATACTTGAGAAAAGACTCACAGAGTTATACCCTGATTTGAAAATAAGAAGCACCATATTAGGACATGTGCAACGTGGCGGTAGTCCAAGTGCTCGTGATCGTATATTGGCTTCTCGATTGGGTTCCGAAGCAGTGAAGGCCTTAATAGAAGGTAAAACGTCAGTTACAGTGGGGATTATTGGTGATGAAGTATCTTATACACCATTCGACTTAGCGATTAACGGTAAGAAATCGGTAAACCCAGCAATGATAGAATTGGCTGAAATTTTAGCCATCTAGAATTTTATATAGCGTCCATAAAAAAGCCTGAATCTGCAAAGATTCAGGCTTTTTAGTTTTTTATTATTTGGTCTAAACGTCGATGTTAGCGTATTTGGCATTTGCCTCTATAAACTCACGACGCGGTGGTACTTCGTCACCCATTAGCATAGAGAATACTCTATCTGCCTCTGCCGCGTTGTCTAAGGTTACGAGTTTGAGCGTTCTTCTCTCGGGATCCATTGTAGTTTCCCATAGCTGCTCGGCATTCATCTCACCTAAACCTTTGTATCGTTGTATCTTAACACTATCGGGATTATCTCCGCCTAATTCTCTTACTAGTGTGTCACGTTCCTCGTCACTCCAGCAGTATTCAGCCTTTGCACCTTTCTTCACTTGGTATAGTGGTGGCGTAGCGATGTACAAGAACCCTTGCTCAATGAGAGCTTTCATATAACGGAAACATAAGGTAAGTATAAGCGTACGTATGTGACTGCCGTCCACATCTGCATCCGTCATTATCACTATTTTGTGATAACGCAGCTTGGTAGTGTTAAGCTCACGAGCATCTTCTTCGGTGCCTATGGTCACACCTAGGGCGGTGAACATGTTTTTTATTTCCTCATTGTCATATATTTTATGCTCCAAGGCTTTTTCTACGTTCAGAATTTTACCACGCAATGGAAGTATTGCTTGGTAGTTTCTATCTCTACCTTGCTTGGCTGTACCGCCTGCAGAGTCTCCCTCCACAAGGTATAGTTCGCATATAGTAGGATCTTTTTCAGAGCAATCAGATAGCTTTCCTGGTAGTCCAGCTCCACCCATAGGAGTTTTACGCTGCACCATTTCACGAGCCTTGGCAGCTGCGTGTCTTGCTTGAGCCGCAAGCATTACCTTTTGTACGATTTGCTTAGCCTCCGTCGGATTTTCTTCCAGGAAGTTTGTAAGCATTTCGTTTACTGCTTGACTTACGGCGGCACTTACTTCTCTGTTTCCTAGTTTTGTTTTGGTTTGTCCCTCAAACTGTGGTTCAGCTACCTTCACCGAAACTATGGCCGTTAGTCCTTCTCTAAAGTCGTCTCCTTGTATTTCAAATTTCATTTTGGAGAGCATACCCGACTCATCGGCATACTTCTTTAGGGTATGGGTAAGTCCACGTCTGAAACCACTTAGGTGTGTTCCACCCTCGTGGGTGTTAATATTATTTACGTAAGAGTGAAGATTCTCGGAGTATGAAGTGTTGTATATCATAGCAACCTCTACTGGGATGCCGTTTTTCTCTCCTTCCATAGCAATTACATTGCTCATGATAGGAGTACGGGTACCATCTAGGTAGCGTACAAATTCACTGAGTCCCTCTGTACTTTTAAAATCCTCACGAACGAAGTTGCCTTCATCGTCTTTTTGTCTTTTATCTGTGATGCTGATTTCAATTCCTTTGTTCAGAAAAGAAAGCTCTCGCATTCTGAGGGAGAGGGTGTCCCAATTATAAACGGTAGTTTCACCAAAAATCTCTGGGTCTGGCAGAAAAGTAACCATCGTACCTTGGTCGGTAGTAGGCCCTACTTCTCTTACTTCGTATTTTATTTTACCTTGAGAGTATTCTTGCTCCCATTCTTTCCCATCCTTATATACTGATGCTTTGAGATGGATAGACAGTGCATTCACACATGATACACCTACCCCGTGCAAACCCCCAGATACCTTATACGAATCTTTATCAAACTTACCACCAGCACCTATCTTGGTCATTACTACTTGTAGGGCAGAAACACCTTCTTTTTTGTGCATAGCTACGGGAATTCCTCTTCCGTTGTCTTTTACAGAGATAGAGTTGTCCTCATTTATCCAGACATCTATCTTGTCACAATGGCCAGCCATTGCTTCGTCTATAGAATTGTCTACCACCTCATAAACCAAGTGATGCAGTCCTCTTACGCCAACGTCTCCGATATACATCGATGGACGCTTTCTCACGTGTTCCATGCCCTCTAAGGCTTGGATACTATCGGCATCATAACTTTTGTTCTGTTCGCTCATTTTTACGGTTAAAATTAAAGCGTGAAAGTACAATTATTTGATGATTTCCGGAAGGTTTCAGGCTATTGTATATATCCACAAACAATTCACATTGAAACGAATTTAATGCACTGATTATCAGTGGTTTAAATTACGAAGTCTCGCCCCTCAAATTTCGGCTTAACATTCCGATCCGCTCAGCATACGGGTAGTTGCCTATTACCCACATTAATTTGGTCAGAGCCGCCTCGGGAGTGATGTCCTTACCATCTACTACTACAGCATTTTTGAGCACATTGCTCAAAGCGTATTGTCCCAATTCTATTTTTCCATTCGGACATTGTGTGGTGGCCAATATAATAGTGTTATTCTCCTTGCACGTAGTGAATAAATCATCCCATCTTTTACCGCTTGGCAAGTTGCCTGCACCAAAGGTACGTAGTACAATGCCTTCAAGTTTTCCTTTTGATACTAAGTCAATTAATATCTCAGGATTATAACCGGGGAATACAGTCACATTCACCACTCGATGACTAAATGTAGACTTTATGTCTAATGGTAGATTCGTGTTTTTTTGAAGGAGGTGCGTGTTTATCGTAATATTTTGTTCTAAGTGGGCTAAGTTGTCAAAGTTGGGAGAACTAAATCCTTCGAAATCATTGGTGCTGGTTTTTACCGCACGATTACCACGCAGTACATCGTCATTAAAACAGATACAGACTTCGGGTATACAGGGTAAACTAAAATGCTTGTATCCAGCTATGTAAATAGCGTTGCTCAAGTTTACAATGCCATCTGTCCTGGGGTGAAAAATCGGTAACTGTGCTCCAGTGAGTACGATGGGCTTAGTAAGATGCTCAAAGATAAAGCTCAAAGCAGATGAGGTATATGCGAGGGTATCTGTACCGTGTATGATTATGAAGCCATCGTGCTGATCGTAATTCTTTTCTATGGATTGGGCAATGCGTTGCCAATCGTTGGGGGTGATATCACTTGAGTCTACTACGGGCTCAAGGGTGTCAAAGGTGAAATCAATTTCGGAGTAATAGTGGAAGTAATTTTGATTTTTGATAGCAGGGAGGTAGGCTATAATCTCATCCCACGTACTTGGTTGAAGTCCTTCGGTGGTGTTTTTCATGCCAAAGGTGCCTCCAGTATAAAGAATATATACGCTGCTTTGCATGTACTATTTGTGATTGGCCAGCAGGTAAAGTACAGCCATTCTCACCGCTACACCATTCTCTACTTGGTTTAGTATTATGCTTTGGTCAGAGTCAGCCACCTCGCTTGTGATTTCTACACCTCTGTTAATGGGTCCAGGATGCATAAGGACTATCTCTTTTTTGAGGCTTTTGAGCATAGGTAGGGTTACGCCATATTGTGTTGAATATTCACGTAAGCTCGGAAAGTATTTGTCCTCTTGGCGTTCGAGCTGTATACGTAGCATATTGGCGGCATCGCACCACTCCAAACTTTCACGAAGGTCGTTGCTTACCTCTACGCCAAGACTGCCAATGTACTTAGGTAGTAGGGTAGGAGGGCCGCATACACGTACCTTGGCTCCCATCTTCTGTAGGCAGTATATATTACTTAATGCTACACGGGAGTGGAGTATGTCGCCTACTATTACGATTTTTTTATCGGTTAAGTCACCAAGTTCTGTTCTAAGTGAATATGCATCTAGCAGTGCTTGGGTAGGGTGCTCGTGTGTGCCGTCACCTGCGTTTATAATATTGGCATCTATGTGCCGAGCCAAAAACTGATGGGCTCCGGGGGCAGGGTGTCTCATTACGACCATATCTACCTTCATGGCCAAGATGTTATTTACGGTATCTATGAGTGTTTCACCTTTTTTAACAGAAGAACTGCTACTGCTAAAATTGACTACATCTGCCGAGAGTCTCTTTTCTGCTAGTTCAAATGAGATTTTGGTTCGCGTACTGTTTTCGAAAAAAACATTGGCGATAGTGACATCACGTAGTGAAGGTACTTTTTTGATAGGTCTATTGATGACTTCCTTAAAACTATCTGCCGTATCAAGTATCAGCTTGATATCTTGGCTTGTGATATTTTGAATGCCAAGTAAGTGATTTGTGGATAGTGCTGACATTATTACGTGTTATCTGTGATAATCCAAACTTTACAATTCTTTTCTTCCCAATCTACCTTTACGTAATCATCTACGCGTGAGTCTATCTCTTCGCCCACATAATCTGGTTGTATAGGGACTTCGCGTCTGTATTTGCGGTTTATTAGTGTTACGAGTTCTATGCTATCCGGCCTACCGTAGTCGTTTACAGCATCCAATGCAGCTCTTATACTTCTTCCTGTGTACAATACGTCGTCTATAAGTATGATTCGTTTCCCCTCTATGTCAAAGTCAATATTTACTTCATTGGGGATAAGTGGCTTGTCTGACCTACGAAAATCATCTCGATGAAACGTAGTATCTAGTGTGCCGTAATTCACTTCAATATTGAATAAGCTTTTTAATTTTTGCAAAAGAGCTTGGCCTAAAAGTGTTCCTCTCGGCTGCAAAGCGAGTAAAGCGGTGTTACTAAAATCGCTGTGATTTTCAACCAATTGGTGGGCTAATCGGGTTAGGATTAGATCTACTTGTTCATATTGAAGGATGATGCGTTTCATGGGAATTGCGTCTCCGCCATTTTCATAATTTCTTCAAATTCAAAATCTTGAACGGGACCTACGGATAATCTACTGAGCTTTACAAGTGCCATATTGGCCAATGTTTCGTTGGCTTTTACCTGTGCTAATGTTACCGATTTATTTAATGGTTTTATCGCTTGTACATCTACAGCTACCCATCTATCATCATCGGTAGTTGGGTCCTGGTAGGCTTCTTTTATCACCTTACACACTCCTACGATCTCTTTGCCCTCGTTGCTATGATAAAAAAGACAGATGTCGCCATCTCTCATAGCCCTCAGCTGTATACGTGCAGCATAGCTGCGTACACCATCCCAATAGGTAGAACCATCGCTCATCATTTGATCCCAACTATACTTGAAAGGTTCCGATTTTATCAGCCAATAATTCATTCGGGTTCAAATATCTTATATTTAGGCATACTTGCCAATGTTGCGAGAAACAATTAGACAAAAAAAAATCCCGACCAAGCGGTCGGGATTTTAATGTATAGTTTCAGAAAACTTATTTGCTTAATGCTTCTATAAGCTCTGCTTTCTTAAGAGAAGTATATCCTTTGATACCTTTCTTTTTAGCTGCTGCTTTGAGTTGAGCTACAGTCATTGCACTGTAGTCTTCTGCTGGAGCTTCTGCACTTTCCGTTTTTGTTTCTGCCTTTGGGGCAGCCTTTTTAGCTTTTTTCTTTGGCTCTGCAGCTGGTGCAGATTCCATTTTAGCTTTAAGGTTTGCAAGAACGTCTAGTTCTCCGAGAGTAGAACGCTCAACAGACTTGTTCATCTTCTCTACATACTTATTGGTATTTGCAGAGCGACGTTTGTTAGAAGCATCTTGCTCAGAACGTTGAGCTCTTTCTACTTCTTTCCAAATGTCTGTATGTGATACAAGTATACGCTTAGCATCTTTGTTAAACTCGATTACACGTACGTTAAGTGTTTCATCCATTTTCACTTCAGTACCATCTTCTTTTTTGGTATGCTTCTTAGGAGCAAAACCTTCTACCCCGTAAGGTAGTGTGAAGATAACACCTCTGTCGTTGATTTCAGAAATCACACCTTCGTGGTCAGAACCTAGTCTGAATACAGTAGCGAATGTATCCCATGGATTTTCATCTATCTGCTTGTGACCAAGACTCAATCTTCTGTTGTCTCTGTCTATTTCTAGTACAACAACCTCAAGATTTTCACCTTTCTTAGTGAATTCTGCAGGATGCTTTATTTTCTTAGACCAAGATAAGTCAGATACGTGTACCAATCCGTCTACCCCTTCTTCGAGCTCTACGAATAGACCATAGTTGGTAAGGTTACGAACGATACCTGTGTGCTTGCTGTCCACTGGGTATTTTTCTTCAATACTTTGCCAAGGATCGCTGGTAAGTTGCTTAAGACCAAGAGAAAGTTTGTGCTCCTCTTTGTCGATATCAAGAACTACTGCATCTACTTCGTCACCTACTTTTATAAAGTCAGATGGGTTACGTAAGTGCTGAGACCAAGACATTTCTGAAACGTGAATAAGACCTTCTACGCCTGCTTCTATTTCTACGAATGCTCCGTAATCAGCTACAGTAACTACTTTACCTTTTACTTTTTCGCCAGCTTCTAGAGCCTTCATGCTATCCCAAGGATGAGCAGTAAGTTGTTTCATACCGAGAGAAATTCTTTTCTTCTCGTTATCAAACTCAAGAACCGCAACTTGTATTTTTTGATCAAGCTCAAGCACATCTTCTGGGTGGTTGATACGACCCCAAGATATGTCTGTGATGTGAAGAAGACCATCGAGACCACCTAGGTCTACGAATACACCAAAAGAAGTCATGTTCTTCACCATACCTTCTAGTACTTGACCTACTTCTAGTTTAGATATCATTTCAGCTTTTTGAGCTTCGATATCGTCTTCAATGATTGCTTTGTGTGATATTACTACGTTTTTGTAAACCTCGTTAATTTTCACAACCTTGAATTCCATAGTTTTACCTACGTACTGGTCGTAATCTCTAACTGGCTTCACGTCTATTTGAGATCCAGGTAAGAATGCATCCATTCCCATTACGTCTACTACTAGGCCGCCTTTGGTTCTAGATTGGATGTAACCTTTAACGATTTCTCCACTTTCCATGATTCCTTGTATGCGTTCCCAAGCACCTTCTTGTACTGCTTTCTTACGGCTAAGTACGAGTTGCCCAAGAGCATTCTCAGTCTCATCTACATACACCTCTACTTCATCACCTACTGCTAGGTCTGGAGTATCTCTGAATTCTGTAAATGATACAAGACCGTCAGATTTGAATCCTATGTCTATAAGTACATCGTCTGCAGATATGCTTACTACTTTACCCATTACAAGTGTTTTTTCATCTACTTGTTTGATGGTGTTAGCATACATGTCTTTCAAGTCTTTGTTTTGAGACTCGTCATACGCACCAAATCCAGCTTTATCTTGAGACCAATCAAAGTCATCAGGATTGTGAACAGGTGTTTCAGAAACGGGTGTTGTGTTAGCAGATTCAGTAGCTTCTGCTGGAGCATCGTTTGTTGTCGCTTCCACTGTGGCATCCTTGGCCTCAGTAGCGTCATTCAAGATTGGATCTTGATTTTCGTTTGTGTTATTTATCAATGTATCATGTCCTCCTTTACGAAAAAAATGGGTGCAAAACTACGATTTTATATTTATAATACACTAATGCAACCTTTATTTACGAGTCATTGCGAACAATATTGTGGCTTACTAGGTTAATACGCTGTGCTCAAAATTGCTTTTTCGCCCATATATAAATATGATTTGCCCGCTGGCCATCGCTTCCCAATGGACAAGTATGAACTCTTGCCTCAGCAATTACTATACGAAGGTACCATCAATCCTGAAAATTTCTTTGAGCCACATCCATTAAGTGATGAAGATATCTTACTTACGCATACCGAAGCATATTTAGACAAGCTCAATCATAATTTGCTGGACCGCAAAGAACAACGAGCCATAGGTTTCCCCATACGGCCCGAGCTGATCACGCGGGGCAAGCATATCGCTCAAGGTACGTTGCAGTGTGCTCGTTATGCAATGAAGCACGGAGTAGCCATGAATATAGCCGGAGGTACGCACCATGCCTTTGCCGATAGAGGCGAGGGGTTTTGTATTTTTAATGATTTTGCTATTGCAGCAAATGTGCTACTGGCCGAAGGTGCTATCACACAGGCCCTTATTGTTGACTTGGATGTGCATCAAGGTAACGGTAATGCCAAGATATTTGAGAACGACCCACGTGTATTCACCTTCAGTATGCACGGAGCTAAAAACTATCCGCTTCGCAAGGAGAAAAGTGATTTGGACATAGGTGTAGACGATGGCATACAAGATGCCGACTACCTCGCATTGCTCAAAGCACACTTGCCTCAGCTTATACGTCAGGCACAGCCGGATATTATCTTTTATCTCGCGGGTGTAGACATCATAAGTACCGACAAGCTCGGACGACTAGCAGTGACTCGCGAAGGGTGCAAAGAGCGAGACCGATTTGTTTTTGAACAAGCCGTGGCTCATAATGTGCCGGTAGCTGTAAGCATGGGTGGGGGATACTCCGTTCAGATAAAAGATATCATAGAAGCTCACGCCAATACTTTTCGAGTAGCACAACAGCTATACTTTTAATACCAATGTCGCTCATGTAATATCATCATTAAACCCAAGATTAGAGGCTCACTGTCGTTATCGGTATCTTTTTTCTTGGTATAATTTTCTAATCTTTTTTTGAACTTATTAGTGTGCTAATTTTGGGGAAGTCTTCACTACCATCAAACGCTAGGAACGATTTTCTTGTAGTATCTGAATGTGGTTCTATAATCCTTCCAAGTGTGAAAAAGTTTAACGAGTTATTGAATTGGAAATTTTCAACGAGAACATTATTCGCTGTGTCAATTAAAACTTCTTATCCACCTTTCCAACTGTAATGATTACAACCTGATTCTTCGTGTTTATCCCAATATTTTTTCTCTGCTTCTTTTAGTGCCCAAATCAATCCATTGTGTGTTCTTAAAAGTGCATTATATACAGCTGGAATTCCAACATTTCCGTTATTATCAAACATCCCGACTTTATCTGTTTTTTTATCTTTAAATCTTATAAAGCCTTCGCTTTCACAGTCAGCACCGTTATCAAAAATATGTAGGCTGTCAACTCCTACTTTTTTGCCCAACTTGGATAAATAATAGGTATCATATTCACCATTATTTTCTTCCATAACAGCAATAATATAATTGAAGCTTTTTGCGATATTAAACCCCATAAATTTTGGTTCAATCATTACTTCATCTTTTGAATTTATGAAACCCATCAAGTCAGTTTCTTCATTCCAAAAAGAAGTCCATACTTCATTGTTTTGGGCAAAAGTTAATTGTCCAATTAGAAGCAAAAAATATGTTATGATTACTGGTTTTATTTTAATAACAGCTAACGGTTCGGCTAAATGCAGTAGCCGACGAATGGAGGCTATTGACATTTTAGCTTTTGTTAGGTACAGCATTCTTTTCATATAAATTATGAATTATTAGCATTAAGTACCCAAATATCACAGAACTAATTATGAGTGTATTACCTATCATCCCATCTGATGAAAATGAAATTTTTATTAGTATAGTTGAAATTACAAAGCCCGAGTTCCGCATAATTTTATAAAATTTATCAGAGTAAAAGAAAGACGCCAACAACAATAAAACATCAATAATTATCAAAATATTAAAGAATTCATCGAAAAATACATTGTTTATGTTTGTAAATTCTAATATTCCATTGTTGTAGTCTTTTGCAGTTACAATACCCCAACTTATCAATGAATAGGCTGCAAAAATAAATAATATTGGGACGAGAATGATTGCCAATAACTGTTTTAGTAATACAAATCTTCTTATGCTATTTCCTATCTTATCAGTTTTTTTGATTGAAATATATTCTCTTTTTCGAATTGATTTGTAGAAAAGATATATTACAAAGAATAAAATCAAAGATGTTAATACATCTATTGTAAATTGTAAATCTTCTTTGTTTTGAAACCAATCTGAATCCAATTCGAGATAAGCTAAATCTTTGAAAATTTTTCTAATTACTATTAGAGTAATTATTTCATATTGTTTCCCTATATAAGCAGTTATAGATTTTGGGAGATGGTATACAAGTAAAAATACTTCAAATATTAAAATGAAAGAAAATGGAGTGTATATAGCAGCTATTGGGTTCTTGAAAAACTTTTGCTCAATTTCGATTATTCCTTGAGTATTTAAGAATATTATTAGCAAATGAATTAAATAACTAACAATGGCTATCACTAAAGTAGTTTTCTCTACTTGTTCTTTCCTTTTTTCAGATAAGAAAGTGTTAAACAATCCTGATATTACTTTAGTTTTTTCCACTCTTTTTATTTGGTGTACCTACGTGATGAATAAACACAGTTCAAATTAAAAGAACAAAAATATGAATTACAGAATAAACTGCATTAAAAGAACAAAGTTTGAGGATAGCACACAACTTGTATTGTGTTTATTTGGTGTTACCTGCTGGGCTTCTCTTTATTCAAAACAAACGAGTTGGTTTAGATTATTTGGCAGAGGATTAATGTGGAAACACCAAGATAAAGGATTTCGATTTAGCGAAAGATACGCATATACGAAATACTTGAAAATAGGCAAATGGATTATTGAATACTTGCCTTGCAGGTAACGTTTTGTATAGGAGCAGTAGCGAATTTATAAGCACTGCCCTTCGGGTTGCAAAATACTAAATTAAAACAAAAAACGGTTTGAGATTACTCCCAAACCGCTATTGCTTTTATACCTTGTTGTAAGTAGCTTTTATTCTACCTCAGTAATTAAATTTTCTCTACTTTTCCTAACCTTTTTAAGGTTAACTAACCAATCATTTTCTATGTCCCTATATCCTAAGGGAAGCAAAACACAGCTTCTTAACCCTTTTTCTCTGAGACTTAGTATTTCATCTAAGGCATTCCCATCAAAACCTTCCATTGGAGTAGCGTCAACTTCTTCAAATGCAGCTGCCACGATTGCTTGTGAAAATGCAATGTATGCTTGTTTAGCTGCGTGATTGAAATTCACTTCTGGATCTCTTGGAGGGTAACCTTTTAAAAGCATTTGTCTGTAATTATCCCAACCTTCATTTTTAAACCCTCTGACCTCATTTACTAAGTCAAACATCTTATTAATTCTCTCTTCAGTATATGTGTCCCAGGCCGCAAAGACTAATAAGTGTGAGCAATCTGAGACTACAGACTGGTTCCATGCAATTGGCTTAATTTTATCTTTTACCTCTTGATTAGTAATTACATATACTTCAAAAGGTTGTAAGCCACTAGAAGTTGGTGCAAGTGATATCGCTTCTATGATATTATCAATTTTTTCTTGAGGTATTTTTTGGCCATTCATGGCCTTTGTAGCATAACGCCATTCAAGTTTATCTAGTAATTCCATTTTTTTAATTTAATTCTTTCAATAATGTATTCGCTGCAAGTTTCCCTAATTCATTTGATGCTAGTGGACTAGATCCAGTAATTAACTTCCTATCAACACACACGGTTTTATCCATTTTCGTATTCATCAATTTAACATCGAGACTCTTTAATTTTTCACTTAGTCCATACGGCATTTTACCTGGGAGATAACCGAACATTGGTGTTTTATTGTCAACTGAATCTGGGAATACGGCCATATTATATCCCTTGTATAAGAATTCTTGATTGTTCAAAGTGGTTGATAAGAATGCTCCAGGCCCATGACAAAGACTAATCGTAAATATATCTTTTTCATTTGCCCATCTTAGGATTTTCGCCACATTTTTATCTTCTGGTATTCCAATCATTGCTCCATGACCACCTGGAACAAAAACAGCTCCATATGATTCTGAATGTTCAAATGAAGACTTAATGAAATCAGATAGCTTAATAGGTTTTTCGAAGCTTACTTTGTTTTCATTGTAGATAGCTTTTACATGTTCATCTTTAACAGGGAAAGCCCACATTTCAAAAACTACAGGTTTTCCAGTTGGAGTGGCAATTTCAAATTCAAATCCTGCATTTTTCAAATGAAGCATAGGTAACAAAGCTTCTACTGGGTGATTTCCTGTGGAGAAGAATTTACCATTTTTCATTTTTAAATTCTTTTCTTCTGTGAAAATGACCAGAATTTTTGATTTTTTACCTTGGTATTTTTGATAGGTGATATTTTCAAAATCTGTTTTGTCAGATACTCCCATCTTTAAAGCCATTTTGGATGGGCTGTATGATCCGTCTGATTCCAATTTTGGAGCAAAACCCAATATTTTTTTAAGCATAACTTTTGTGTTTTTGATTTCACATCAAAAGTAGGGGAGTGTTATTGGATAAAAATTACCCTATGATAATAAATCTTTTTTTTTTGCTATTTCTGCTCGCACTCGACTTAGACTTTGTTGAGTTATACCTAAATAAGAGGCTATGTGATAATTGGGGACGTGTTGTTCAATATTAGGGTATTGTTCAAGGAACAAATTGTATCTCTCCAGAGCCGTCAATTGCAATTGGTTTAGGATTCTTTTATGCAAACTAACTACATGCCGTTCTAAGTTTTTTCTTTGAAACGGTTCAAATTCTGGAAATTGAAGATATATCTCATCTAACTTCTGAGCGTTGAATTCAATTAGGGTTGCATCAGTGATACATTCCACTGTAAGTGAAGCAGGCTCATTGTTGTAAATTGCCATAAAATCGCTAATCCACCAATCTTTAATTGCAAATTGCAGCGTATGTTCCTTGCCTTCCTTGTCAACACAAAACGAACGAAGACTACCTTGAGTAACAAAGAAAGTCTTGTTTACAGTTTGACCTTCTCTGATTAAAACTTCTCCTTTCGACACCTTTTTTTCTTTGGAAATAGAATAGATATATTCCTCAGCTTGTGCGGAAAGCGAAATTGAATTTTTTATTTTATTGATTAGGTTTTTCAAGTGGTGTTTTCCAATTACTTACAACATTAGTATAGACGCAAGTCCCCACTAAACATGCGTCTATTTTTGCTATGTGCGAAACTCCTAGTGGAGTATCGTAATGCTAAAATAAAAAGATTGGTTGTTGGGGGGGTTGTCTGTTCTCATATCATTTACCAAAAGTAGCGATTTTTATAATAAATCCAATGGACTCTTCAATGTTTTATTATTTATGTTCATCACACGAGTGTATATTTCTGTTGTTTTACTACTGTTATGGCCCAAGGCACTTTGTATATACCTTAGGTTTACTCCAGCCTGCAATAAGTGTGTTGCAAAAGAGTGCCTTAGCGTATGTGGAGTACTCCAGGCGTTTGAATTGGTCTCTTTTACTGCTCTTCTAAAAATAGATTGAATACTTTTGGTGGAGTATTGGCCGCCGTCCTGACCTTCAAATAGCCAGTAGCTTGGTTTATGAACCTTGTAGTACTGGCGTAGTATGTTGAGCAGAGCAGGGCTTAGCACCGTATGCCTATCTTTCTTCCCTTTGCTATCCTTTACAAATATATATCCATCATCACTCCGTATATCTTCTACTCGTAGTCTAGTAAGTTCACCTATACGCAGTCCCGCACTATATATAGTATACAGTATGGCTTTATGTTTTATATTCTTAGGCGAGTTGAGTATGGCTTTTACCTCCGCCTTGCTCAGGACGTTGGGCAGATCTTGGCTCTTCTTAGGTCTGGTGATATTGTAGTACTCTCTAGGTTTACCTAGTGTATGCTCATAATAGCTTTTGATAGCATTTATGACACTGTTTTGTTTTTGCTCTGAAATTTTATATTTGTTCACAAGCATATAAACATAGCCTTCTATCTGATCCTTGGTAAGGTTTGGGAAATCAGCTTTTTCAAAATACGAAAAAAATTGAATTAAGTTATTCTGATATATAGCTACAGTTTTGGCACTTAGGCCTTTTAATACCAACTTTTGGTGATTTTTGTCCAGCTCCGCTTGGCTCTTTTCTAAAAGCAGTACCTTGGGCAATGTAGGCGTATCAGCAATCTCTTGCACCTTCAGTTTACCCTTAAAAAGCTTCTTAAGCTCGCTTTTATTCTCTTCTGTATTCACTATGCTCCACAGTTTTTGTGAAGGATGATAGAAAGAGGTATTGAGTTGCTTTAATGCTTCTCGCTCTTCTTTCATAGTATAGGGTATGTGTATCTTCATACGTTTACTCTTGGGTAGCGGCTTGTAGACTGTAATCATCTGATTTTTAGCGGTTTGCAATTTTGGTATGGCATTCATAGCGTAAAGATGGAGAGGGTGGATGAAAAAGGCAAGTAAAAAATTCTAATTATTCATCACTAACCGTTACAAACGGATAATGTATATTTGCCGTTATCAGTAGGTGCGAATGCTCATAAGATGTAAAATATGTAAAAAAGAAGTAGAAGGGAGGTCAGATAAAAAATTTTGCTCCACCAAGTGTAAAAACTATTATCACATACATCTGCGTCACGCTTCCAAACAAGCCGCTATCCAAATAAATGAATACCTGAAACGCAACCACGGCATACTCCTAGAGCTGCTAGGTAAAAATAAGACACAAGTAAAAATCTATAGAAACCTACTGGAGAATAAGAAATTCAGGTTCAAGTACCACACACATACCACCACAAATAGCAGAGGTAAAACCTTTCACTACATCTACGACCTAGCATGGATGGAGTTTTCAGATGATGAGGTACTCGTAGTACGCAAGAGGTAATCGGGGTCTGATAGTTGTAATTTCGTTTTTTATTTATGCGATACTCAAAAACTAAATTGGTTTAACCCCTGCGTCGCTCAAGTAATATCATCATCATTAGACCCAAGATTACACGCTCATCGTCGTCGTTATCTATATCTTCTAGCTTGCTGATTTCGAATTTTCTACCAAAAAAAGAGGGTAACTTTTTGATGCGTACTACTTTTCTTCCGTTAAGATTGGTTACGGCGTATGACGGATTGAAGAAATAACCAGTGAGCATACCTAGAATAGGAATCTCGCCAAGTAGGCTGTCCCATACTTTTACCCAGCCATTTTCTTCTTCTATGGTAAATTGTTCTTTTTGGTGTTGGTCTACGAGTAGGTATTTGGCTTTCCAAAGTGATCTCCATCCCTTGCGGGCTACTTTACCTAGCTCCGTACCGTCGGCATAAGTAATGCTATAAGCGGCTGACCAATCTATCCAGCGGTCTGCTTTTATTTTGTATAGCAATTCTGTTTTGGAGTCGTTGCTGTATACACTTATGTCTTCTTTGAGCTTAAAGAGCTTTTGTTTGACATAAGCAATTGTACGTCCATTGGCATCTGTTGCACTAAAATCGTTAGACAATGTGCCAATATTGAAGGTAAGGTTTATCGGAAATTGTAAATCTTTCATATGTGGCGGTAACATTAAAACAATTTTTAGAGGAATCTATAATTTGCTTGGCAAAAAAATAAAACGCAATTCTTCAATTCGTGAAAAAAGTCCACATTTGCCCTATGCTAAAAAAGCTTTTCACATTCACATTAATCGTACTCGCATCATTGACATCTCAAGCATTAAATTACACCGTAAGTTTTGACAAAGTAAAATCACATTACGTCTCTGTGGCGATAGATTTTGATGCAGCAGGCAAGGACTTTGTAGATTTTGAAGTACCCGTATGGACACCTGGAAGCTACAAGGTACGTGAATTTAGTAATGCGTATGAAAATGTAAAAGCAGGTGAGTTGCCCATTACACGAGTAGACAAAAATACGTGGCGAATAGAGACCAAAGGAGCGGCTGCAGTAAAATTGAGTTATGATGTATACTGCTTTGCCGTAAGCGTTCGCCAGAGCTATGCCGACGAGAAATATGCATTCTTGCACGGGGTGTCCACCTTTGGTTACTTGCAGGGTTATGAAAAAGAAGAAATCACATTGACCATACAACCATACGAGGGGTGGAATAATGTAGAGGTGGCATTGCCCCAAACAAAGGGCGTAGGAAATGTTTATACCTGTGAAAACTATGACCTATTGGCGGATTCGCCTATTGCTTTAGGTAATTTTGAAAAAACCAGTTATACCAGTGGTAAGGTGCCACACACCGTAGTAATGATAGGTGAGGGTAACTATGATCTGGATAAGATTAAGACAGATTTTAAGAAAATAAGTGATTCGCAAATAGCCATGATGGGAGACCACCCAAGTGAGCGATACACGCATTTTATTTATAACGTAGGCAGCGGCGGCGGCGGATTAGAGCATCTCAATAGCCAAACCAGTATGATGAATAGATGGGCATATACCAATGCCTCGCGTTACAAGAATTTCTTGGGACTCATTGCTCACGAATATTTTCATTTGTGGAATGTGAAACGCGTACGTCCCATACAGCTTGGCCCATTTGATTATAACCAAGAAGTATACACCGATATGCTTTGGATAGCAGAGGGAATCACGAGCTACTACGATGATAAAACATTGCTTCGCATAGGAGAGTATGATACTGAAAAGTACCTAAGTATTATCGCCAGTCAGATAAACCGACTAGAGAATACCCCGGGCAAAAATGTAATGAGCTTGGCCCATAGTAGTATCTTGGCTTGGGTAAAGGCGTATCTTCCTAACGAGGAGAGTGTAAACCAAACCGTGAGTTACTACAACAAGGGGATGATAGCAGCAGTATTGCTCGATTTAGAAATACGCTCAGAAAGCAATAAGAGTTTGGACGACGTGATGCGTGCTTTGTATACCGATTTTTATAAGAAACAAGGTAGAGGATTTACTCACGATGAGTTTATAGCTGTGTGCTCCCAGATGGCGGGTAGAGATATGACTTCGTTTTTTGATAAAGTGATATTCAGTACAACTCCTCTTAACTATGATGAGGTATTCAGTAAGTACGGTATTGAGATAAAGGACCAAAATGTAGGTAAAGTCACGGCATGGAGTGGAGTAGTAAGTAAAATGGATGGGGGTAAAAATGTGATCGCGAATATCTACACCGGCAGCCCAGCGGTAGAGGCTGGATTGAGCGTGAATGATGAAATACTCTCGGTAGATGGATGGAGAGTCACTACTCAGCTAGAGAAGCAGGATAGTAAGCACGATGTAAATAGCGAGGTAGAAATAATATATGCTAGAGATGGAAAAGTATATACCACTACAATGACGTATACGCAAAGCCATAAGGTGGATTATAAACTTACAATAGCCGATGCAGATAATAAAAAATGTAAGGCTTGGTTGAGTCTGGATTAAGAAGGTGAGCTTTCTGAGGGTGAATCGTTGAAATTGCCTTAATAACTTGTTAGTGATAATAATGGGTCAACTCTTACCTTTGCCAAAATCTAAAATAACGTGTCTGTAATTAATACTCAAAAAGCTTATTTAGTACTGCAAGACGGTACCGTTTTCGAAGGTAAAGCCATCGGCAAGATTGGGACTACTTCTGGTGAAATCGCCTTTAATACCGGGATGACGGGATATCAAGAAGTGTTTACCGATCCTTCTTATTTTGGGCAAATACTGGTAATGACGATGGACCATATAGGTAACTATGGAGCCGCTGCTGCAGATGCAGAGTCGGACGCTATAAAGATTGCTGGGTTGGTATGTAAAAATTACTCGCCAATGCACAGCAGAACAATGGCTGATAGCAGCCTTAATGATTATTTCATAGAGCACGGATTTACAGGAATAAGTGATGTAGATACGCGTGAAATTGTGAAGCACATACGCGATGCGGGAGCTATGAACGCCATCATTAGTTCTGAGATACTAGATGTGGCTGAATTGCAAAAAATGGTAAAAGAGGTACCCAGTATGGAAGGGCTTGAGCTTAGCTCCAAAGTATGGAGCAAAGAAGCTTATGAGGCAAATGAGAGCGGAGATAAGCGAGTGGCATTGCTCGACTTAGGAAGCAAAGAGAATATCATTCGTTGTTTGACTGAGCGTGGTTGCCACGTAAAAGTATTTCCAGGCGATACCAGCTATGCCGATATGAAAGCGTGGAATCCAGATGGATTTATGATAAGCAATGGCCCAGGTGATCCCGCGGCAATGCCTTATGCAGTAAAGACATTGCAAGATATATTGGATGCCAATGAAAAAATGTTTGGTATCTGCCTTGGGAGTCAGATTTTGGCTCAGGCAGTAGGAATGAAGACCTTCAAACTCAAAAAAGGTCATCGCGGTCAAAACCATCCTGTACAAAACTTACAAACCGGTAAAAGTGAAATCACGTCTCAAAATCACGGTTTTGCGATAGATCCAGAGAGTAATACTGGCAAAGCAGAGGTTACGCATATCAACTTGAATGACAACACTGTAGAAGGTATTCGCGTAAAAGACAAAAATGCATTTGCTGTACAATATCATCCAGAAGCTAGTCCAGGACCACACGATAGTCGTTATCTTTTTGACGACTTTGTTGGGATGTTGAGTAACTAAAGAATAAAGTTAAGCTTCCTATTGTCAGTTCGAGTCTCACGAGGAGCAGAGAAAAGAATAGATAACAGTGCGATGGCTTTGGGAGTTTGAAGAGATAGTCGCAATTTCTCACTATTCATGTCGCTTAATCATTTACTTCAACGAGAAGCTCAAAAGGTAATTGGCCATGATTTAAGTTTTTATGGATGTATAAAAATCCGCAAAAATCAGTATAGTCTGTGTTTCCATCTGAGCTCGAAGCTTCGTAAGTATAAAGTAGCCACTAAGTTGTTTTTATTGAAATCACTTAATCATATGGTAAGGAGGGCAAACCTTAAGGCATTTTACCCTTTTCGGAAAAACGCATCTATAAATTGTCCTTCTTCTTAAAACCAAGTATCATTGCACAACTTTTTAACTAATACAAAATAATTTAAAACGGAATTAATGAGCGAAATAGCACACATTCACGCAAGACAAATTTTAGACAGTAGAGGTAACCCTACGGTAGAGGTAGATGTATACACAGAGGACGGAGCCTTTGGTAGAGCAGCTGTTCCTAGTGGAGCAAGTACAGGAGTACACGAGGCCGTAGAGCTAAGAGATGGCGATAAGTCAAATTTCCTTGGCAAAAGTGTAATGAAAGCCGTAACCAATGTAAATACAACCATCGCGGATGAGATAGTAGGCGAGGAAGTATCTGAGCAGGTACACATAGACCGTAAGATGATACAAATGGACGGTACCGAAAACAAATCAGAATTGGGTGCTAATGCGATGCTAGCAGTTAGTTTGGCAACGGCCCACGCTGCTGCCGAAGAAAGCGGACAGCCACTATATAGATACTTAGGTGGAGTAAATGCTTGTACACTTCCTATTCCGATGATGAATATCATAAACGGCGGTAGTCATGCTGATAATTCTATTGATTTTCAGGAGTTTATGATTATGCCTGTAGGTGCCGACACCTTTAGCGAAGCACTAAAAATGGGTGTAGAGACATTTCACCATCTGAAAAAAGTACTAAGCAGCAAAGGGTACAGTACCAATGTAGGTGACGAAGGAGGTTTTGCCCCGAATATTAAGTCAAACGAAGAGGCTATAGAAACTGTCTTGATGGCTATAGAATCTGCAGGATATAAGCCAGGAGAAGATATGTACATTGCTATGGATGCAGCTACTTCTGAATTTTATAATAAAGAAACGGGACTTTACACTTTCAGTAAGTCAGACGGTAGACAGCTAAGCAGCGAAGAGATGGCCGATTACTGGGCTACTTGGTCGGCTAAGTATCCGATACTAAGTATAGAAGACGGACTGGACGAAGACGATTGGTCAGGTTGGAAATACCTTACAGATAAAATAGGAGACAAAGTGCAGTTGGTAGGAGATGATTTGTTTGTAACCAATACTACAAGATTACAACGCGGTATAGACGAAGGAATTGCAAATTCTATACTTGTAAAAGTAAATCAAATAGGTACTTTGACAGAGACAATAGATGCGATAAACCTTGCTACGGAAAATAGCTATACCAACATTATTTCGCACAGAAGTGGTGAGACCGAAGATGCTACGATAGCAGATTTGGCGGTAGCCATGAATAGCGGATTGATAAAAACAGGCTCTGCATCACGTAGTGACAGAATGGCCAAGTACAATCAGCTGCTTAGAATCGAAGAAGAACTGGAGCATACAGCTAAGTATTTGGGCAGAAACTTCAAGTTTTTGTAAAATAAACTAGAAATTTTGAGTAGGGCGAGCAACTTTTGAGTTGTTCGCCCTATCTTTTTACCGTGATTAGTAAAATTCTATTACCAATAGTTCTTATAGCGGCACCCATCTTAGCACTTGGGCAATCTGCTAGCATTTCATCACCAGCTTCGGTGTGTCTGGGAGAGTTGATTACTTTTCAGTACTCAACGAGTGGCACTGCCTCCTCACAAACGTGGGATTTTGGTGATGGGTTATCGTCTACCCAGGCTAGTCCTTCGCATACATTTTCTACCCCAGGACCCACCACAGTTTCGGTTCAAGTGGTCCTAGCTAACGGCACCAGTGTGAATGCCACAAAAAATATCGTCGTACACGATTTACCGCAGCCAGATTTTAGCTTGGACGGTTCAAGTTTTTGTCTGAATAATCAAAATATTTGCCTTACTGATAACAGTACAATGGGGACTACCACGATTGGTTATGCTTCACGAATTGTGCTTTGGGGTAATGGGGCAACAACCTCAAGTAATAGCCCCTCTTCCGCCAAAAATATTTGCTATACAGGCTATCAGAGTACAGCCAATAATCCTTATACTATCCTCGTAGAGGTGGTGAATGATAAAGGTTGTGAGGCTAAGTGGCAACAGGATATATCTATTCTACCCGATTTTATTCCCGGCTTTTTAGGTAGCGTACAAGGAGCAGATTGTGATGGACAGGAGGTGTGTTTTACGAACAATGTTGCGTCTTTGCCAGCTAGTGTTGCTAGTTTTGAGTGGGACTATGGTGACGGGAGTACCAATACGACCGACTGGGATGGAGAATGTCACAACTACACTGCCGATGGAACCTATACAGTGACACTAAAAGTCGTGTTAACCAATGGGTGTGAGAATGAGTATAGTGCCAAGTTTGGTATTAAGATTGAAAAATTTGAACCTGATGTAAATATACTCACCGATACCGTATTATGTATGGGGCAAAACCTTGTGTTAAGTAATTCTATCATAGGTGGTGCTAGTTATAAGTGGGAGCTATATGATGCCGATAAGAAATTGATAGGCGTAGTGGGCACAGGCATAGTTCAAAATATTCGTTCCAATGAACCGGGTGATTTCTACGTAAAACTCACCATTACCAAAGGGAATTGTGATAAAGAATCACGGTTTATAAAATACAGTGCTGTGGGCGTAGTTGCAGATTTTATACCACTCAATGCCGTGCAGTGTGTCTCTCAAGATACCGTATATACACTTAACCTTACAAAGAAATACCCTACAGCAAAACCAAGTTACTTTTGGGATTTTGGAGACGGGAAAGCCGCAAATTGTTTTGGGTATAAGCAAAATTGTAATAGAGACTCTAACGAGAATAGTCAGCATTTTTACATGGATACGGGCTGTATGAAAATAGAGCTTTACGTTATAGATAGAGCAACTGGATGCACGAGTACCGCCAATAAAGAAGTTTCTTTTGTAAAGCCTGAAGATGCTATTTTTTCGCGATCCTTAGCTAAACCCTGCTTGGGGACTAAGAGTGATTATGGCGTTTTTTTTGAGCATAATCTGTGCAGTGGGGCTGTTACCATGTGCGTAGATTCACTGAAGGATGATAAAAGATTTGTAACCTTTGGCCCCAAAGGCTACACCCAAGTAGCACATCCAGATGGGTGGGTGACCGTTGGATTTGCAATTCAGACGGGTGATTCCGTTGTGTACCGCTCTGCTGATTTGACCGATTTTTATGTAAATCCTGCCCGGGTATGTAGAGATACCCTATGGTTCCACAATTGGTTTCAGCTGTTTCCCGAGCCTAAAGCAGAGTTTAAATTAACGACAGACACGGTGTGTCTACCTATTCATTATCAACTGGAGTACGTAGGTGGTCAAACGGGCAAACTCGATTGGTTGACCTACACGTGGTATACAGGAAGCGAGGATACGCTTGCAGTTGCAGATACGGTCCCTAGTATATCTCACTCTTATACGCAAGAAGGGATGAAACTCATAGTAGCTAGGGTTATAGACTCGATAGGGTGCTATGATAATTATGTACACCTTGCTTCGGTAGGCTATCAAAATGAAATAACAGGAGACACAACGATTTGTCTTGGGCAAACACTTGTGTTAGAAGAAAACAATAGGTACTACCAAGACCCCGTAGCACATTGGAGAAATACTGCCGCAAAGGAATCGCTTATTTGGGATCCAGGAGATGGAACAGGATTCTTGATTACCGACCCTGTATTGAGCCACTTATATACTTCCAAAGGTGAATTTACAGTCCGGATGGCGAGTAAAGATAAATTTGGTTGTGTTGATACCACTTCTCGTGTGGTAAGAGTTGGCGGAGTAAATGCCGCCATTGAGCAAGCGGGGATGGAGTACTTATGTGACCAGATTATCCAGTTCAAGGATTCATCTTACTTCGATTTTAATAGTGCTGGTGATTTTGTAACACAATATCATTGGGATTTTGGAGATTTCACCACACCAAGTGTTTTGAAAGATCCATTTCACTATTACTCGTCTAACGGAGAATTCACCCTGCGACTAAGCGTTACCACGAGGGATGGATGTGTAGATACAGCCTATTTTCCTATTTACTTGAAAGGGCCCGAACCCAATTTTGATATTGTGTCTGACACAATGGGATGCGCACCCTTTACGGCCACATTTAGTAGTAAAAGTAAGGATGCAGGAACATTTGTATGGCGAATGGGTGACCAGCAAGGTACAAGTATAAGTGCCAAGTCTGATACTACATTCTCATTCACCTACACTCAGCCAGGCGAGTATTTTATTTACTTGGAGGCTAGTGATACGTTTGTAAATGAGGATGCAGGAAATACGTATACTTGTTCTGCTCTTTTTCCCGATACCAATGCATTATTATACCCTATACGTAAAATTACGGTTCTACCTATTCCAGAGGCATTATTTAGTGTGCAAGAGCCCCTGTGTTACGGTGACTCTGCCTTATTGATTAATAAATCAGATAATGCTTACACCCAGTTCAATTGGGAGATAAACGGTGTGTCGTATACGAGTACTTCCGATTTCAAGTTTCCACTTACTAGAGAAGGGGCATATACGGTGAAATTCTACCCAACGTATCAAGTGGATTCAAACTACCAAAGGCATTGTTTTGATACGTTTGAAAATAGTTTTACTGTAACGAGTGTAGAGGCAAGTTTTGGTTTTGAGAGTGTAGGGTTGTGTAGTGAGTATCTGTTCTACGATTCATCTATAAATGGAGATAGCTATAGTTGGGATTTTGGCCACCCTGCCAGTGCAAGTAGGAATACGTCAAATCTGCAAAATTCAACACACTACTACGGAAAAGACAGCGGTGACTACAAGGTGTGCCTTACCGTGACTAACCCTCAAGGTTGCCAGGACTCTAGTTGTGCCGATATTCGAGTAGATTACTTAGCAGAACTCTCCTTATACAATATTTTTACGCCGAATGGAGATGGTATGAACGAAGAATTTTTCTTTGAAATAGAGAATGAGCGAATGTATCATCTGCTTGTATATAATAGATATGGCGAGCGTGTATTTGATACAAAGCAACCGCAAGTAGGTTGGAACGGGAGGCACCAAAACCAAGGAAAGGAATTGCCAGATGGCACGTATTTTTATGTCTTAAAATACGGGTATCATTGCGAAAAAGAAGATAGACTTGCCAAAGGTATCGTGGAGATAGTAAGGTAGAGATACTACACAATAAAGTACACATGCTAAGTAATGTGAAAAACACCTGATAAATTCACACGAGATGTACCCTTAATTTCGTTTGATTATAGCCTATGCCACTACTGAAGCGAAAAAAAAGCAAAACGAAGAGCGACTCGGATAAAAGTAGCTCGCTTAATGCCATACTATTTACCAAAATAGCCGGAGGAGTTTTACTCCTATTTTCGGTGTTTGTAACGCTGGCGTCTGTCAGTTATTTATTCTCTTGGAGGGCTGATCAGAGTATTTTAGATGACGGAATAGTCAACTTTGTGTTTGATTTGACTGAAAATATACCTGCCAATTTTATGGGTAAGTTAGGAGCTTTTTTCGCTCATTTTTTCATTTATAATGGTATAGGAATAGGAGCATTTTTGTTGTATCCCATTTTTTTTATCATTGGTTATAATCTATATTTCAATCGCGTATTCCGAATCAAACCTAAGACAGCAAGTAGATTAATCATTATTGGTATTTGGGTATCACTTGTGTGTGCGTTGCTCTTCGGCAAGAACTCATCGTTACTTAGTGGACTATTAGGTTATGGCGTTTATATGTTTTCCAAATCCCTAATCGGCACGATAGGAATAATCTTATTGCTGGTTATGGTAACCATATTTTTCTTCTACGTTGCATTTGGAATAGATTTACTGCATACGTTAAGAAATAGACTTGGAGGCTCTGCCAAGAAGCAAGGAGAGGAAGTTTCGAGTGATGATAACCAACGTAATTTTGACCCAGATGAATCGCTCTTTGCCAAAGACGAAATCGCTGTAGCAGACGATGTTACCCAATCAGAAACAGTAGATAGTGGCCTTTCCCTTACCATAGAGGAAACGAAAGAAGAGGAACCTCAAATAATTAAAAAGCAAGAACCGGCACTAATCGAGCATAAAGAAGCACCTCAAGCTAAGGAAATCGATTCAGCCGCCGAACCAGATGTAGAGCTCAAAATAGAGGAGTCAGTGCCAGATGAAATAGTAGATAAGTCCAAGCATAAAGAGCATTATGGTATAGATGAGCCGTTTGACCCAAGGCTAGATTTACGAGGCTACATTTTTCCTAAAGTAGAGTTTCTTAACAAGTATGGTCATGGAGGTAAAACCGAAGTTAGTAAGGAAGACTTAGAGAAAAGTAAGAATATGATTGTTCAGACCTTGAATAATTATAAAATAGGAATTGCCTCCATAAAAGCGACTATCGGGCCAACAGTAACATTGTTTGAAATAGTGCCAGAGGCGGGAGTACGTATTTCTAAAATAAAAAATCTGGAAGATGATATTGCATTGAGTTTGGCCGCCCTAGGTATCCGAATTATAGCACCCATACCCGGTAAAGGAACGATAGGAATAGAGGTACCAAATAAGAAACCTGAGATAGTGAGCATGCACTCCGTCATAAATAGTGCGAAGTATAAAAATTCTGACGCGGCCTTGCCTGTATGCTTGGGTAAAACGATATCCAACGAAGTATACGTCGCTGATTTGGCTAAAATGCCACACCTGCTGATGGCAGGGGCTACAGGTCAGGGTAAGTCGGTAGGGTTGAATGCTATCATAGTATCGCTATTGTATCGAAAGCATCCTGCAGAGCTTAAGTTTGTGATGGTGGATCCTAAGAAAGTGGAGCTTACCTTATACCAAACAATTGAGCGTCATTACCTGGCTAAGTTGCCTGGTGAGGGAGAAGCTATTATCACTGATAACAAACGCGTAATTACGACTCTAAACTCACTGTGCGTAGAGATGGATGAGCGTTATGCACTGCTCCAAATTGCCTTAGTACGTAATATTAAGGAGTACAACGATAAGTTCAAAAAACGCAAATTAAACCCTGAGGAGGGACATAAGTATCTGCCCTACATTGTGGTAATCATAGACGAGGTAGCCGACTTGATAATGACTGCTGGCAAAGAAGTAGAGCATCCCATTGGAAGAATTGCTCAGCTTGCTCGTGCTATAGGTATACATCTAATCCTTGCTACACAGAGGCCATCGGTAAATATTATTACAGGTACGATCAAAGCTAATTTCCCGGCACGAATAGCGTTTAGAGTAAGTAGTAAGATAGACAGTAGAACCATTTTGGATGGAAACGGGGCAGACCAACTGATAGGTAAAGGAGACATGTTATACTCTACCGGCAGTGACATGATTAGACTCCAGTGTCCATTTGTAGATACACCAGAAGTAGACACCATAACAGGGTTCATTGGTAATCAGCGTGGCTACCCTGATGCTCATTTACTTCCAGAGGTACGAGAAGAAGCGGAGGGTGAGGCAAAGGAGTTTGACCCTAATGATAGAGATGCCCTATTTGAGGATGCCGCACGTATAGTGGTGCAGCACCAGCAGGGTAGCACAAGTTTGATACAGAGAAGACTAAAGGTAGGATATAATAGAGCAGGTCGCTTGATAGATCAATTAGAAGCATCTAATATTGTAGGCCCGTTTGAAGGGAGTAAGGCTCGTCAAGTATTGTTGCCAGATGAATATGCTTTGGAACAGTTCTTGAATAACCTTCATTAGAATTTTAATACCATGAAAAAAACATTACTAATAGTAGGCTTAATTGGATTGATACTTTCAGCTCCAATAAGCTCCGTTTCAGAATCACAAGATAGTAGAAGCACAGCATTGCTTAATAAACTTAGCAAAACGTATAAATCATACAAATCTGTAAAAGCTCAGTTTACTGTAAACATTCGCAACAAGCAGGCTAACACGAGCGTAAAACAAAGTGGCACTTTGTATCAAAAAGGTAAAAAGTTCAGAGTAAATATGTCAGGACAAGAAATCTTTTGTGATGGAAAGACAATCTGGACATATCTAGAAGATGCCAATGAGGTGCAGATATCTAAATTCGACGCTAAGTCAATGGATATTAACCCTTCAGAAATTTTCACCATCTACGAAAAAGGTTTTATGCATAAGTATGCTGGGCAGGTTACCAATGGAACAAAAACTCTTGACGTCGTAGAGTTGACACCGATTGATAAAAATAAAGGATACTTTAAGGTGAAATTGGGAATTGATAAGCTCGCAAACAAAGTGAAGGAGATGTCAGTATTTAGCAAAAACGGATTGATAACTACTTATGTAATCTCCAAGTTCGAACCTAATGTGAATATCAACGATAGCTATTTTAAATTCAACCCTAAAGATAAGCCAGGGGTTATTGAGATAGATTTAAGATAATGTCAGTTAACCATAAAAGGATAATAACGCTGCTTTCTGCAGCGTTTTTTTTGGCTTGTTCTTCCAGTAAAAAGAGCGGACTTAGCGATAAAGAAAGATTGTCTTGGTATTTGAGCGTGGAACAAACCCCGTGTTTTGGCAAATGTCCTATTTATCAAATGAGCATTGATGGGAATCAACAAGTACGGCTGTCAGCCAAGCGTTTTCTGCCAAGGATAGGGGAGTATCACGCAGCTATGCCTGATTCCCTATTTAATGAGCTCGTGAGCTTAACCCAACAGGCTACTTGGGATACATATGATAGTAGTTATATGACGGGGTATTCAGATTTGCCTAGTACCGTCGTTCGTTTTTCGAATAAACAGCGTGATACGATTACTCTTACGTATGAAAATAAGCTAGCACCAGAGCCGGTAGTGAGCATCGTTGAGTTGCTTCAACAGTTTAGGACTCTTGCTGAGTGGGAAAACGAAGAAGG
>Ga0209555_10000460_pt1 | contig 34813 bp, 35 predicted proteins | sample SaaInl85LU_5_DNA_FD_184643 | JGI IMG/M metagenome (GOLD analysis project Ga0209555, IMG submission 184643) | Marine microbial communities from expanding oxygen minimum zones in the Saanich Inlet - ESP_85LU_5_DNA (SPAdes) (version 2) | ecosystem: Environmental > Aquatic > Marine > Intertidal... | reverse complement strand
TATTTTTATATTTCACACTTAAAACAAGCCGTAATAATTGAAGAAGAAGTTAAACAAACCGAATAGAAGATGGAGATATCGATGAAACAAGTAAATCAAATTAAAATAAATAATTACTCGTTATTAAAGAGCCAATTAGCTATAAAATATGATTGTAAGTTAACTTTTATTGCTTCCTCTAAGGATGGTTTTGTAAGTAAATGCTATGTTCTTGAAAATGATAAAATCTACCAAATTGAAAACGTTATAACATTCGATTATAAGCCTCTCGAATCAAAAAATTTTTACAAATATGTAAGTAAATTTTCTGATGAACATATTGAGAATTCAAAATTGAGAAGCTATAGATATTACTTGTTATTTGAAGAAGAATTATCCGAAAATCAGCAGTATATATTTTATTCTGGCGTTAGATTTGGTCCGATGGCTGGTGGTGGAAAAATTAAAAATTGTACCTATAAAAATAAGACTCTTATTGTGGATCAAGTTACAATGCAATGGATGGTTTAAGTATTTAAATATTTTGGCTTATACACTTTTTAAGGGCTGTTTAATTTTTAGGATAAAATGTCGAACCAACCTTGATGTCACTATGAGAGGTAAAAAACAATACTGAAAACAAATTAAACATCAACCCAACTATTTAAAAAAATTAAGGGATTGATTCGATCTCTTTTTTTGATTTCAAGTTTTTGTTTAGGCGGTGCTATTACCAAGACACTACTTTTATAGATAATATTAGTCGACATCATCTTTCAGAAATAAGCGGTAAACCAATTTTTGATATCAATTGGAATTATGGAGAGTAGCAACTACTCCATCTAGATCAATGTCTATAATTTTCATTTAATTAATTTATTATTAGGGTACCGGTATTTTCAATTTTAGTAACAAAATAATTTAACTCATTTATAGATTCTAATAATGATTCAATTTCTGAAATATTGTCAAAGAAACAGACTGAAACCCTCTGTGAATTTTCAGTAAATATATTTTCAATTTTTAAATTAATTCGATTTAAAATTCCTAGTTCTATGTTATACTCTGTTTCTTTATAATTTGCTGAAACTTCAAATAGATAAATGTATTGAGGTTTTTTTATTGGTGTACTTTTAACTGTAGTTACAAAAATTTTATTGTCACATAAAACATTTATTAAATTAGAAATGAGCCATTCTCTTAACTCATTCTCATTAAATGATTTCAAAGTAATTTCTTCATTTATTATTTGCTTGATTATTTGTTTAGAAATGTTCATTAATTATACTAATTGACAATAAAAACACAGACAGATTCATCATAAATCTCGCCATCTTCTTCAAAGTAATATCTGAGGTAAATCTTGCCATTATGTTCTTTATTTTGATTGCTAAATGTTCCAGCTTCAGAGTCAATTATTCTCATATTTAAAGAATGACTATCAGGTTCATCATTTAGTAATACATAACCACCATAAACTTGGCTGGGAGATAGAACCAAATTAAGATAATTAGATAGATAAGTTGAAATTGAATTATAAAAAGAAGAGTTGTGATCCCATAAGTCACTGTTTTCAATCTTGACATTAAAATCGTTGGCTATACCCGAACATATATTTTCAACAATTTCAAAATTTAATTCCATGGTCCCAGAGGAGTCTGAATCACCACAATATATAATATTTAAATTGTTTTCTTGTGGGACATATCCTATAGTTAAAACAATTCTTTCCATAACATAATGTTAGTTAATCTTTGTGAATTACAATATATCAAAAAATTAGTAATTAAGTTCAATTATCTTTTTAGAAAAATGTATGATGTTAATTCAAGTTAACGCTCAACTAGATTATAGTATGTTACTCTGCTTCTGTCCATCGCATGTTCGAAAATTATTTCGTCTTGGATTCGACCTGAGCCTAAATGATTTGATTTGCGTTTAATGCAATTAAAATGGAGCATTGTAAATAGTAGGTTAAAACCGCGTATACCCAGTTTTTTAAAGGGTTTATCAGATGTATAACCTACCCCCTCCATAATCTGAAGACATCCATCCATGATAAGCGAAAGATCTTTATCTGACCATTCTTCCTTTGGCATATCAAATGCGTCCTCTTTTCGGTACAACTCCGGTCCAGATTTAATATAACTATCTGCTTTGGATAGAATGTAGGGGAATCTGTTTTCGATAAATACATCGTTTTGCTCCTCGGTAAAACCATTAGTTATTTCATCTAATTTCCTTGAGATATTGGTCATTTTAAATGTAATTTTTTTTTGTCTAAACAAAGATATTTTGTATTTTCAAAATCAAATATAAAACTTTTATGGCAAGAAAAGCAGAATTTTCAATCAATGGGTTAAGCGTACTAGCAGAGCTCAAAAAAGTAGACAGAAAAAAAATTTACGGATGGTCTACCATTGAGGTGTTTGATCAAAACGGTAGTAAGTGTAAGCTAGCAGATTTGGCAGAAGGGCAGTATGTGATGCCTTCTGGGTCTTCTGCACTGGTTTCTTTAAATGCAAAAGGGGAAGCGGTTTCAAAAAGCACATTGGTGGGTGTAGATAGCGAGGGGAACAAGGTAGAAAAAGTTCCTTCTATTTATGACCAAAAAGTGATATTGAGAGAAGCCACTATTGATGAATATTTGTCCATGGCAGTTAAATCTGTATATCAATTGCAAATTGAGGAGAATATGGAGGCTTTGCTTTCAGATCTTAATAAAGGAAAGCTTTACTACTTTGTGTTTAATTACAGGGCAGATTATGAGGGTGATGATGCCTTTTTAATCAGTAATGGTGCCGAGGTGTTCGCCATCACAGGTATGAAGTCTGATCTAGAATTTATAGGTCTTGAAGACAATGAGCAGGAATTAGTCACTGAAGAGGCCGAAGTAGTGGAAGACGATATGGATTTTGCAATGTTTTAAAATAAGATAAAATGATTAGATATATAAAACTAGCCAACGATAAAAAAAGAGATGCTGAGATTACTTTTAGGTCTTTGAATCCAAAGCCTTCAATCACCATGGTAATGGAATCTGGAGATAAGGTGATCACTAAACGTGTGGTAAAAGGTACTTCTCAAACCGGTATAAAAACCCTTCTTGCAAAGTATAATGAAAAACCCAAAGAGGGTGTTGATTTTCAGATGCAACTAGCATCAAAACTGGCCGAAGACCTTATTGCTAGTGATCCAGAATCTGATTTAGAACTTACGGGTAAATTTATTGAGGATGTATCTAGAGTATATATTAATGAAGATGAAAAGCCGGTGTTTAGTGTCAAAAAAACTGAAAAGATTTTTTCTCCCACCGCCGAGCTCAAAGAAGAGCGAGAACCCAAGTACAACGATAGTAATATCACAGGCGAGAGTATTGTTAACTGGACGGGTAAGCTCATGCCTAAAGCTAAGATTTACAACAAACTGGTATTTCATAAAAAATACCAATTAAAACACATAAACGGGCTTACTTATGATTTTCTATTTGACATGGCCAAACAACTTGCCGATAAAGACGCTATTATGATTATGGGTGCTGGTGCTTCCGGTAAAGAACCTTTGGTAATGAATGACGGAGGAAAGCCCTACAGAGCCTTCTTAGAGGGTAGAATTAAAGGAGATAAATACTGTTTAATCCTTCACCTTACCGATCAGGAATTAAAACCATTACCAGATTAGTTAAAATTTGGAAACAAAACGGTGAAGTTTTTGATTTTAACAAATAGAAACAGAACAAAAATAAAGAAATGCCAACATATACAGTTAGATTTCATTTAAGGTCATATCATACAGATGAGAAATTTGACCTAGAAGATTTTCAGAGCAAAGAAATAACAGCAGCTGACTTAGATGAAGTATTTAGCCTTTTAGATGACTTTGATCCGTCATTTTATCAAACCATTGATGACTCATTAGTTATTAATCAAGATGAGATTGCTGAGCTCGATGAAGTAAATGTTGAATATATTGAGATCAAGGATGATAAGGGCAAAATAGTCTATGAGGATAATTCAATAACATAAAAATTAGATAATAGAGATTATGAGTAATAAAGAAACCGCACAAAAATACAAACGCCAAACGGCATCTAGGTATCTGCCTGTTGGAGCCCAGGAGATTACTTCGAAGATCATGGAGGCAGAATGTTATGGTGTTTCTACCAAACACGATGGTCACTTTTATATTCTAAGTTTTGATGGTAAGAAAGCGACACTTACAAACCACGGAGGTACTGTTATTGAAGATTTACCGCTGCTAAAAGAGGCCTCAGCGCTACTTAAAGGTACATGCAAGGCTATTGTGTTGGCTGGAGAATTATATCTGCACAAAGAAGGCGGGCGTACCCGTTCTTTTGATATGACAGCAGCCTTAGATGATAAATCTAAAGCTATTTACTTTGCAGCATTTGATTTGCTTAGTCTTGATGGGGAGGATATATCTATGGACATTAAGGCATTAGATGAAAAGCTTAACGCTGTGTTGTCTAGAGGGAAATCTATACATGCGGTAAAAAACAGCTTTGTAGAAAGCAGAAAAGATATTGCTGCGCTCTATAAAGAGATAGTTGAAGATGGCGGCCAAGAAGGCATTGTAGTGCGTTCTCACAGCGGCCCAACCTATAAAATAAAACCACTAATCACCCTAGATGCTGTTATTTTAGGTTTTGCAGAAGGCCAGGGTAGTAGAGCCGGAATGCTCAAAGAAGTACTGGTTGGCTTATGTGTAGCAAAAGATGAGTACATCCTTTTAACCAAAGTAGGGAATGGCTACAGCGAAGATGAGCGTATAAAACTACTCAAGGAACTAGAAAAGAAAAAAGTAGATTCTGGTTATATTGAAGTTTCTGGATCTAACGTGGCTTTTACTATGGTAGCACCCAACCAGGTGGTAGAGTTTAGTTGTTTGGATGTGTTTGGAGAAAACTCAAAAGGGACTATTTCTAAAATGTGTTTGAGCTATAAAGACGGCACCTACACAGCCATGGGTAAACAGCCAATGGCCAGTGTAATTTCTCCGGTATATGTTAAAATGCGTACAGACAAAAAACCAAATATAGATGATGCGGGCTTGTCTCAAATCACGAAGATTATTTCTTTGGACAAAAATGCTGCTGAAAAAGTAGATTTGAAGAAAAGCGAGATTCTTTCCAGAGAAGTGTATGTGAAACAAAGCAAAGGCACCAAGATGGTACGCAAGTTTATGGTTTGGAAAACCAATAAGGAAGCAACTGGCGAGTATCCAGCGTATGTATATCATTATACAGATTTTAGCGCTGGTAGGTCAGAAATGCTTAAAAAGGAAATTAAGGTATCAGATTCCAAGAAGCAGATTGAAGAGATTTTTACTGCAGAGGTATTGGAGAATGTAAAGAAGGGGTGGGAGAAGGTGTAAGTCATAATTTAAAAATTACATAAAAAAATAAAATATGTGAAAAGTGTAGGGGTGGTTAATTTATAATTTAGTTATAGAGAAACTACTTACAACTCAAAAATTACATTGATTGAGAAAATAGACCTTGAGAAGGTTAATTTAAAAATTGATTTTTTAAAATCTTTCGATGATGAAGACTATTATGAATTTGAAGATTTTGAGAACTATGAAATTAATAATTTAAATTTCAAATTGACTGATGGTGACATGTATGAAGTAACTTTTGATGTGAAAGTCACAACATCTTATGATAATTGGAAAAATGCGGATGAAAATTTCAAAAAAAATGCAATTGAGGGACGTCTTGAAGTTGAATTTAGTCTTGAGGATGAAGATAAATTATTTTTTAATGGAGAAGATTTTCAAAAAGAATTTGATGGTCTAACAAAACTTATTTTGAATGAAGTTTAGACATTATACTCCTTAAAATCTTTATAATTGATTTTTCGTCAGAGATATTTCTAGTTTGAAATCAATAAATATTATTAAATGGGAAAAGAAAAAATAATAGTTGCCAGAAATTGTGAGCCAGAAGGAAGTCCCAGTGAGTATTTAGGTGCAGAGGTTTCAATAGGCTTGCTTACTGTAGAGAAAATAAGGGAACTTAAATCGATGCTACAAAATGATAAACTTTTTGAAGAAATGGCAGGAAAGTGGGATGAGACTTATATTGGCTCAACTTATTTAACAGATCTTATGGATGTTAATGAAATATACCACAAAAATGGATTGATTTATTATGAAGATCTTAGCGATAACGGGGGAGATATATATTCATATTCAACTGATAATTGGGCATTTGTTCCTGCAGAAAACGAAAATTGGGAGCTTAATCCAGATTTTAAGGCACCAACAAAAATTGAACTAGCATCAGATGGTCTTGTTGTGATTAGTATCAGAACTATGGATCTTTATTTTAAAGCAAAAGCTGAATTTTCTGAGGAACATAAAATAATTTTTGATAATACAGAAGTAGCTAAGTTTAAAGTCCAAACAGGTATAGATAACTTTCACTCTATAATGACTACTTCTGATTTTTGCGGTTTTAATTTATTACACACTGCTTATGTGAATGGGGAAGTATTAATTAGAGATGAAGATGCTGAGGACGAATCGGATAATATTTATTATTCTTCACATTTAATACTTAAAGATGGTAAAGTAATTGCTTGGCTAGCATCAAATAATAATTCTCATACTTTCCCATTTGATTATAACGACACCGAAATCCCCTGCATAAGCCCAAATTTTAAAGAAAGTGATCCAGAAGCCTATGAAGCTGCAGTAAAGAGTTTAATAGATATTCTCAAATAAAATAGACATTAAAAAATAAACAATAAACAATGTCAAAAGCTATGTTAGAAAACTCTGTTGAAGAAGAAAAAATAAAAATATTATTTGCCAAAATAATTGAAGATAAAACCAAAGATGAAATGTTAAGTACATTCAAAAACGTTGAATGGAAAACCATCTGCAATAGAAAGGAAAGAGAAAAAAAATCTAGCTGGATTATTCATGGAAAGAATAAAGGATAAGTTCCTAGCAAAAAAACATCAAGCTTTTTTTATTTGTATATTTAATTTTTATAATTTAAAAACATACTTCTAATAGTATATTGATTTGGCATTAAATGAACTTAAAACTAAAAACTACCATCGTATTAGCTTCGATATTTTTATTCGGCTGTAATTTCGAGAATTCCTCAAAGATTAATTCTTATAGTATTGAGAATAAGAATGAACAACTTCATACAAAAACTGATAGTTCAAACACAAATATTGTTTTGAGCCAAGAGCAGGAAAAACCCACGAATTCTATACCAAAGGCAGAATGGGCTAATCCAGTTATGAATATTTATGGTGCAAATTTGGGAGAATATATCAAGGCCTTATTTATTACCTATCAATTTGATGAAATTTTAAATTTTATTCATTACCCCAGTTGTTATGATAAAGAATCGATTAAGTATTTTTTGTTAAATAGTAACTTTGGCTATGATATCAACTTGACTAATTTTAGATGGAAAAATGACTCTCTTTTTCAATTGTCATATAAGGCTATACAAAACAACACAAGTTCTTTAGATATATTTCATGGAATGGTTGTTAATGACACGGCTAAACTTTTCTTTTATCCGAATAATTCAAATCCATTTAAATCCAATGGTATAGACGAATTTAATGAACTGTGTGATTTAAAAGCAAATTTGGAAAATATAAATTTTGATTTTAATAGTGCAAAGATTCAAAGTAATTCAATTAGTTCCTTGAAAGAAATATTAAAATATATAAGACAAAATAATGCAAATCAAATAATGATTGTAGGTCACACATCCTCAGAAGGTTCAAAGTCCTTTAATATGGAATTAAGTAGATTAAGGGCTAAATCTGTATATGATTATTTGATCGAAAATGGAATTAAAAAGAGTAGTTTAAGGTATGAGGGTAGAGGAGATCTTGAGCCCATTTATACAAATGATTCAGAGAACAACCGAGAGAAAAACAGAAGGGTAGAGATTGAGTTTTCTTTTTAAATTTAAGGTGCTTTAATTTTTAAGAAATCTTTTTGATTTATAGGTTAAAAGACCCAACCAGTATCTTCCTCATAAATAGCTTTTGCCCAATTCTCGTTAATGATGTTGGTATCTTCAATTATAAAAATGGATTCTCCTTTGCTTAATTTTTTTAAAACTTTACTGTTTTTAGTGGGTTCCTCTCTAAAGTTCGCAGTTTCTAAGTCAATTCGATATTCATTTTCTTCATCAAACCAACGTGAAATATAATCAAATCCACCGTATATAAATAGGCCTCCTAATACTAATATTAAATATACTACCGAACTACAACCTCCTCCTAAACTATTATCATCAGATCCTTGATTGTCTTTTTTTATATATCTGCTACCATCAACAATTATTTCTTCAGATTTCGCCTTTCCTCCTATTGATTCAATTCTATTAGAAAATTTAGCGAATAAATTCTATAAGTTAATCGATCTTAAAGAAGTTAAATAGACACAATTAAAGTCACATGAATACAAGGATATAATTAAACGTATAAATGCTTGGTGCATTAAAAATGATATGAAGATATGGGAAATTGAAAAATATTGGAGACCTGTGAAATGACTTAATGCTAAGGTATCAAATAATCTCAATCTTATCTAAGCTAAGCGAAGTACTAGAGAGGTTTTTTCAAAATCAATTTTTGCATTTTCAATTTCAATCGTCATTCTTAAATGGTCTTGTTACTTAACTAAAATTGATTTTGCTTTGTTATATAACGTGTGCATTTGAGCGTCACCGCCATAATTAGTGTAATCTTCTTGCGACTTTGTTTTGCTTGGATTAAAAAATCCGTTCATAAAATCACCATAAGAACCATAACTATATGACTGGAAAACTATTTTATCATCGTTTGGGAAATAGCAAGAAATAGCTTTATCGGCGTGTTCTGTCAAAAAATACAAGTCAATATCTTTAGAAATTGTAAAATCAAGAACTAAAAACAGGCTTAAAGTCATTGCATCTTCATCCCAATCTTCAGCTTTGAAATCAACATGGCTTATAAGTTTATTATTCAATGAGATCAAAATTGATGGAGCATTAACTTCCTTAAAATTATGTGGTATAATTTTATTGCAATCACTAATTTCGTCAATAAATGCATCTATTTTATCAATCGCATATTCATATGTGCCGTCAGTTTGTTCATCCCAAACTAAATCTGAAATATCTATTTCTACTAAAAGTCCTTCACTAATTTTTTTCATATTTCCCTATTTAAATGTATTATTAAAATGTTTGCCAACGTTGTTGCTAAACTGCGTTTTAATGCAATTTAGGTTTTATTGGCAAATGTTATTTAAACTATAACTTATCAATTACCTCCACATAGTCTAAGCCGATCAATGGTTATTTTCCTTATAAAGTAATTTTATGTAATCTATTCGTCATCTACCACTTTATCGCCTTTTTCATCACCATAAATCTCATTGTAATGACTGAGTAAATCACCATTCTCAAGAAAGTCACAAGTAACTTCTTCCAATTCATCCCAACTATTGGTATACTTAAAAAAACATCACAAATTACCTTTAAGTCATCTGTATCTTGAGGATTCACAAATAACTCATACTACTCTTATTCCTTTTTTTACAAATTCATATTCACTTAAAAACAATTCACAATTCCATGTTACCACTTCTTTTACAAAACTACCTTTCCTATTGTTAAAATTATTGATCTAACTTTTTATTGTCCAGTCAACATTACTGGTTTTGATTTATCTATATTCTTCATAATTTTTATTTATAAACGTCTATGATTTTAACCTTTATTTAGTAAAAGATACCTGTGAAATAAATGGTCCTTTGCACACATATTAATAATGTAACACTAAATTAATAAAACAAATTGAAGTAATGTTCTACATAGTTGATTATATAAACTATATCTAAAAATAATTATCAAATAAAAAAGAGACTTAATATAAATCCAATCCCTACGGATATAAATTAGTCAATAAAAATATTGTAGATTATTCAGGATTAATTGTATATTTAATTAAATAACATAACACTTACAAATTATGCAACCAAGCTTCAAAGACAAATTAAAATATAGATTTGAAAAGTACCTCAATAAAGGAGGAGCATCCATATTCGTAAGTCTATTTGTGGTGTTCTTGGTCTTATTTCTATTTATGATTTTTATTAGATGGATAATTATCACAGTTTGGCCCGACTTAGCTTTTAGTGATAATTTTTGGGATGACATTTGGTCTACTTGGCTTCAAATGACAGATCCTGGAAATATGAGTCAGGATAATGCATCACATACTTGGCTTAAGATTACCACCATTTTATCTGGAATATTTGGTGTAATCATATTGTCTATGCTTATTGCATTTATTACAACTACTTTGGAGCAAGTTTTTTATAATTTCAGAAAAGGAAGAGGAAAAGTTATCGAGGAAAATCACACACTTATCTTAGGGTGGAACGAACGTGTAATTGACATTATTAGAGAGTTAATATTGGCAAACGAAAGTGAGAAATATGGTTCTTTGGTCATTCTTTCCAATGAGGACAAAGAAGAAATGGACGATTTACTATCCAAAAGAATTCCAAATAGAATATCGACCAGTATTATTACTACAACTGGTGATTTTGCAAATATCAATGAATTAAAACGAGTTGGAGTAGAAAGTGCAAAATCTATTATTCTACTTGCCAATTGTTCTGAAAGTGCTTCTTATGAAGATAAAATCAGTTCTGACATTCAGTCTATAAAATCTATCATGGCAATTATATCGTGTCAGAATGGAAAAAATGAACTTCCAATAATTACAGAAATTTTTAGTGAAGAGAAACGTCAATTAATCAGTTATTTTGATGATGACAATATTATAGCACTAGATTCTTGGGACATTATGGGGAAGCTCTTGGTTCAAACTTCATTGTCGAGTGGATTGGAAATAGTATATAATGAGATTTTATCATTTGATGGATGCGAAGTGTATTTTCATGAAGATGAATGGAATGGAATTACTTTTGGTGAATTACCTTTTCATTTCAAAGATGGGATCCCATTAGGAGTTTACAATGAAGAAGAAGGGATGAAACTTCGCCCTGGGAAAAAGTATGTGATGAAAAAAAAGGATCAAATAATAATATTGGCCGAGGATGATTCTACGATTGTATTAGAAGACAATTCTATACATAAAAGTACTCCAATACAATTAGTAAATAAAAAACTAGAACAGACCAAAAAAAATATTCTAATATTAGGATGGCATAATGTAGCAGATATATTTATCAATGAATCGTTCGATTACCTTTCGTCAGGCTCTAAATTTGATATTCATTATAATTCCCCGACTTCAGAATTTGAAGAACACATTGATTCTATAAAACAAAAATATCCGGATTTTGAAATTAACATAGTGGATTCCGATCCTCTACAAATGGATAATTTAAACCAAGCAAATCCTTTTGAGTATGATAACATCATTATTCTTTCTCAAAATTTAACTGAAGAAGATGCTGATAAAATTGACTCAGACACATTGGTAATCCTATTGTTGTTGAGAAAAATAAAATCAACTATCAATAATGCTAGTTCAAAAATAATTACACAAGTACTAAATTCTGACAACCAAGAAATAATAACTCAAACAGAAGTAGATGACTTTATTATCAGTAATAAATTAATCACAATGATTTTAGCTCAATTGAGCGAAGAACCTTTAATTCATAAGTTTTATACCGATATTTTCTCTGAAGATGGCAGTGAAATTTATGTAAAGTCAATTCAACTTTACACCAATAATTTTCCTTTAGAAACCACTTTTGGAGATTTAATTGGACTCGCAGACCAAAGAGAAGAAGTCTGTTTAGGAATAAGAAAAGGCGATAAAAGTAAAAACCCGAATGAAAACTTTGGAGTTACACTTAACCTAGATAAAAATGAAAAGGTAACATTAAATGAAAATGATTTTTTAGTGGTGTTATCGGAAGACGAATTGTAACGAGTTTAAATTATCTCATGATCAATTAATGAATTAGGAGAAATGTATGGTCTTGAAGGAGATTTTAGTGCTTTTTTTATGATTCTAAACCCAAATCATCCTAATTATGATGATAAATTAAATGATTTGGAATTAGAATATGAAATGTTTTCTGCAGGTTATGAAGATACATCAGCTGGTTTTTTAAAAGATGGAGGGGAGGTTTCAAGAATTGGAATGTTTCAATCAAAATTTGCAACAGAACAAATATATTCTATTTTAGGTGAAGTTGTATTTGATGTATATCAGATAAAATAAAAATATTATTATGAGTTGCTTACACAAATTTAATGATACAAAAGATCGATCTTTTTTAAGTTGAAATTACTATCTGCCACTTTCAAAAGTATGGACCACTCGCTAACTGTTGGTATATGAAATCCAACTGGCGCTAATATTCGAGAATCAGAAATCGCATAACCATTGTATATTTTACCAAATTTCTTCTTCATGGTTTTAGTTACTGAATTTATTACTACTCGTAGTGAAATATCAAACTAATTATCTATAATTTAAATGTTAACTTTAGCCAAAGTGCTTAGCTATCGTCAAGTATTATTTTGAGATTAGTGTTTTGTATATCCAGCCAGTATCTTCCTCAGAAATAGCTTTAGCCCAATTCTCGTTAATAAAGCTGGTATCTTTAATTATAAAAATGGATTCTCCTTTGCTTAATTTTTTTAAAACTTTACTGTTTTTAGTAGGGTCCTCCCTAAAGTTTGCAGTTTTTACGGTAATTCGATATTCATTTTCTTCATCAAACCAACGTGAAATATAATCAAATCCACCGTATATAAATAGGCCTCCTAATACTAATATTAAATATACTACCGAACTACAACCTCCTCCTAAACTAGTATCATCAGATTCTTGATCGTCTTTTTTTATATATCTGCTTCCGTCGACAATTATTTCTTCAGCCATTTCTGTATTCTAGTTATTACTTTTTACACGAATTTACGAATTAATTTGATTGATACAGATTGACTTTAGCAATATCTAATAGTTCCTGTTCTGACTCTGTTATAATTCCATCAGCTAGGGCAATATCCCTGCAGAAAAAATAAACTGACCTTAAGCGATTCTCATCGTACTTCTCTTTAATATTTTGGCAAATACCTTTGAAATAAATGGGAAGATCTTTAAGCTCAATTTCATCAATTTCTGCCTTTGATGCTTCTAAAACGGAAATATTCATTTCTACCTTTAACCCCATAGAATATGTAATTGCATTTACACTTTCACAAATATCGTGCAACTCCCTTTTATCAACATTTCCGTCTGATCTAGAAATAGAATAAAGCAATTTAAATACAATCTCAGACATTATAAATGACGCATTGGAGTCAATGGATTTGTTAATCTTGTTTGATTGAGGAATCAACTCTTTTAATTTAACTTCCTTCTTAATTAAACTATCCTTCAACTCTGATTCTTTCATTTTACTGTTTATAAAGAGTAAATGCTCATACATCTCCACTTTAAGATTTTCAAATAAAGTATAATCATCTCTTTTTTGACAACAATAAAGAATTCCTTCAATTGGGCCAGCAAACAATTTTTTATCCGATCCTGATTTAATTAGTGAGTAGAAATGACTCTTGTAATTTTCCTCAGCCTCTTGAATGTTTCCAAGAATGAGATTAGAGGCCCCAGAATAAGACCAAATAATGTGAAGACCAAAATTATCACCGATTCGCGTATTTAAACTCTCTCCCAGTTTAGCGACTTCTAATAAGTTTATGTAATCTTCCTTAAAGAAAAGGACCTCGATTATTCTAGTTATAGTATTAGATAAATCTGAAGCTTTTTGGAAGCTAATTCTGGTATTAGACAATAAGTTTTTAACAATTTTTATAATTTGACCAGCATCAATTTCAGAATAATTCAATAGTTTAATGTCATCCTCTCGTCTTGCCTCGATGTACAAACTATCTACGACATGAGTAAACATTTGGTCTACTGTTTCTTTAGATTTTAAACAGAGTGCTAAATACCTAGAGATTTCAGATGCTAGATTAAAATCTGATGATGTTATCGATGACTTTTTTAAAGCAGAAAGTGTTACAATATCGCTAGGATTAGAAATTAATGTTTTATAAAAGTCTCCTCTTAGTCGATCTTTTTCAATTATAAAGGGAAAGATATCAAAGACCTTTTTGAACCTCTGGATTTTTGACTCTTCGATAATAGTTCGATTGATATCATTTTCAATCCGATCAACTTCAGCTTTGTTTCTATAAGCGTCTAAAAGGAAGATGAGTACCAATTTAGAGCGAAGTGTGTTATCCGTTCTTTTCAACAAAACCTCAAAAATCTCATCCAATAAAACAAGATTTTTTTGATTATCCCTTGTTATCAAAACCTCTAATTGATTTAAAGTCTTATCAATTTGTTGGTAATTTTCAATAATATAAAATAAACTTTTGATTTGACTTTCATCCAAATATTTAAATGAATAAGCTGCTTTCCCCAAATACTCTGACGCCTGAGAAAGTTTGTTTAAACTTGTTAGCTTACCCGCAGTTAAAAGATTAAACTTCAAAGCTGACCTCTCAATCTCATCAATATTTAAAAAGAGGTTGCACCTATTACTGATTGACTTGAGAATATCGATGTCTAAATTATCAATATACTCATCTCCTTTAGAAAGGATAGAGTTGATAATACGTTTTTGAAATTCAATTATTTTCTGGCGGAATACATTAGAATTTTCTTTACTGTGGTTAGACCTAAGCCATTTGTGAAAGTTTTTATTTGTAAAAACATATACGTTATCTAAAGAAGGGTCATCTTCAACAAGACCCAAGATTTCTAAACTTTCAAGAATACTTATAATATGAATAAGGTCAATCTTCCATATATGCGCCACAATTGATGCATCAAACTTGAATCCAATATGCGATGCAGATTCAATAATCTTTTTGTCCTCATCAGATAGGGCATCAAACTTACTTTTCATTAAAATTTGCTCGCTATCCTCAAAGGTAAAGTTTTCATCCGGCTCTCTAATAAGTCTAAAGAGGTTTCCTTCAATACCCAAAAGGTTAAAGTTTTTCAAAGCCTGAATATAGTTAAATAAACTCCCAGGTTTAAAACTTTTAGCATTACTTTGAACTACATCACTCAAATGGGCCTTTAAATTCGGAGAGAAAACAACATTTTTATTATCACTTTCACTTTCATCTGAATCATCAGAAAAATAGGCATATCCATTTTCATCAAATAAAGCATTTAGAAAATCTTTGGAGTCAGTTGCTTTAAGTTGAAAATTTCGGATGTTTTCATCTCCGATTAAATCTACTACTTTTTTAAAACTATCATTAAAAATGATATCGTCGTTTTTTAAATTTAACTCCAATTCACTTACTGATAAAATAATTTTAAATTTCCGTGAAAGACTCCCTCTATTTTTAACTTTCTCAATGAAATTGAGTAAAAGTTCATTGGTGGCACTATCGACCCATTGATAATCGTCAAGAATAAGCACAAACTTTTTATTATCATCTTTATTGATTTTAGCCTGATCGACAAGAAATTCAAGGAGTTCTCCTGATATTTCATTTACACTTAGTCCATCATTATCATCAATTGAAATAAATTCTCCCAGATCAATTGGTCCGGCTTTGGAGGCTATCGTCGCCACCTTCTTCAATGAGTTAAAAGTTACAGACCTATCACTAAAGAACCCTTTTTCTATTTGATAATTCATATTGTCATGAAGACAAAAGGCTTCATAAAAGGGTTCGTAGAGTTGAATAACACCTTCTTTGAACTCATCAAAATCACCAATAAAAACTTCATAATTTTGGTTCTTCTTTTTAAATTCTCGGAAAAATCTTGTTTTACCGACTCCACTTCCGCCATCCACAATTGAAAGAATGTCAATATCAGAATTTATGAAAGCGATGATTTCTTTTTCCATAGAATCGATATTTAAACCTTTTCGGATAAATTGATGTGGATTCGTCAAAGAATTTAACTGTTCCTCGTCAATAACAGAATCGATATTATTTTTAGAGCGCGAACTAATGTATGAAATACCAGTTAAGGGAATCCACATTATTAATGCTATGTAAAAATTCGAAGAATGTTCCTCAAAATAGATAATACTGAAGTAATAGTTAACTATCAATAGGAATACACTCAAAACGTGCCAGCGAGAAATCTCCCCTTTGTTTGCATACTTATACCAAAGGTTACCTATGAGTCTAGAAGGCAATAAAAGAAGTACAATAAGAGGTAGAGCAATAAAGTCTAAATTAAAATCAAAAATGAACTTAGCGTAATTCATATAAAAAATATCACTTAAGATTGGAGCGCAAATAGCTGCAAAAATAAATTTACTTCTAAATCTCTTATCTGTAGTTACTGACTTTGAAAACTTAGTGGTAAACAAAAAAGACAGTATAAAAGAAATTCCAATGGGTAAGAAAACATGTAAGAAAATCCAAGCTTTAGATAATGGGTCTCCGATAAAGGCATTGATTCCGGGGTCTAACAAGCTCAATATATAGTTGGATATTTGAATGGAAACGATTACAAAAACCAAAATAATAAAATCTGCCTTAATATTCTCAAGGGTGAACCTTGCTTTGATCTTTTCAAATGAATTCTCAAAACCAATAATAATTAATAAAAAGAATACGATATAGCTGGCAATTAAAATATAGAGTGAATCTGTAAACGACTCAGACTTATCAATTTTAAAAGCTTCGTAATATTTTACAGCTGCCAACTCTAAATCATCCTTGTCAATAACATTTAAAGTTACACCTTTATAATACAAATTTTCTAGTATTGATCCTTTGTCTTCAATTGAAAGATTATAAACTTTATCTATTCTATAATAATCAAATATTTTTTTCCAATCGGCTTGAGTCAATCTGTTTTGCTTATACCGCATAAATCCCTGCGCACCAATAATTTTAGTTATCTCGTGAGGTTTAATTGCGTAATGATTTGTTTCACTCGTAAGAAAATCTGTACAAACCCCCAATATACCTAAGTCAAATGGCGAATAATTTACCAAAATAAAATGAGAATTATCTAAAAGATTACCTTTAGAGAAAGGATCGTTTTGTTCTAAAACATTCAACATGACATCTTCAACTAGCAATTCTTCAGGAGAGTCAATTATGTTAAAATCATTTCGGTAACCTGAAATTATCGAGTAGTGAGGGTATATATAGTTTAAGTTATCAGTTGCAATATCTTTGGATACTACCAGCTCATCTTGCAAGCTTTTAAATCGAGGGAATAAACTGTTATAAAGTGATGTATCTTTTATGTTTTTTAAATCATTTTCTGCTGAGTCCAAATAATCAAATACAAGTTCTAACTCATAATAACCATTTAATAGAGAGGCGGAATAAAAAGATGCTATTTCGGCTCTTTCCATATGCTTCAAGAAATCAGATTCTTGACAAATTGATTTATTAGAAAATAAGAGAAGGTTAAATATTAGCAAAAGAAAACTAGAGTTCTTCATTGGTATTATAATTTTTTGTTTGACACAGCAAGATAGGAAAATTATCCGAAAAACTTATTTAAAAATAAGTCCACCATTTTTATTATTTTAAACCGGTTCTATCGCATTAATTATTTTTCAACGTTTTGCAGAATTTTATTTTGTATGAATTAGTCTTAAAATCTTTTGTCAAATTAACTGATTAGATTTTCAAATCTAAAGATTTTTTGGAAGAATCGATTTTTATTGTCATATTTGTTTAATAATCAATCTTTTTACAAAATCATGAAATCAAAAAAATGGTCTAATTCAAGTTTAGAAATCTCTTTTTTTCTTCTTCTTCTTATATTTATTAATTCTTGTGGAGAAAGTTCTTCCCTCTCTCTTTTTGATAAAGGCTTTAATGCAAGCGGAAAAATTAAGGATGATAAAATCAATGATAATGTAAGAATGTTTTGGTCAAAGGATACAAGAAAATCGATTAACAAAACGGAATGTTCTAATTTCAATGTAATTATAGACATGTCCTCTGGGTTACACATGGGGGTAAACGATTCGGAGCCTTTAATGGAGGCAGTTTTAGATGATATGATAGGTAAGGCTCATTTTCATAAAGTGGGTCAAGAAGAGAGTGTAAAAGAATTAATTTTCGATAGTAAAATACAAGCTTTTGACATTATAAAAAATGCCCAAAACTACGGAGGAGCTTGGTCAAAATTAGAGCCAGGTCTTGAGTTAGTAGTTAAGAATCTTTCAAAACCCACTTTATTCATATCAGATTTTCTTCTTGATAAAGGTGATTCAAGAACAACAGAAAATACAAGTTATAAAAGTGTTTCCACAACATCAGTTATTGAATTTCCCTGGGCAAAAGAATGGTTTAAGAAGTGGTTTGCTGCCGGGAACAAACTAGATGTTATTGTTTGGCCGTATGACAAAAATGGCACGATAACGAATTATTATTACTGTTTTTTCATACCTAAAAATCGTCACTTGGAAGGATCTGTTTTTAATCTTAATGAATATTATAATTTAGCGAAAACAAGCAATGATAAAGTAACTAAACTATCTATTGACCCATTGGCTATAACCTATTCGGGTAATTCTATTTATGAATATATAGAAAATGGTAATAAAGATTTATTTAATGAGAATAATGTTGAAGACAACTATTCGGTTTTACAATTTCATTACAACAAAGCTACTAATGAAGATACTTATAAAGAACTAGAAAATCTTGCTTTAACCACAAACAATCAGAGTCCTTGGAAAATATCGGTTTCTGAGAAAACAGAAAATGTAACTGCAGGTTTCCTTGAGGAAATTGGAAGTAAGGTGAAAACCAATTCAAACTGGCAATTTACATCGTTTAGCTCTAGCTCTTTGGCATTGCAATTTGATTTGAAAGGAGGAAGTAATTTTGCAGTTACGAAAGCTCAAGAACCAATTCTTTTTGTTTATAGACATGACCTCTTACTGAATAATATTGTTCTGAATGAGCAGTTTAAGATAGATGCGAACATGCTCAAATGTCAAGTTTTTGCAGATAGAAATAAATTTACTCATGAAGCATTGTATAAAAATATAGTCGATGGTTTAAGTGAGGCCCAAAATGACATAAAACAGCTAATCCAAAAAGAACCTTTGTATACGACCTATACAATAACTGGGATTCCAAAAAATAAATAAATTAAATTAATAATCATGTTCGAAATAATCAACTTTGAAAATTACGAAAGTAGCATTATGCAAATGCAAATGTACTTTATTGTTATAGGTTTGCTTTTTACTTTACCAATAATGTTAATCAATCGGTCCATTAAGTATGGAATGAAAAAGGAAAAAAACCTGGATGTCATGAAGAGAAGAATTTTTTTCTTCTCAGGCTTAATCATCCTATTTGTTTTGGTCGTATTACCTGGTTTTGGAATTTTTGGTAATATTAAGGGTCAAATGACAGCGGTAATTGAAAGTGATGAAGATATTATTATTCCAGCTATAGATAATGCTTTCACTATGTGCTTATTATTTTCAGTTTTTGCATACATATCGCTTTACGTTTTGGTAGCCTATGTGGCTTCATTGTTTAAACAATATAAACAAATGACCGTTTTCAGGTCGAATAATAAGTTTTTTGGGTTATTTTAATAATCTTCAAATTTTACTTAGAATTAAATTATAAATTATGAGTCAAAAATTATTTTTAGTTACTGCAGGCGGAACTGGTATGAGATGTTTACAATCTTTCATCAATTTATGCGCCTTAGGCATGTTTCCTAATACCGACATAGATATTCTTTTGTTAGAAACGGACGAGGAAAACAAGGACAAAAAAAATACGGAAAATCTTATTCAGTATTACAAAAAAATACAAGGTAGTGAAGGTAGTAATAATAGCAAAGACAGAGGAGTTGGAGAGTTTTTTAGTGCAAACATCAATCTTTATGTATTTGTGCCTGACTACTCCACGGAAGAAACTAGAAACTTTGTTGTTTTATCACAAGTGGAAAGAGGTAATTCCGAAACTAACAGAATGTTGGCGAATATATTCTATGAAGAAGGTGTGCAAGAATTTAATTTAGCTCATGGTTATCGTGCGCAGACACATTTGGGTTCTTATCTGATGTATCATGCTTTTATAGATGAGATAAGAAAATCTACTGCAAGTGATGAGTATGGCAGAAATAGCGATCTTTTCAAATTTATCAAACATATTAATTCTGCAAATCAAGTTGGCGCTAAAGTATTCTCACTAGGATCATCTTTTGGTGGAACAGGAGCATCTTCCATCCCAGTAGTTCCAAGAGCAATTTCAGATTCTTGTAAAATTATTAGTGATGATAAAATAAAAATGGAGAATATTTATTACGGAGCCGTTGTATTAAGTAGTTATTTTAATTTTCCGCCTCCCTCAGATGCGCACAAAAAAAAGGACAAAATCATTGCTGATAGCCAATTTTTTCAACATAATAGCGCAGCAGCTCTTATGTATTATGTAAATGATACAACCATATTAAAAACCTACAAAAGATTGTATATGCTTGGTTGGGGTGATTTTAAATTAACAGATACACAAGAGTTCAAAAATTTATATGCTGAAGATATAGGTGGTTCAACGGTAACTGGAGGTAAAAAGCAACAGAACCCTGCGCATATTTTAGAATTATTTGGCGCTATGGCAGCCAAACATTTTTTCGATGAAGCCACTACGAAAACAGAGGAGTTAACACAAATAAGCTCTACTGAGTTTAAATATAAATCATTGGATTCTGAAAAAAATGAAACTAGCTATATACCAAGTGTAAAATTTGAAGACCTTTATTCGACCAAAGGAGATGAAAATAATAAAGGTGAAAGAGCTACTCATGAAAAAATTAGAGACAATTTTACAGCATTCTTCTCCTTAGGTTGCATCCTTAAAAAACATTATGATCGAGATATTACCTTCTTGTTCAATGACTTGAGACTTTATAATAGTAATTATGATCAAATATCCGATGATCAAATTGAGGGATTAAATCGGTTTTTTGAATATTTCACTGATATTCCAATTCAATCCTCAAGTGAACAAACTAGTGATTACCCAGGTTGGTTCAAGCAAATTCATAAAACTTTTCATGGTACGCCAGGAAATGGCCCCGATGAAAAATCCTTCTTTGGGTTAAGTAGTAAATCATTCCATAAGGATGAATGGTGGGAGAACTATATGGAATTGAGGGGGTTAAAAGAAGAACAGGCAAAGGATAAATTCATTTCGCTTTTCAAAAAGACTAATAAAAATAAACCAACTGGAACTAATAATGATTTTCTAATCGCTATTAGAAATACATTTTTTCAACTAGAAACTTATGATGCAGCTTCCCCTAAAGCAGGTTCTTCTAAGAAAACAACTAAATAATTCATAATCAAATAATAAAGTTATGACAAAGACGAGAGTAGCAGTTTTATCAAAAAACACAAGTTTATCCGATGGGATAACTAAATCCGAAGACAGTTGGAGTACAATGTCTCAGGTGAATAATTTTATTCATTCTATTGATTTACCAGAGTTAAATACTGAGTCAAGTGATGTTTACGGAATTCTAACTGCAGTTCCATCTCCATGGGTTAGGGCTTATATGATGCGAAATGCATTAACAGTTGAATTTGTAACTGATCACGCAAAAGAAATTGGAGACACTCCAGGAATGACATCTCTTTATGCAGCAATGCAAGATGAATTTAAAGGACTAATTGCTTGTATAGCTTTATACGGTACAAGAATAACTATCAAAGAAGTTACTTTAAAATATGAAGATGAATTAGATTACGAAGAAATGTCACAAACAGACGTTTTAAAGAATCTACGTAATATCTATGAAACATCTGGTGCTTTTGGAAACATGCTTTTTGAGCAATTAGATATGTGGAATCACCCAGATAAGAAAAAGGAAGATTTCAACCCTGCTTTTTTTCAGTTAATTTTATTAGATAATGTAGTAATAGGTGCAACAAATCCGCAAACGCTAGCTTATCCTGCTGCAAATTATGATTTAAAGAACAATGAAATTCCTTTTTTTAAAAAGGGTAGATTTAGAAACCCAATTCATTTTTTAGATGCTTCTCAACTTGAAAAACTATTCCACTATATAAAAAAGTTAAAGGATCAAATAGGTGATTTTGAAAAATTGATGATAAAAAAAGATATTAATCTATTATCAATTCAAAGCTTTATGAGAGAGTTTATGCAGGAAATTCGTGATCATATTGTCAAAAATTTTCCTGAGCATAAAATTAATGAAACAGGTGTACTTGATTACTTTGACAAATTTAACTATCCATTTGACATTCTTTTCAACATGGACATGAAAATTTACAAGACACCTGATGGAAGATATTTAAGCTCTAATGAAACCGGAAATCTTGAAGAATTTAATCCTGACTTACTTTTATTATCCTCAGAAACCTCTAAAGTAGTAATGTTAGACGCAAAAGAAGGTTTTAATCCGGAACTTTCTACAGTGCTGCAAGCAAAAGATAAAGATGACAACATGTATTATTTTGCTATGCCGTTAAGTCCAGATGGGTTAAATGAGTTATATGACGAATTAAACGATTTAATGATAGAGGATAAAGGTGATAAATATTTATCAGCCGAATATAATAATCAATCTAAAACACTTAATGTGCGTTTAGATTTATACATATCAGGGAATAAAACGCCTTTTTATAAAAAATACAATGTTTACAATCCTGAAAAACCATTAAAAACCAATATTATTATTTGGCCAAATTTTGTTGCTAATAATTGGAGAAATTATTACTTATACTCCGAATTAGTTCATAACAAGAAGGGATTAAAAGCATTACCAATGTATACAAATGACAATCTTAAAGGAATAAGGAGGTCAAAAAATGGTGATATTTTTCATACCTCACTTGATAATAGAAAGCATTATCAAAAAGATTTTCAATCAGATATAATTGTTAAATATGATCCAGATAAATTAAAGGAACGAGATTTAAATTATGAAATTTTTAAATCACAAATTCCATTTAATGGTATCGAAATAATGGCCAGTGAATCGAAATTAGAAGACATCTGCTGCGGTTTTGTACTAATGAAAACTAAATCAAAAAATGCTAAAGAACCAATTATTAATTTTAGTGACAATAGAAATGAACTAGAGTCAGTTTCCGTTGGCGTTGACTTTGGAAGTACTAATACTGCTATTACATACGCAACAAAATCAAGCGAGCAAAAAACATTAAAGCTAATCAATCGAAGAAGATTTATTCTTGGAAGAGAAAACAATGATAATAACCGTTTTGCTTTGCCAAATGAATTATTTTTCTTTCAGAATGATGCAACAAACTCGACAATTAAATCTGCACTGTTATGGCATGATCATTTGCGATTATCAAATCCAGAATTGGATATGTCTCAAGAAATTTCAGGTGGAACACCTATATTTGAAAGAAATATTAATATAATTGATGGAGAGTCAAGTACACTTAACCTTGCCATTTCAGAAAATGAAAATGCAAAATTATTGTACGATTTAAAGTGGAAAAGAGCGGACAAATATTTAGTAAATAAGAAATCTTTTTTGAAATCAATTTGGCTTTTAGTAAATGCTGAACTGTTTTCACATTCAATGAAACCAATGGAATTGTTATGGGCTTACCCAAATTCAATGCCGAAAGATTTGAGGAAAACCTATGAAGGAATTTATCAAGAGGTAATTAATACTGTTTCTCCTATAAAAGAAAGTGGTATCACAAAACTTGCCAAGCTATCTGCTGCAAGAAATGAGTCACATGCAATAAGTGAAAGTGAAGCTGTCTGCAATTATGCCCTAACTAAAGGTGGAATTGGAGTGAATTCTAAATCTATTTTTGTTGGAGTTGATATTGGTGGTGTAACATCAGATTTACTGATTCTAACCAGTGATCCAGGAGAAGCGAGAGCTTTAATGGTAAAACAGTCTTCCGTGAAAATTGCCGGGAGTAGGTTGTCATTAGCAATAGGAAGGTCTACTTCTCTACAAAAATGTATAGCGCATTTTGCAAAGAAAAATAAGTTAGAGCTTTTAGCTGTTGAAAAGATTAACAAAAAAACTGCATCTTATTTAACTAACTTGTTATTCGAAGAACTTCAAGACAATTTAGAATTAGAGCAATCTTTTTATAGTGAATTATGGGACCCTGAGAATGAGGAGCTTAATAAAGATCATACTAGAGGTTTAGTTGCAATTGCTTCATATATATGTGGCCTATTGATGTTTCATGCGGGTCAAATGGTAAGAAGTGTTATTGAAAAAGACTCAAAATCTGAAAATCCTATATTTGAAGAAATTCACACAGGGTTTAGTCTAAATGTAGCTTCATTCGGTAAGGGAGGAAAACTATTTGATTGGCTTCCTATAGCTTTAAATCCAACAGAAGCTGAATCATATTATCTAAATTGTTTTAAAAATGGTTATTATTTGGATGGTGAAAAAGATAATATGATCAATACATTTCATTATTCTGTAGAAAGGAAAGATCTTAAAATGGAGGTAGGTTTGGGTCTCACATCTCCTAGAGGAACTATGTCAATAGACCCTGATGCTAATAAAGAAATTTTAGGAGAAGATGGATACATTTTTAAAGACAAAAAAACTGGTATAAAAAAAGAACTTGCTTGGAACTCTTCCGTGGATTCTAATCATATTTTTGAATTTGGAGAGGATTTAATGTATCCTGCTTCTATCAAGACAGAAGAAAAAGAATCATCAGGATTAGTAAGATTTGAACGATTTCTTTCTATTTATCTAGACTTAGTTAAGGAATGGGATTTATTTGATTATTCAGAAATTTTCCACAAAACTCCAACATTTGCTGAAATAAAACTTGAGAATTATGTTAAATCTGATGCTGATTGGATTGCAGGTAAAAAGGTTAGAATGCGAACTGGTGAAGAGTCTGATTTTAGATTTTCATGTTCTCCTCTAATTTATCAAGGGATGTGTTATTTAGATGAAATAATTATAAAGTCAATTTATGGTGACGAATAAAATATTATTTCTCTAGCATTAATCAATTCTGATTATTAAATGTAGCAATTAACTCTGTCTTTTTAGGTACTCCCAGGTCATACTTTATTATAAGCAAGAAAAATCAAAGAATATGAACCAACTATTTAGCATTTTAGTATTGATAGCATTATCAAACAACCTATTTGGTCAGGATATTAATTTTGATGTTAAACTTGACAGCTTGAAAATGATTTCGATTGAATTGAAAAATGAATTGAAGCCAATCCAGGATAAACTAAATTCGGTAAACGAAGAAATTAAAATTCTTACACTTCAACAGAAAACTCAAAACAAAAAAAACGTTGAATCTAATGGAATCGCAACTAAAACTTCAGGTGGAGAAACTGAGTTGTATGAAAAACACGACTATCAAAGTAAAAGCTTGATTTCTATTCCTAACAATTCTACAATTAAGGTTTTTGAGAAATATGACTTTTTCTTAAAGGTTGAATTTAATGGAATAGTAGGATGGGTGAACGAAGGATGGATATCAACTAACGATGAAATCAACAAGCTACAAGATAAAAAACCCGATTATTCATCACCGTCAACAAGTTCGGGTACAAAGCCCAATGCTCCAATATCAAAGACTCTCAATCTAAGGAGCTATGCATCTGTACATAAACATCCAAGTGAAGAAAGTTTAGAAATAAAATCCTTCGCAAAAGAAAACGTAACTCTGATTGGATATGTTAACGGCATGTTCAAAGTTAAATCTCAGAGTGACTTAATTGGATATACCCCATTTGGTGACATTGAATATAACAAAGCAAAGTATTTTAAACTTCTATTGGAAAATGAGCTTTCAAGTAAAGTCAAATTTGATAGAAGGCATATTTATATAAAAGGAGCAGGAGTTACAAAGATTAATTCTGCAAATGGTGTTGATTTTGCAATAGATTGGGGATATTTCAACAGTGAAAAGGAAATTAAATACATAGATTTTTATGTTAAACCCTATAACAAGGTAGGTGATGTTCAGCGGTGCTCAATTACTGGCGCTTCTACTTTTAAAGGACAGTTAACAGGACCAATTAGTGCATCTGATAAATTTGACAGAAGGGTATGGAGAACAGCTTGGTACAACAAAACAATTTCGTGCATTAAAATAACAAAAATAACTGTGAAGTATTTGGATGGGTCAAATTATACGTACGTAAAAGAATTGCCAAAGATAATGGATTCTGACTACGTTAATAATTGTGGTTATTGAAAATGAAGTCCAGCATTTAATGGTCTGGCTAAATTGGGTTTTCTGGATTTAAAAGAACAGGATAGAATTAATTTCCAGGAATATTTCTATTCAAATCAAGGAACATCAGATCATTGGGAGGACAATTATATTAATTAAAAATAAGTTATATGTTTAAAATTATAAAATACATCGTTGTAATTGTATTAATAGGTGGTGGAGCATACTACCTATTAAATTATGATGAGGACAATAAGGAGAATAATGATTTTGTAAAAAGTTCGAAAGATTTTTCGAAAGACGCAATAAAGTTAACAAAGGAATTAATCAAAGAAGGAAAAGAATTTGTTGATACCAGTGATATTTTCGATCCTAAAGAACCACTAGATTCAGCTTTCTCTGAGCAAAATAAAAAATAATTTTCTTTTGGGAAATGATATTGGTTCTGTCGTATTAACATGGAGTAACTAATAAATGTTTAGATTTGGCTTCATCTAATACTGAAATTATGTTTGATTGTCAACTTTTAAAATTCAGTGAGGTTCATTCAATTTATTTTTAACAAAATTATTATACACATGTATATTCCGAACAGGATGGTTTGTATCTGCACATACGAGGAAGTTTAGGTGAAATGAATTTTTGATAGATAAAAATAAAAAAAATAGAAATTCTAGTCATGTGTTGAAATAATTTAAAACGATTTCCCAGTTTTTGAATTCAGGAGAACCAAAATGAATCCATTTTCCGGTAAATTCAGATGCGCCATTAAATCTTCGGTCGTCAATTAAGTAATCCCCAATTAAGAGATGTTTGTGATGGGATAAAATTAGTTTTTTACGTACTAATTTTTCGTTAAAGTGTCTTGTCATCCACAGCCTCTTGTGCATCCATGCCTCGGGATTATCCCAGGGGGCAGTGGAAAGAAAAAAGATATCAAATCTTTCATTTGTCAATAATTCATTTACTGCAGACAAAGCACCAGGAATAGGTTCTAAATTTTCATAAACTCCCGGAAGTTTATCCGGTCTACCAATGTAGGGAGTTATTTTTCCTAAAGGATGCTCGTTTCGTCCTTTTTCAAAATCAGCAAGAACTCCATCTAAATCTATATAAATAATTGTTTTCATTTTATGAGTCTGATTTGTTATATTTAAAGATGATAAAAAAAGAGGAATTACCCAATTTTATAACTGAATTGATGTACAAATGGTTGTGCGATTATCAGTCAGGTTCATTTGAAGAAATCACAACTTTAGGTCTTTTTAATTGGCGGAAGAAAATAGACAAGAAGAATCGTATAGTCCTAGATCCTCAAATTCAAAAAGAAGTAATTATCAAACAATTAAATTTTTCCAGGGCCTATTATTTTCATGAATCAACACCAACTGAGCTCCATGTTTATGTTGTGTCTGGTTTTTTCAAAGCGGGTAGCAGGAATTCAACTGCTTATAAACTGGAAGGAGGAAAATTTAAAGCCTTTACAATTGCCGGCACAAGAACACTCATTTCATAGTATTTGCTTTTCAATTTGATTCATATTATACTTTAGGTTGGAGTTAACCTTCACTCTTCTTCATCTATTATCTCGTCAAAGAATCCATCAAAGACTGGGTGGTCATCATTCAGTATTTGCTCAAAAAACATTTTGTCTAAGATTCTATCAACATCTTTACCGAGTTTGAATATGATAAATCCAAGAAATGGAATTGTAAGTATTAATGCTGTCGGAATCCATCCCATAATAACACCTGTAATAATGGACAATCCTATCAGCGCCAAAATTATGGACAAAACTATAAGTGAGTTTTTTTTTCGTTTGTAGTTCATGTGTTAAAGTGATGAAATTTATAGTTATAAATACTATTTGTTGTTGAAGATAAGTGTTTTTAATAAAATTGCCAATGAGTTAATTGTATAAATCTCAATATTTTAAAATCTAAGATAAACTTATTGGCCCCTTGGAACTTCAACTCATCAATTTTGGACTAAAAATATATTGGACATAGTTAAGTTTTTATTTTTTGGAAATAAAATTTAGTTTGAATCTAATCTTTATTGTTCGAAATTATCTAATAAAAAGTTGATTTTTAGTACATTTATTAAAACAGACGTTAAATGAAGAATTTTTTTCAGATCAATCAATTTTATCAGTTGTGTGAAGAGCTGTTCAAGGGTTGGTTAGATAAACATGCTAAGATTCAATCAGACGACTTATTGAATTCCATTTGTGATGTTGGCCACCCGCCATACCCATATTGGATAGCTGAGAATAATGATACTCCGTTATTTTTATTGTCAGTTTCTCCAATGATAGAAGTGGGAGTTAATTTGGGACAAGATACATTTCATGACTATTTAAGCTTCTCAAATAGTTTTAAGTTCAAAATGAATAATTCGATTGATTCAGTAAATCGCTCGATACCACTTTCTGAATATATAGATTTCGCAAAAAACAATGAATTTAATTCGCTGATGAGTCTATATGCGATACCCTTCGTTACAAAAAAGTTTGATTTAGATGAGTATTTTAATCAATTAAGAAATTCATTTACTCTCTTTGGATATTATTTGTCATTGGAATCATTTTTATTAAATAAGCCGGTATTAATTTTCCACCCAGTAAATGAGAGAATAGAATTGGGAAAGGAGGAATGGAAGCAGGATCGTCAACTAATGTTTCAAATGGAATTGTCAAATTTTGATTTTGATACAACACAATATAGTATTTTGGAATTAGATAGCCAGGGTAGACCGAATAAAGTAATGCTTTCCGATTCATTGAATTACGTTGTTATTTATTTGAGCGCGAATTGAAAATAATCCCTAACTTAAAAAAATCAAATTGCAGGTAATTAATTGCCTACGCTAAAAGATTGAATTTTATTTCAAAAGGAGCAAAATGAAAAAGGGTGAAACCAAAATTGTATTGGAAACAATTTAAGCTTACTGCTGTTTTAGCGAATAAAGTTCTTATTGCCCTAATATGATGGATATGGTTAATTGTAAAAATTTCAGAAGTCAGTATTTGAGAATCTCTTTTTTTTATTCATTATTAGAGATTTTCTTGCTTTACTACCTGTATTCTGATAGAAAAAAATAGAAGTTATTTTAATATTAAACGTAAAGATTAAAAAGGATTAGCTTTCAATGTGTTCATTTTTAATTAAATTTAAATCAATTAGCTGAGAAGTTAAATGTAAAAGTTAGTTACATGAAAAAATCAGCCGAAGAATTATTTTAGAAAGTAAACTTTTTTCAAATGAAGAATAATGAACCAACAAACAAATCAATAGGAAAACAAAGATCCGTTTTTTATAAAATTATTTTACCCACTCTTATTTCAATAATACTTGTTTTTTTAATTTATCAAAGTGACATTATTGACGATTACAATTGGATTATTTTTTGTTTAGGCTTCCCATTTTTTTATCCCTATTATTGGTTAAGGGAATGGATGAAACGATGTCCTAAATGTAATTGCTGGTCAGCTGATGAAATTTTGAAAAAAAATTTATTGGATTACAATGACCGAATAAGTAATGTTTCTGAAACAACCACTGAGAATAACATCTCAACAACCAATCATTTTAAAAAAACTTATACTACGTGGTATTATAAGCTTACACATAAGTGTAAATTTTGTGATTATGTGTGGGAAACAAAAAAAACCGAAACTTCGTCAGAAAAGGAAAGGTTATAAAATAAATAGTAGAAAGAAGTAATTAAAAGTTTTTTTAACCCTTATTAAGAACAATATGACAGCAGAAATTTATAGAAAAACTCGTGATTCCGGGGGAAACTCAACCAGATTATAGTATGTTACTCTGCTTCTGTCCATCGCATGTTCGAAAGTTGTTTCGTCTTGGATTCGACCTGAGTATAAAAGAAGTTTAAAACCATAAATTAACAATATGAAATACACAATTGAAATGACTGGCTGGGAGTATCACATTCAAACTAAAAGCTTGGATGCAGATCAAACAGAACAAGCAAGGTGGGATATCGATAATCTCTCAGAATTAGCAGACTTACATCTTAACGGTGAAGGTGATTTTGAAATATGCGCTCTTGATAATAGTGGAAATGGTCCGCTATCCTTAACAGTTTTTGATGAGAATAACAACATAGTGTTAGAACTTGAGGCTAGTGATTTTTCACATTATTCAGAAATCGAAGAGTTATGCGATAAAGATTGGGACAAAGACTTAGAAATAAACCCCGAGTATTCAGATAATTACGAAAACACATTATATCTTGAAAAAGATTATAGTGGGTCTACTTTTTATTATGAAGTAGAAAGTGATAAAATTCCCAATAAAGAGAATTTTCTTTACTCATCTCTATGTATAGGAACTCCAAATGGTGATATTGACCTAATTGGCGGATTAATATTTAAATCAAAAGTGCTAACCGGTGAGCTGCAAAGTGGCAAACACAAAGGAACGTATATGAATCTATATACCTCTGAAGGAGAAAATGTTGAAATATATGATTAAGTGGGAAACTTTAGATTTTATTGAAGATAAAATAGATTTTTCATGAAACACGCAACTAACCTAATATGTTAACTTTGGCAAAAATTAAAAGCAAAAATTATGATTTTTTTAAAAAACATTAAAAATGAGCCTCATTTATTGGATACTATAATTCAAAAGCGAATTGTAGGTGAATACACATATATAATGGCTATTGGGTTAAGTAAGTATGTCGTATCAACTAGTCCAAAAGCTTACAATGAATTTTGCGGAAAATTTAAATGGGACGATGAGGAAGAAATGACAATCGGATTTTATTCAAATCAACATGATCCGGATGAATGGATAAACAAATGTATAGAAAGCGAAATAGTTGAAGACGAATTTTTCCCATTTGATGATTTTGATTATTCTGTAATTAAAGAAATGTCAGCCAAACTTTATAATGAATATATTAAATTCGAAGATAATTCTGAAGAAAGAAAAATAAACTCAAATTATATTGAAAAATTGACAGAGGAAAGAGATGGTATTGCTGATAATTATTATGAAATCTTTCCACCTCAAGGTTTTTTCTGGACAGATGATTGGAATCCTGAAATAGTAGGTTATTTCTCAAGGATTAAAGATGTTTGGGGTCTAGACTACAGTTTACCCGAATACTTTTAATAATGATAAGTCAAACACAATTGAACACGAAATATTTAAAAAGTTTTTTGCTCAACAAAAGAGTATTTCATATAAGTATTTAATAAAAGAAAAAAATATCAAATCTGAAGTTTTATATTGGCATCATTTATAGTAAAAATAGATAGAGTATTGACCTTAATTCTCTAAAAATTATAGCAGATATTTTATTAATAAAAGATGGTTAAAATTATGAAAAATGGAATTTGTTAAAATTATAAAAAACGAATTATTTTCTTAAAATTAACTGAGTGAAGTAATTAAAAGTTTTTTTTTCACTAATTAAGAATAATATGACAGCAGAAATTTACAGAAAAACTCTTGATTCCAGAGGAAACATACTGAACTCAGATATAATGAAAATTGATAGAGATTTGATTACAAGATGGTTGTTGAACAGAATAAAAGTTCCACAATTTAAAAATAGAATAAGTATGATGAAATTTGTAACAGGACTAAGTTTATTAACTGAACCTATATCAAGTGATTTATTTGGACCAGTCGATTTTTTCTATGATGAAGACAAAACTGTTCTTAAAACATTCAATTTATCGGTGGATTTAATAGATGGCACCAATTTAGATATTATTGTAGATAAATTTAATCCATGGAGCGATGATTTTCCCGAAGCAAACAGAAAATTGAGAGATATCCTTCAAGAAGAAAAACAAGAAAAATTGGATATTAAAACTTACTCATCTTATTCTTCTAATTTAGAAGAAGACGGTAGTTTCATTTTTCAGAATATATACGTTGATAATTTTATAACTTTCTTAACCCATGATTATTTAAACTCGAATCAAAATAGATTTTTAAAGTGGTTTAATTCAAATAATGAACAAGTTAACTATGAAGGAGATAATGAAGAGTTTTGGGTCTTCAATTTGACTTAATGGATTCTTAAAAAAATAATTACATTTATAATAAAAAAATATGAATATTGAAGAAACACATCAAAGAGTAAATGAAATTTATTCGAACAATTTTGAACTGATTTTGAAGGGATTCCGAGAGAATAATGATATAAATGAGATCAGTTATGATTTGGAAGAACTCTATGATGAGGAAAAAAGTTTGGGCTGTCTTCTTGACTATTTAGTTGAGAATGAGAAATGTCAAATATGGGATACCCCGTATATTATATTTTTAGTGCTCAATCATCCAGAAAAAGTATATACTTATTTTGAATAATGTATACTGTTTGATTTTAAGTACATCCTGAATATAAAAATGAGATGAGAGTTAAACAAAGGTGTTAGGAGATATCAAAATAAGAAACACAGTTGTTTAAATAGCCTTAAAAGAATTGAATAGATAAATATTTTAAGATTCAATTGTTCGACTTATTGAAATCAACTTGTGATCTTGGTTACCTGAGAAGTTAAATAAAAAAGTTAGTTACATATGAAAAAAGTAATTTGTCCTCATTGTGAGGAGTTGTTTGAAATAGATAAGGCAGGATATGCTGACATTTTGAAGCAAGTTAGAAACGATCAGTTTCAAACAGATTTGGAAACTCAATTAGCTTCAATTAAGAAGCAAAAAGAATCAGATTTACAGTTGGCATTAGCTCAAGAGAAATCAAAATTTCAAAAAGAGTTATCGGTCAAAGAAAATGAGCTGTCAGTTTTGAAGGCACAGAGTAAAACGGAATTATTGGAGAAACTTGCTGAAAAAGATGCTTACTTAATTGAGTTGAAATCAAAAATCGACAATTTTGAAACAGCCAAAAGTCTGGCTATTTCGGATGCGACAAAGGAGATTGAAAAGCAACGAGACACTTTTCAAAATGAACTTAAGACAAAAGAACTTGAAAAAGAAAACTTGAAGAGTTCGCTAGAGCAAAAGTATTCTGTTGAGCTACAAAACAAAGATTCGATAATAAAGTATAAAGACGAGGAGATAGCTCGGGTTAAGGACATGAAATTAAAACTTTCTACGAAAATGATGGGAGAGAGTCTAGAACAACATTGTGAAATGGAATTCAATAGTCTCCGTTCTACTGCATTTCAAAACTCATACTTTGAGAAAGATAACGATGCTAGTTCAGGAACTAAAGGGGATTTTATATTTAGAGAAATGGACGAGACAAATGAAAATGAAATTGTTTCGATCATGTTTGAAATGAAAAACGAAAATGAAGCAACAGCAAATAAAAAAAGAAACGAAGACTTTTTTGCGAAACTTGATAAGGATAGAATTGCAAAGAAATGTGAATATGCAGTTTTAGTCTCATTATTGGAATCAGATAATGAATATTACAATAAAGGAATAGTAGATGTATCGCATAGATATGAAAAAATGTACGTGATCAGGCCACAGTTCTTTATCCCTATAATTACTTTACTTAGAAATGGAGCTATGGGTTCTTTGAAATACAAACAACAACTTAGTTTAATGAGAAACCAAAGTATTGATGTTAGTAAATTCGAAGATAAAATAACTCAATTTAGAGAAGGATTTGCAAAAAATTATGTTTCTGCTCAAACTCACTTTGAAAAAGCAATTGAAGAAATTGATAAATCAATAAATAGAATGCAAAAAGTAAAACAAGAACTAACCATTTCAGGAAATCAATGGAGGCTTGCGAACCAAAAGGCAGATGGATTAACAATTAAAAAACTAACATTTGGAAATCCTACCATGAAATCGAAATTTGACGAGATAAAGAAAAAATAGATGTTTTTGGTATTTATCAGAATAAATATTTATTTTCTTTAAAAAAAATATGAGTGTAAAATTAATAATTAACTGTAATACATCTGTAAAACTTAATTCTGAATCACAAGATTTATTAAGTTCAAAGAACATTCCGTATGAGATTTCGGGTGATATGCTCTACTTTTTATCGAGTAATGATATCGAATTTTCAACTAATGACTCCTCAGATTATAGTTTCATAGTTGACATGTTATCTGATATGCCAAAGTTTCATTTAGGTGGTGACTTCACCAACTTTAATGAATCTGTTCAAAAAACAATTATTGAAGTTTTTGATGAAATTCAACTTGATATAAACTTGATAGATTCATATTCTGGTGAAAGTGATTGGTTAGATTTTAGATTGAATAATGATTTAACATTTGACTATCTATTTGAAAGTGAAGACGATTAAAAATTTACTATAGCTTAATACCTCAGTAATTTAAAATAAGGACTGTAACCCTGATATGGCACGTGCCTCTGGTCTTTGTATACTGCTTCTAAGCTAGCGGATTTACGCTGCACTTTCAAGTGACTGCTTAGAGGCATGTGCTATATGGTTTTGTCGCATGAATTATTTTTTAATAGTTTTCATTAAAATCAACCTTCTTTCAAAAAAGAAACGTTATTATCAACTGTGTACTCATGCTGACCGCATATCTTCCCATTTTTCCAATTACCTTTCGTTATGCTCTTGAAACCTAGTTGATCCGTGTTTTTCTCTGTGCCATATCCGTGTTTTT